>Ga0100387_10003848_pt1 | contig 12504 bp, 19 predicted proteins | sample CryGeymeta201511_FD_81547 | JGI IMG/M metagenome (GOLD analysis project Ga0100387, IMG submission 81547) | Groundwater microbial communities from Crystal Geyser aquifers in Utah, USA - Crystal Geyser metaG 2015-11 | ecosystem: Environmental > Aquatic > Deep subsurface > Groundwater | place... | reverse complement strand
TGCCTTATTCAAATTTTCTGATAACCGTGATAACTTTTCCTTGTATCACTAGCTCTTTTGTAAAAATCGGTTTAAGATTCGGATTTGCCGGTTGAAGTCGAAAACCGTTTTTTTCTTTATAAATTTTCTTTAAGGTGACCTCATTATCATTTATTAAAGCAACTACCGTTTCTCCATTTTCAGCATCTGGCTGTTTTCTTATAACCACAATATCTCCATCAAAAATTCCTTCCTTAATCATACTGTCGCCATTAACACGCAGAGCAAAATGTTCTCCAGATTTGGATAATTGAGATTTAGGTACTTTAATAGTTTCCGGATATTCAATGGCCTCGATAGGTTCTCCTGCCGCAATAGTTCCAAGTAAAGGAATTTCTAGTAAATTTGACTGTTTCTTTTTTTCATTTAGTTCAATTGATCTAGGTTGATTTTCAATTTTTTTTAGATATCCTTTCGTCCACAGAGTTTCTATATGTTGATGAATGGTAGAGATAGAAGATAATTTAAAGTACTTCTTAATTTCCTCAAGAGTTGGAGCATAATCATTTTCTTTTATATATTCCTTAATGTACTCAAAAATTTGTTTTTGCCTTTTAGTTAGCATATTGACATATTTTTTCCACCTGTTATATTAAAATAACCGAAACAAAACCGAAAGTCAATAGTTAGTTATCCACACCTATATGCGTGGGGGAAAATGTTTAAAAATATTGGGCCATAATTTTATCTCAAAATATGATTTCTATAAATTGGACAGATTATATTTTTTTACGAAATATAGAAGGTAAACCGCACCAGATATTCAAGCATAAGAATACCGGCGAACAAAAATTCGTGAAGTTTTTACGATTAAATAATTATGAGCGCACGAAAGAGTTAGTCAGTGAGTTTTTAGCCAATAAGATTTTTTTTGCGATGAATATAGAAGGTTTAAATCCCTTCGTCGCTATCAAAGAAGGTAAACCGGTAATCGTGATGGATTACTGGATGGATACTAGAAAACTTGCTCCTTTTGGAGAAGTACGGATTGAGAATCGAGAATATTTCGCTGCTGCATTATATCTTATCGATGTGTTAGTGAAAAACACAAACCGTGCAACAAGGCGAGATCACATGGGTTGGAAAGAAACTGATAGTGGCGAAATAAGGTTATGTCCATTAGATAATGGACATACACTAGGCCATGGGTCAGGTGATGACGCATTATTAAATGATGATGACCTAATTAGTATTCAACTTATAAAAGATCAATATCAACAACATTTTTCCTCTATTTTATCACCTCTTCAAGCCGTAGCTGTAGAACAAACCATCCAAAGATTAGACACGCTTAATTTTCAGGTAATGGGAGAAGAAATTATTTCTGAGATTATCACTTCGCTCGCACCAACGGATGAAGAAGTTATAATTATTAGAAATCGAATTAATTCTGTTATAGAGATGTTATTACGAAGAAAACCGAAAGCTTGTGAAATATTTCGGCAAATAATAAGCAGTGCACCATTAGTTGAGTCTCAGGCAAACGTGGAGATAGCCGTTGCCAAGTAGTTTTAAAAAAAATAATAAGTCTATTTTTAAAACTAATTTTATTTCCGAAATTTTATTGCCCGCCGAAGGCGGGCTGAGGGTGGGACGGCTCCGAAAAATTAAGCCCGCAAAAATAATTCCTTTTTAAAAGAAAATTTTTTATTGCCCGCCCTTAATAAATAAAAATTTTTGCAGGCTTGTCCGGCGGAAGGCGGACTTTCGGAGCCGTTGGGTGGGAATCCGCGAAGCGGATTTCTACCCCGCTCGCCGAAGGTGAGCGGGGCAGTCAGAAGTCAGCGTCGGAATTTTCCTTAAAGTAGGTTCGGATTTCATCCAATATACGGAGCACCGAAAATGCCGCTATTTAAGCGGGATTTTTGTTTTACCTAGGATCAGATTCGAACTTTTGGGAAACCCCATTAGACCCAGCCCTCTATGCTTTTTCTAATTTTATTTAGAGCCAATTTAAACGCTATCCTTCTGAAAAAGATAGTGAAGACAAATGAGAGGGCTGGGCTACGGGGCAAGTATTTGGTAGAATAATAAATGATATAACAAAGATGTTGTTTAGTGAAAATAAATGAAGAAATATTACCCTTTTAAAAAAGAACAAAGCCAAATCAAAGGAAAACTTCAGCCTCGACGCCCTAAATCAAAAAAAGAAGAAGCTGAATTTGGTAAAGGAATATCAGCGTTGGTAGAGGCCAATTAACTCTGCGCGATCAAGAATATGCCCTTCCATGGCTTTTTCTAAATCGTCTTTCTTGGAGAAAGCTTTGAGGTCCAATTGAATATCCAAAGCATAGATTTTGAAGTGGTAATGATGGATACCGCTAGGCGGACAGGGACCACCATAAGAATTTTTGCCAAAGTCATTTCTCCCTTGGACCGCTCCTTCGGGTACAGAATCCTCTCCAATTAAAGAAATGGCAGGTGGAATATTCCAAATTATCCAGTGGACAAAAGTTCTCATGGGAGCATTTGGATCGTCCACAATCAAAGCTAGACTTTTAGCTTCTTCTGGAACTTCAGCAATCTCCAGGGGTGGATTTATATTATCCCCATCACAAGTATATTTTTGGGGGATGGATTGGTCTGGCAGGAAAGCTGAACTAATAAGTTGCATATTTTGAGGAAGAGTTAAGGGTTCTTCTATTTTTTCCTCCGACCTTTTTAAAAAATAAAATCCAAAGATTCCTATGATAACCAAAAGAATAATTATAATTCCTAACTTTAATTCTTTGCTCATATTATTAAATTTTACTATTTTTTTCTTTTTACTAAATCTTAAAAGAGCCACTTCAAAATGCCGGAAATCATAATTTTTTTATTTTGTAAGTCTTCCAATATTTTTTGAGTCCTTCTAGGAAAGAGAGGCTAAAAGCCACTTAAACAACTCTTCCTTCTTTTTACCTTCTAAATCTATTCCTAACTCCTCAGAGTAAAATTTATCAAATTTTTCTATTAGGGTTTTGATTTCCATTAATCCTCAGTAGTTGTGAATTTATCAGCGAAAAGGTGAAAGAGGCGCTTTCCCTTTTGCTTCAGCTCTGCTTTTTTAACCTCGGCAATAAAGAGAATATGGTCTCCGGTCTCGATTTCCTTTATTACTTGGCATTCCAAATAACCCAATGCCTGTTTTATCCTTGGGCAATGAATTGTCTCTACCTCTTCCTTTTCTAATCCAGTTTCTTTAAATTTATCAAAATTTCTGCCTGAATGCCGACCGCAGAAAAGAATTTCCTTTTCAAAATCTTTTGACATAAAATTAACTACAAAAACTTTCGATTTTCTAACCAGGTTTAGAGAAAAACGAGTTTTACCAATCGAAACTGCGTAGATCATCGGCTCAAAAGACAAAGGAGTATGCCAATCAAGAGTCATTACATTGTCCTTTCCTTGAAAGCGGCAGGTGAGCAAAATTGTTTGTCTGGGATTTGTAAGAGTAGTAATTTTCATTGTTTTTTGTGTTTAAAAACCAGATAAAAGGCGGGAATTTCTAAAATCAATTCACAAATAAAGAACCCAATTCCATAGTTCATTACTCCTACATCTATATATCCCATTCCCAAATGCTTAAAGTCCTCAAATTTTTCATCCAGATAGGCGCTCGCTTCGCTCGCGCACTATCTCCCTTCGGGCAGCCCTTTTTTGCCAAAAGGGCTGGGTCGTATCGGAATTTCGCCTATTTGGTCTGACTCTTTAGCCCGAAGGGTAAAGGGCTGTCGGAATTTCAATTTATTGAAATTCCGATACGAAAACACTAAGGTATCGCTCGCAAAAGCGACTTGCCATAAATGGTTCTTTCTCGCTTTTGTTCGCGATAGAGTTTCCTATACGAGAACATAGACTAGGAGCAGGGTGTTCCCTTCAATTTTATTGTATAATAAAAAAGAAAGTTATGGCAAGACCGATAAAACCGAGAAGAGTATTTTTTGACCCAAAGGTGACTTACTTTAAACCAAGAGCGGTGCCTTTATCTATGTTAAAAGAGGTTGGTTTGAGTATTGATGAATTGGAGGCATTGCGGCTTTGCGATTATAAAAATTTAGAACAAACAGAGGCGGCAAAGAAAATGAAAATTTCCCAGAGCACCCTCCAGCGTATTTTAACCTCGACCCGTAAAAAGCTCGCCCAGGCCCTTATTGAAGGCAAGGCGATAAAAATCAGAAAAAAGGATAAAAACTGACAATCTTTGAAATAAAACCTTTTTAGACTTAAGGGTTAATCAAAACAAAATAGCGCCTTAAAGCGCTATTTTATTGGAATAAGCTTTTTCGTCTACTTTTTTATTTCTTCGATTATTTTCTTTGCTCCCTCAACGCTTTCAGAAAGTGCGCTTTTAACCGTCTCTACCGTCTCTCCGCCAATTTCAGCGGCTGCCTCAACAGCCGTGGTTACCGCTGTTTTAGTTGCGGCGATGGTATCGCCGCCGACTTCTTTGACTGCCTCAACTGCTCCTTTGACAACCTCAACCGCTGCCTCGCCAACATTTAAACCCAGCTCTTTGGCGCTCTGAATTGCCTGGCCAACCGCTCCCTGAATGGCTTCTTCTTGTTTTCCACCCGATTCCATAACACCCCTGACCGTTCCTATGACAATACCTTTTATCGTTCCGACAACTACCGTTCCTATCTCGGCCACTCCGGAAATTGCTCCCTTAACCACCGAGCCGGCGGCATCCACCCCGGTGGTGACAACTTCAGTCGTTCCTTTTAACATGGAAACAGTAGTGTTTTTTACCAGGTCAACAATTGCGCCACTAACATCGCTCACTCCTTCCAGTCCGGCTTTAACCCCTTCTTTGACACCGTTAACTAGGTGAGAAATAATTGTAAAAACCATAGTTGATTTGAGTGAAACTCTTTTTTAAATTTTGCTCCGACCTTTCTTACAATTTTTATTTTATTAGAAATGAAAAACAAAGTCAAGCTGTTGTACTTGACAGGAATACTCATTATGGTTTTAATGAAAATATATGGTCAAAGTTGATAAAGAAAAATGTATTGGTTGCGGTCTTTGTTCTGACCTCTGCCCGGAGGTTTTTGAATTGGCCGAAGATGGCAAGTCAAAAGTGAAAAAAGAAGCCGATTTAGAAAAAAACAAAGAATGCGTCAAAGAGGCCAAAGAAAGTTGTCCGGCTGGGGCAATCGAAAACGCCTAACTTGAAGAGGGCTTGACATGGATTTTTAATTTTCTAAAATATATAGATAGATATCTATATTTTTTTATTTATTATGCCAAAGAAAAGAATCTGTCCCGAGTGTTTTAATTTAATTGGCGAGGGGACGAGAATGCGGATAATCCGATATTTGAGAAAAAAACCCAATAACGTCAAAACAGTGGCGGCGCATTTTGATTTGACCCAGCCGACCATTTCCCATCATCTAAAGGTTTTGAAAAAAATCGGCATTGTTTTTAGCAAGAAATCGGGCCGGGAAATTTACTACTCTTTGAATAAAAAATATCCCTGTAAAAAATGCTCTCTTTTCAAAATCCCCTTTAAAACCTAACAACTTATGAACCCCGTTAGAAATCCCTATTAATAAAGAGGTCTAATGGGGCCAGAACTATGAAAAAAAATTTAAAAATTTCTAACGGGGTGAAGAACAAACGAATATATTTTGATTATGCTGCCACCACTCAGGTTGACCCGAGGGTGCTTCGGACTTTTCTTCCTTACTTTTCTGAAAAATTTGGCAATACCATGTCTTTGCACTCTTTTGGCCAGGAGGCAAAACAGGCCCTGGAAGAAAGCAGGGAAATAGTGGCCGATTTAATGAAAGCTAAACCAAAAGAAATAATTTTTACTTCTTCAGCCACTGAAAGTAATAATTTAGCTTTAAAAGGAATGGCTTTTGCTAATCGAAAAAAAGGTCGGCATATTATAATTTCCCAGATTGAGCACCCCTGCATTATGGAATGTTCAAAATGGTTAGAAAAAGAGGGATTTGAAATAACCAGGTTGCCAGTTGATGAATATGGCTTGGTTAACCTCGGTCATCTTAAAAAAGCAATCAAAAAAGATACAATTTTAGTTTCCATTATTCATGCCTCAAACGAAATCGGAACCATTCAACCCATTGAAGAGATTGGAAAGATTTGCCAGGAGAAGGGAGTTTATTTTCATACTGACACTGCTCAGAGTTTCGGCAAAATTCCGATTGATGTAAACAAAATGAATATTGACTTATTATCCGCCTCCTCCCATAAAATGTATGGACCCAAAGGAGCGGCCTGTTTGTTTGTCAGAGAGGGGACCAAAATCGAGCCGCTTTTGCATGGTGGTGGACACGAAGCTGGCTTGAGATCTTCGACCGTGAACGTGGCAGCCATTGTTGGTTTTGCCGAGGCCTGCAAGCTCTGTAAAAAGGAGATGAGAAAGGAAGCTAAAAGACTTAGAAAATTACAAGATAAATTAATAAAGGGAGTTTTAGAAAAAATTCCCGACTCTTATTTGAATGGTCATCCCAAAATGAGATTACCCAATAATGCCAATTTCTCCTTTTCTTTTGTTGAAGGAGAATCAATTGTTATTCAACTCGATCTTTTGGGAATTGCCGCTTCCACCGGCTCTGCCTGCGCCACTGCCAAATTAGAACCCAGCCACGTGTTATTAGCCATTGGTTTGAAACCGCCGCTCGCCCACGGCTCTTTGAGATTAACTCTGGGAAGATGGACAACTGAAAAAGAAATAAATTATTTGTTAAAGGTCTTACCAGAAATAATCAAAAAATTAAGAAAAATCTCACCCTTTAAGACTACAACTCGCCCACCGCGTCCTCCCAGCCTGCGGCTGGGCCCCTAAATATGAATAAAGTAGGTCTCTACACAAAAAAAGTTATTGAACACTTTAAAAACCCTCATAATATGGGCAAAATTAAAAACCCCGATGGGGTAGGCAAGGTGGGAAATATTATATGTGGTGATGTCATGTGGCTTTATATTAAAGTGGGCAAAGATAAAAAAGGAAGGGAAATTATAAAAGATGTAAAATTTGAAACGTACGGATGCGTAGCCGCTTTGGCCACCAGTTCTGTTATTACCGATTTAGCGAAAGGAAAACCCTTAGAAGAGGCTTTAGATTTCAATAGAGAAGAGATAATAAAAGAATTAGGCGGTTTGCCCGCTCCCAAATTACATTGTTCGGTTTTAGCAGCCGATGCCCTTTATGAAGCAATTTATGATTATTTGAAAAAGCAAAAAAGAGAAATTCCAGAAAAATTGGAAAAAGCCCATCAGAGAATTGAAAAAGAGAAAAAAGAAATAGAAGAAAGATACAAAGAATGGATAAAAATAGAAGAGGAGATGCATAAGAAATAATTAATTAAAAATTCGATGCAAAAACTTTATTGTTATGTTGATGAAACTGGGCAGGATACGAAATCCGAGTTTTTTATTGTTGTGACGGTAGTAAGTGATAAAAATCAAGAGCAATTACGAAGACAACTCAGCGATCTAGAGGAAGTGGCTCAAACCCATCAACTAAAATGGCACAAAACAGAGCATCGACGCAGAATAAAATATCTCTCTCTTATACTTGAAAGAAACATCGCTAAAGAATTAGTATATACAGCTCGTTACCAGAAACCAATTCCTTATTTCTTTCCAATAATTGATGTTCTTGAGAAAGCAATTAAAAAAGCTGCGCGGGGCAACTATCAAGCGAGGATTTATGTTGATGGCATTGATAGAAAAAAAGCAATGGAGCTAACCAACGCCTTACGAGCAACTGGTATTTCTCTGCGAATGGTAAAAGGATGCCGAGACGAAAGTGAGCCAATTATCCGACTTGCTGATATGTGGGCTGGTTGTATACGAAGCGCCTTGTTTGGACATAAGGACGCGCAGGATATAGTGAAGCGAGCTAAGGAAGAAAGTTATCTTCGTGAGTTAAAATCATAAAAACCCTGCTTGTTACAGGGTTCCTATGAAGGTTCTCGGCTATTCTCGCTGACGCGAGACCAATCTCTGCCATACGGCAGGCCTTCGCCGAGAATCTATTATCAGTATAACAAACCTAAAGACCTTGTCAAGCCCCGTTAGAAATTTCACCCCTTTTCTATTGCCCAATGAGGATCCTCAAAATTTCTAACGGGGTCAAGGGGAAAATGAAAATAAATTCTAAAAAAAGAGAAAAAGTAGTTTGTGCCATGTCTGGCGGTTTGGATAGTTCGGTGGCGGCAGCTCTTTTGAAAAGAGCCGGTTTTCATGTTACGGGAGTTTTTATGAAGTTTTGGATGGCGCCAGAGAAAAACGGTTTGGTAGGAACTTGGAACAGATGTTGCTCTCCAGAGGCAGAAGCCAGAGCCAGAAAGGTGGCCAAAATTTTGAAAATTCCATTTTATGTTTTCAATTTTGAAAAAGAATTTAAAAAGAGGATTGTTGATTACTTTTTAGACGGATATAAAAAAGGAGTCACTCCCAATCCCTGCGTTGTTTGCAACAAAGAGATAAAATTTGGGCTTTTATTAGAAAAAGCTCTAACTTTGGACGCAGATTACATTGCGACTGGTCACTATGCCAGGACAAATCTTGATTGGAAAAATTTGACAAAAAATCCACGATTGATGAAAGGAAAAGATAGAGAAAAAGACCAATCTTATTTTTTATGGATGCTCAATCAAAATCAATTAAAAAGGATTTTATTCCCCATCGGAGATTATACCAAAGATAAAGTTAGGGCCTTAGCAAAAAAGTTCAATTTGCCAGTTCTTGATATTCCCGAATCAATGGAAATTTGTTTTATCCAGACAACCATTAACAATTTTTTAAAGCGCTATCTTAAGCCAAAACCCGGCCCAATATGTGCAAGGTGGAACCTTGCACAGAAGGTGGTGGGGCGACATGAAGGACTGGCTTTTTATACTATTGGCCAAAGAAAAGGGATCAGGCTTCCTGGCGGGCCTTATTATGTTTTAGGTAAAGATTTAAAAAAGAACCTTTTGGTTGTTACCAAAAACGAAAAAGATTTGTATAAAAAAGAATTGCTTGTTAAAAATGTCAATTGGATTTCCCCGAAGCAATCCCTTCGGGATGCTACGGGGCAGGCCGGAGAGGAGCCAAAACTACCATTAAAAATTAAAGCCAAAATTCGCTATCGCCACCAACCAGCCTCAGCGACAATTACTAAACGTTTACAGTCTAAGTTTTACAGTTTAAGGTTTAAATCTGCCCAACGGGCTATTACGCCCGGTCAATCAGCGGTTTTCTACAAAGGTCAAGAACTTTTAGGTGGGGGAATAATTTGTTAAAATGAAGTTATGTTTGACGAGTTTGGGCCGGAATACATTATTGAGATATACGACCCGAAATTAAAATATCAGGGGATTTTAGTCCTGGATAATTTAGCCGCGGGTGTTGGCAAGGGAGGAATCAGGATAACTCCTGACCTGACAACTGAGGAAGTTTGGAGATTAGCCAGGGTAATGACTTTTAAAAATGCTTTGGCTGACCTGCCTTTTGGCGGGGCAAAAGCCGGCATAATTTTAGACCCCCAAAAGGTTTCTTTAACTAAAAAGAAAAAAATCATTGAAAGCTTTGCCCGGGCTTTAAAACCATTTTGTCCGAAATATTATATTGCCGGCCCGGATATTAATACCGGAGAAAAAGAAATGGAGTGGTTTGCCAAAGCGGTTGGCGACTGGCAGGCAGCCACCGGAAAACCGGCTAATGTTTGCATTAAGCTCTTTGGCGATAAATGGGAAAGGTGCGGTATTCCTCATGAGTTTGGCAGCACCGGTTTTGGGGTAGCTCAAGTCGCAAAAGTAGCTGCCGATTTTTTTGGAATAGACATCAAAAAAGCAACTGCAGCTATTGCCGGATTTGGCAATGTCGGCTCTTTTGTTTTTAAATTTCTTCAGGAAACGGGAGCAAAAATTGTGGCTGTTTCTGATATTAAAGGTGCCGTTTTTAATCAAGAGGGACTGGAGTATAGCAGATTAATGAAATTAAAATCTCAGGGAAAATCAATTGTAAATTATTTTCCGGCTAAAAAAATACCCCGGGAAGCTATTTATGAGTTGCCGGTTGATATTTTAATTCCAGCCGCCACTTCCGATGTCATTGGAGAAAAAAATTATAGAAAAGTTAAGGCAAAGGTTATTGTTGAAGGGGCTAATATCCCAATTAGGGAAGAGTACGAAGAAAAACTTTATAAAAAAGGAGTTTTAATAGTCCCCGATATCCTGGCTAATGCCGGTGGCGTCATCAGTTCTTTTGCCGAATACAAGGGTTATCATCCAAAACAGATGTTTGAAATAGTTAAAAAGAAGCTCATGAAAATGACAAAATTAGTTTTACAAGAATCAAAAAATAAGAAACTTCCACCAAGGATTATTGCCAAAGAGATTGCCCAAAAGCGAGTAAGGAAAGCGATGGCAAGGCAAAAAACAACTTTCTAAAAAATATGTCTAAAAAACTAATTGGCATTTTATTGTTAATAGTTTTTATTGGAGTTTTGAGTGGTGTTTTTGTGGAAACCGGACAGAAGGTAGAAAGAGAAACTCTTTTAGCCCAGTAAGAGGAGATATTTTAAACAAAAGCTATGAGGAAGGACTGGCTGTTTTATTCGGTTTTTACGATGAAACAGCTGTAATTTTGAATTCTTTAGATGATATTCTTTTTGGAACCGAATTGGATGGAAGAGAACAAAATATCAAGTATTATACAGATTACGTTAATTTGCCAGAATAAAGAAGCCCAAATCACTCACGAAGCCTCAATCGGAAAAATTTCAGAAGAAGAATTAAATTATCTAAGAATGAGGGGCCTGACAGAAAAAGAAGCAATAGATTTAATTGTCACTGGATTTTTAACGATATGAAGCCCGTTAGAAATTCTAAAAATAATAAAGACCTCTCTAAGAATTTTAACTTGCTTAAAAATCAACTTAAAATTTCTAACAGAGTGGAAAAAGTAATCTACGCAATGTCTGGCGGTGTCGATTCGTCGGTGGCGGCAGCCCTATTAAAGAGAGATGGTTTTAATGTTATCGGAGTTTTTATGAAACTCTGGCCGGAGAAATATTTTAGCTTAGCTGCTCAGAGAACAGTAAAAAACGTTTGCTCCCAACTTGGCATTCCTTTTTTAGTTTTTAATTTGACTAAAGAATTCAAGAAAAAAGTTATTGATTATTTTTTAAGAGAATATCAAAGAGGTAGAACCCCAAACCCTTGCGTTGAGTGTAACCGGGAAATAAAATTTGGATTATTTTTTAAAAGAGCGATAAACTCAGGAGCTGATTTTGTGGCTACTGGTCATTATGCCCGCCTTCGGCGGGAAATTCGAAATTCGAAATTCGAAATTCGAAAATTATTAATAGCCAAAGATAAAGAAAAGGATCAGAGTTATTTTTTGTATAATTTAACCCAAAAGCATCTTAAAAAAGTTCTTTTCCCAATTGGAAATTATACTAAACCCCAAATAAGGGATTTGGCTAAAGAATTTGGGATTTATCATTTAGTCAGACCAGAATCAAGGGATATTTGCTTTATTAAAGGTAGACATCAAGATTTTTTAAAAAAATAATTAAAACTAAAACCTGGACCAATTTTTGATACCTCAGGCAAAAAAATTGGCCAACATCAAGGTTTGCCTTTATATACCATTGGTCAAAGAAAAGAAATCAAAGTTCCGGGAGCTCTTCCATATTATGTATTAAAATTGGATTTTAAAAATAACGCTTTAATAGTTACCAATGAAGAAAAAGACCTTTTTAAAAAAGAATTGATTGCAGAGAAAGTAAATTGGGTTTCGGGAAAAGAACCCAAACTGCCACTAAAAATTAAGGCCAAAATTAGATATTTACATCCAGCCAGGTCAGCTAAAATAGTTTCTAAAGTTGGCAAAAGAAGTTATTTAATAGAATTTTCTCGGGCCCAAAGAGCAATAACTCCCGGCCAGTCAGTAGTTTTTTACTCGCCCTCCCAAATTTTGCAGCGCAAAACTTGGGAGGGTAAAGGCGAGGAGCTTTTGGGCGGAGGAATAATAGGGGCCCAGCCGAAGGCTGGGAAGGTGGTGGGTGGGTCGTAGTCTTGACAGACTATAGTTATGAATATATACTCAGAATAGAAAGGTCGGAAATTAATTTTTTATTTTCTAATAGAATTATGGCTAACTCAAATAAAAGTAATCAACCCCAATATCCTTACTGGCCTCCTTATCCTCCAGGTTGGGGCAGAGGTTGGAGAGGAGGTTGGGGCCCCGGTTGGGGTTATGGTTGGGGAAGATGCTTTAGATTTCCTTGGTTGCCTCGTTGGTGGTGGGCTGATCCTGAATACTGGCAGCAATTTGGGGTACCTCAACCTACTCAAAAAGAGGAGAAAGAAATGTTAAGCGAAGAGCTTAAAGCTCTAAGAGAAGAAATGAAAGTGATTGAAGAGAGAATAAAAGAATTGGAAACTAAGAAAGCTAAAAAATAATTATGGCGACTAAAAAAACTCCACCTCCATCTAATTTACCTTTTGGACCAGGATT
>Ga0100387_10003834_pt1 | contig 12529 bp, 10 predicted proteins | sample CryGeymeta201511_FD_81547 | JGI IMG/M metagenome (GOLD analysis project Ga0100387, IMG submission 81547) | Groundwater microbial communities from Crystal Geyser aquifers in Utah, USA - Crystal Geyser metaG 2015-11 | ecosystem: Environmental > Aquatic > Deep subsurface > Groundwater | place... | reverse complement strand
TTGAAACCAGATGATACAGGGAACACCTGGAGAACATTTATCAGATGAGCCGCAACAAATCCTGACCCGACAGTACCAAAAACCATAACAGGTAGCTATGCAAAATATTGGTCGCTTCACACCGTATATATATTCAAAAAAATACATTTGAAGATAGAGAATATGAGCACTGGCGAAATTTGAACGCTTGCTACATTTCTTGGTGAATATAACAACCAAGCGACACTCAGCGTCAGTCTTGCTGACAAATATAATAATCTCTGTCGGATAGCATGGAACATCTATGGAAAAAAACCCTGACAGGAAGTAGTGATCTGATGAGATAAATTATCCAAAGGAAGAAGTTATTATACCGATTGCCAGGGGATGGTAGCCAACAGGATAAACCAGGAACACATATATGTGAAATGAATCCTAATAAACAAAGCAGCCGACATGCTACAAAAGAATTTTGAAGCAATACATAAACAATTTGTACAGGATAAATTGACAGCTCTTCAAGAGACCATATCTAGAATCAGGGATATGATCCAGACAGTAGTTAGGCAGGCGCCGTATTGCACGAAATGCAGCAAATAATTATTTTTTCACAATATGTCCCTCCTGACAAGGAGGGTCTCCGGCTTGCCGGAGGGGAGGTTTGCCAAAAAAATCCGCTTTATCTTTTATTCCACATCCAATGAAAAACTATCGTCCTATCGTTCTATCGTTCTTTACATCTATTTTTCTACTTTGTACTTTGTACTTTGTACTGGGCACTGCGTCAGCCGCCGACTTTGAAATCATACCAAAAGCAAATACAGGTGTCGGACAAGTTGTCAGCGGCATCGGAGTAGGATGAGAAGTGCGAGACAAATACGATGAGCAGGCAAAAACATATCAAGAACAAAAAAACGTATGAGAGGCATTTGCCTCTGGAGTTTTTACACGATCACTGATTCTGGATTATGTTGTCTACGTAGTGCAATTTCTTTCGCAAATCTGACTGCTCATCGGAGCGTTGATGATCATCTACGCAGGATATATCTATGCTAGCAGCATCTTTACAGGGAAAGAGGCAGGCGCCGGAAATAAAGCGATCACCAACGCCATCATCTGAGTATTAGTCATAATATTTTCTTATGCAATTATGAAATTAATTACCAGTGCCTTCATCTCATAACATTGTCTCCCTTTTGTCCTTCGTCTGTGCTCCTTTTGTAAAGGAGCTGGCAAGCAGAGCGAGACTGAGGATTTTTAGGAGGGGGATACTCCGGTTTACCGGGGAGAGGGTTTTGTCACCCTTCTAAATTCTACTTTATACCCTCTAGTAAAAGCTTCGCCGAATCATTAATATTTCACAAGGCCTTAGATGTAAAATTCCAGAAGTCTAGATTTGATGTCATAAAATCCCTAACCTCATCATTAAGATTAGCAACATTTTTGTTGCTGACATTGGAAATAATATTTGACAAAACAGACGTAGATGCTTCTTTTATATTCTTAAGGTCATCGACCTTTTGGTTGTATTCGCCTATATCCTTGATATTTTCGGCGTCAACCTTGGGTCATACGACATCAGCGATAACAACATACTTATTTTTATCATCAGGGGTCATTCATAATATCGCACTCTCATAGCTGACATTCGTTTGCGTAAGCTCCTTAGCTTGAGTGCTTTTTGATATAGCAGGGAATAAAGGCTTCACCTGAGTAGTAATCTGGAAAGAAAATAAATCCTGAAATTTTATCGCTGACAAAGATGTATCAAAATATTCTTTTGGTTTAGTCCTTTTGACGGTTTCTCCACTATTCAGTCGCGAATCCAAAACCTTTTTTATTTCCAGAAAGATTGCCTCTATACTATAGACTTTTTTACCTCACGTCACACGGTTATTCTCCACAGGGATGGTACAGAATTTTATTTTATACATATCTTCCATCCCTTTCCATTTTTTTCAGATAGGTCATGACACAGTGAAACACAGACATTGAGAATAACAATATGCCTTATCCACTGCATTAGTAAGCGAAACGTCTTCACATTTTGCGGTGCATTCTTTCAAACAAGTATTTAGACAATTTTGTTGCTCGCCTTCTGACAATCAGTTACAGTCTTGTCCGCATTCTCAGCCTATACCATCCACAGCGCTCTCAACTCGTTCATTAGGCGATCAGGATGGATAAATAGCAGGCGTTGATCATGTAGCTCATGTAATATTTGGGACCTGAGGCACAGTATCTTCAGGGTTGATGTTAAGCGCATCAATAGATGCCTGGATAATTTTCCCATATTGATCTATAGTCGGAGTTGTTGCACCACTCGGTAAAGTAAGATCGGCAGCGACTCACGAAGCACATTGACTAGCCGGAAGTGCGTAAAGATTATTCGGAGGATATAATTGATTATTATTATCATTTACGAAATTTTGAATTCACTGATCAGCAGTAGCCAGAACATCGCCCAAGGCGCCTACATTTTTATCTTGATTATTATCGATACTAGGAGGTGGTGGTTCAATAGGCGCAGTGCCTGTAATTTGTAAACCAGACAACACAGAAAAAACGCCGCCAGGTTGAGATGAGGAGTCAGTATCTGATCATATATTTGATCATGCGGTAAGGGAAGAAATCGTCGGCAATTCATAAAATAAAGTCTGTACTGGCGTGGTGAATGATTCAAACAATTTTTTTCCTATCTTATCTATATCGACCCAGAGGTCATAATCACCATCATCCAAAGTTCCATTCTGGAACGTATCATCTCAGAAATTAATCTGTTTGAGTGTTTCTTGATTAAAATTCGTATCTATAGGATCACCATACTCTTTATTAAGAACTCTGCTTACGTCTTCAGAATCTGAAATATCGACAAAGTCTGTCTGACCCTTCCGGCAAAGAAGAAATCTCTCATAACTTTTTACAACATCACGTTTACTAGGGACGGAAACTTTTTTCTTGGTTCTATTGAGCACCGTCAGTTCCAAGGTCAACCTGAAATTAGAATTTGCACGATAAAGAATATTCATTACATCATCAGCAGTGATCTTACAGGTAGGAAATTCAGAATGCATATTCATAATCGCATCTATCGACGCAGAGGTAGTTTTTACCTCATTATTTCTAACCAAGGTCAAGGCAGTGTCATAGATATTGATCGCCTTCCCTTTACTAAACATTTGAGAAACATCTTTTGCTCAGAGATTCTGCAATCAGAGAGCATTTCCAAGGCTAGCGTTGAATTGTCGCGAAAAAGTCTGTGATGAAAACATCATAATCACAAACAGTAACACAACGATAGCTCTGGAGATAAAACTTCTACTCATATCTAATAACTATCTAAAACAAAGTTCCATGGACTTTATGACTTTACAGACTTTATGACTTTACAGACTTTATTATTGTGGTAGGCATTGCACATTTCTAAAATTTCCTTTTTCAGCAAACAGCGTATACACGGGAGTGGCGATTTTGGCCATAGCCTCACCGAAATCCTGCAAACTCTCTCGGTACATCAGGAATCATATATGAAGCGAGAATGTCACGTACGCATTGCGGAGCATTCTGACGCTGATACGCAAAGCCTGTTTTGCAAACAGTAATTCAGTTTTCATCTCATTGATACGACTTGCCTGCTGATCAGAGATTGTTCACACTCCATTGTTCATGGTAGTGTCTTTGAAGAGATTAGGACTTTTTGCTATTTGCAGAGAATAATATTCGACGAACAGATTATAATAGAATAATTCATTATACACCAGATTGATGAAAGGGCTTAAGATTTTCTCTTTTGGTTCTCACCACAAACCGCACAACATAATATTATATGAAGAATCAACTTTACCAGCATCCGAACAAGCTGTAGCAGTAGCAGGAGTGTAATCATTGTACATACCAGAGGCACTAAGGATATTTAGATCCTTAAACATTTTCTTTTGGTTACGAAGATACTGAGTCATATAGGTGCATGTTTTGGAGAAAGTCTTTGACAGCTCATCACTCTTATTACACAACTCTATTCAACCAAAATGTGAACTTGTAAAATTTATGATTTGTTTTTTTAAACTAAACTTTTTTTCATCATGAGTCTGCAGACCATACACATCAGCCTGCTTGATAGCAAAATATTCTTTGATAATAGTATTGAAGAGATCATCGGCGTAGAGATAGACGAGATGCCTCTCATCATTTTTGACAGGCAGATCGAGTTTATCAAAAGCAGACTCTTTAAAATACCCGGTGAATTGAGGGGCATTGACAACAAAAAACAAAGAATAGACGGGATTGATATTTTTACACAGCAGATACACAAATGCTGATTGCCTTGGAGAATATACAAATCCATCTTTGATGACATGCCCATTCATCAAAACAGAGCTACAATAAGAAGATATCAATAGTTTTAGATTGCGTGGTCCTACGGTACAATCAGGGTCAGTACCCACAGTAAAACTCGTGAATAATTTATTTAAATAATTATCAGAGGAAAATTCGGTATCTACTTTAATTTTAGCGATAATCGTTGAATACGAAGTATAAGAAGAATCTTGATTTTGAGCATGAGTACAAGAAAAAGACATAAGTACCAAGCCCGGTATCAGTAATAATTTTCTAAAAGAACGAAGACGATACATTCACTACACTAACTAATAAAAACATTTTCATCAGGCATTTGCGCACTGCGCTTTACAAGCATTTCACAAATTATTAATCAAATTATTCTTATTTTCGCTATTTTTACTTCAGATAACATCATTAATTGTTGTTCTGACGACGTTTAAAACTTGGAAAAACGGATACGTCGCATCAGAATTGTCGGCAATAATAGCGCTTTTACTCATGTCAACAGCATCGGCATATAGCATATCCATAGATGCCTTGATATCAGCATATTCACTCGTATCGACAGGAACATCACCGATCTCAATTTCAACAATTTTGAAATCACTAGCTTGTTGGCAATTTGGTTTATTACGGAGATCGTCTTTCAATTGATTGATGACTTTTTTTACATCCTGAGCAGCTTTTCTTTTCTCTGCAGTAGTCATACTACCGCTACCTCTTGCGAACATTGCAGCCCATTGATTATTTTCTCCAAGATCCTTCTGCATATCCTTCCAGCCATCGCTAAGTTTCTTGCTTGCAGCATCAAACTGCTTCCTATAATTTTTCAAACCAAACCATCACGTAGTAGCGGCCGCAGTCTTAAGACCAAACTGACTTCTCAAGAGCTCCTGATTCCTTTTTTGGATAGCAGCCTTCTCCTCAGATTTCGTATTTTTTCATCCTGCTCCTCACATCGCAATAGATAATCTCTTGGTAGCGTCCGTTATAGTCTTCCGAGCTTCCGTAGCTCAGCTTCCGAAAGTCTTTCAGATTTTGGCGATATTGCTAAAAAATTTAGTAAGAGTATCGTCGCATTTGACGGATCACGCGCACTTATAATCGGCTTTCATACCACTTATCATGGCCTGATTGAATTTAATTTCGATATCAGGAGAATCCGCAAAAAGACTAGTCTTGGTGAATCCGGAAGCGAATTGAGTAATGCTTAATCCAGGGCTGGCGATAAATGTTTTCAATGAGCTATTCATTCTCATCATCAAGGTAGTGATTTGCCTATAGGTAGCATGCTGATTAATGACCGTGCCCTCTTTGAACAATCATTCCCCGCTAGGACCATATTTATCGAAGATTTTCTGGAACATTTTTTGATTAGCTTCAGTAAGTTTGGCGGTCCATCATCCTCCGAGCCCTAGTTCATATTTTTTATCACTGATCATACTATCGATTTTCATCAGCGTTTTATAATCCCTCAAAAATACTTTTTTTTTGACGAGAATGATGAGTCATCACGCAAAATCTTCGAGTCCGCCTAAATTTTCCAGATCAGTAAAAACAGCAGTTATAGCAAGCATGGACTGCCACTTCTGTCTGAGATTTCTCATAAATTTGCTTGTCAGACCCTCTTTGGGCGGTTTGAACTCATTGCCCTGAAACCGTGAAGGAGAGACATATTGTCCCACATAAGGGTTTCTTGTACCAACTGTCTTGATTGCAATAATCATCTCTTTGATGAAACTCGTCATAAGTCTGAATGCAGGAGGCGGTGCAGAACAGATATTTGAATTTACACATGGATCAGCGACTCATGAGGTCATTTGAGCAGAGGTATATACAGAAAAAATAGGCAGGCAGAAAGCTATCAATGCCAGAATCATAATTTTACTCTTTCTATTTTTGTTTGTCCACATATAAATAAATTTTTTGCTAAAAACTAAGGACTAAAGACTAAGGACTAATTCTAGTAGTGTCCCATGGCCTTCGACCAGCATTATCTTTCACATAATTCACTTCGGTCTTATATGCATGAAGGAAATTTCCATCAAACACACTAGCAACAAAATTATATTTCTTTTTAAGAATTTGATTGTTTTTTGCCATAGCTTTAAACAAGGAATTATGGTTCATGTAGAGATTGAAACATTCAGCGAAATCTTCAAAAGGATCAGTCATACCATATCCGCTGCAAAAGTCTTTTTTCAAAGATCCAGACTTCCTTATCTTTTCGCTTTTCCGAGAGTCTGCATAATACTGCAAAGAAAGATCATCAACAGCAAATACCTTCTTGCCGAATTCTGTGAAAGCGCCATGCTTATTGCTGCTTACTCATTGAAGAGCTCATAAATCGTATATATGTCACAATTCATGGGCGACAAGTCACACAAATTCTGCTCTCGACTGTACTGATCACAAATTGAATACAATGTTATTCCATGTGGCATATCCTCTTCTATTTCACAAACTATTATCAATAGTGATTTTGCGGAGCACAGAGACGATATCATTGCCTATCACCATGTGTTCTTGGATAAAATTCACCATGCTGAAAATGCTTGAGAGATATAGATATTTTTCCTTTCATGTATAATCGCCTACCCGGTCTATCAGACCGCAAAGGTCGGTATTCGAATTGCAGATAGTGATGAATTTATCCTGATATTGATTGTCCGTATTTTGAGCAGCAAAATGTCACGAAACTGTAGGGGTTGTTTGTAACTGCCCCTGCCACTCAAGATAATTATCTTGCCCCTGCTTAATTTCTTCATTATTAATCTCATCAACCCCCTCCTGAATATATTGCTCTACTAGGTTAGTTATTGTACTTTCTACTTTGTACTTTGTACTTTCAACTCCGATGTAATCCTTTTGGACGAGTTCAGAGAAATCTTCGCCCACAGGCAAAATAGCATAATTTAAACATGCATAAAAGATAATCGCAGCTGCTATGAGCTTGATGAAAGAAAAGATTTGTTTCTCAGTGATACTACGTAAAAGCATACCATCTAATATCATCTAAAATCTGCTGTTTACTCGGGCCGTTGACGTTGAAGATAAGAATCTCATCAAGAGGGATTTTGTTGGCATATGCATAGAGCAGAAAGCTGTATCAACCGATCAATATTTTACTTCCCTTTTCCTGTTTGGCTTTAAAAATATTTTTTCAGACTCCTCAAGTGATGTTTTCCACCAAAAGTAATGCCCTCTCATGTATACGTTTCTGATATATTTCTTCAAATATTTTTTTAGATTGCTCTTTTTGGGTGGAGACGACAAAAACTGACTTTTTGATAGATGAATCTTCAAAGAAAGAAGTAGACAAATAGTCTATGAGCTTATCGAATTTTTCATCAAAAGGCAGCATAGGGACAACAGTTTTCTCTTCATTTTCCGACAACTTAGCACATTGTTTATTGGTATTGGAGAAGAAGTATGTGGTGCTAGACGTAAATAAATCTACAAATTCCGGCCATGAAGTGAATTTAGCGTTCTCCGAGTATACAAAATAGAAATCTGATTGCCCGTATATTTTCTTGTTGATATTCACGACAGAATCGAACACATTGAACATATGAGCAATCTGGCGGGACAACTCGACAAAATCTGATTCCTCGATATCATCTTTTATTCATTCGAGACAACCGCTCATCTTATTCAAACACAGGGTTGTTTTGTAGAAATCGGAATGTCCTAAGATGGGATCGTGTTGTATATATGTTTTAGATGTATCAGTGAACAATTTTTTAGTTTCTATAGAAAGCTCTCAGATGAGAATCTGGAAATACTGATAAAAATCTTGAAGTTTAGTGGATATAGTTGGACTCGATTTTTTGTTAGAATTGTCAATTCACAACTGGTATTTCAGTCATTGTTTATATAAAAGAGTCTCTAAGAGATTTAAAGTGTAATAAAGATCGCAAGGACGGGACAAAAAGAAATTATAACTCTTATATCGTTGTTCCACGTCGAAGAAACAGACAGCATAATCCTTATATGCGTGTAATTCATTATCCAAGATAGAAAACAGACTGCTGTGTGTGGCCAGAACCAAAGGGTACTTAACTTGCTCTCTGCTATCTTTGATAAAGGAATAAATCTGATAATCGAATTTGTTGTTCAAATCCAAGGTTCCATATCCTCTATCGAGATGCGATACATATTTTATCACGAACAAGACTTCTTCATGAGAAAAGACTTTTTTATTTAAAAATTGTTGGAATTTTTTTTCATTGATAGTCTGATCCTCTTTGATGAATCATAGATTCTTGATTCAAAATTGATGTAATATCTCTTTTGCAATTTCCAGCTTCTGAAGATTGGAAAAACTCAGAATAAGATGTTTCTGGGATGCGAGGCTATGAAGAAGATCCTTGATATAAATATTGCCTACATAATATTTTTTAGCATGTTCCAGACCAGCGAGTTGAAGATCAGTCTTCTTGGATTTGACAGAAGTTTTTGAAGGAGAAATTTTTTCGAGTGCAAGGAATTTGATAGGGGAAGAGACATCAAGAATAGGAGGAACAAATATTTTAGAAAAGATTGAGGCATCCTGCTTCACAAATTGCACTAGATTCGGATATTTTTGACACAATTGAGAAAGTGTGCTTATGAAGTACATATACAAAGCTAAGGAATGCTTCGTATCGTAGAGGGCATCATGGAAAGAGTCCTTAGATGAAGACATAGCCAATCAATAACTCTCCAACCACGGTGAAAGGCTTGCCCTGTTGGTTCAGTTAGCAGGGGCAGAATCTTTTTCTTGAAGATGTTGGATCAGGACTTCTAGCGCATAACTCGGAGCATAGTGCACGAAAGTTTGAGAAAACTGGAAAGTATCGACAGCAAAAGCATAGGTCATTGAAGGGAAATATCTCTTTAGAAAATCCAAATCGAATTGGGCATTGTGTCATATCACCACAGTGTGCTTATCAAAAAATTTAGAAATCTGGGGCTCTACCTGATCAACCAAAGGCGCATGTTCTAGATCAGAAATCGAAAATCCTGTGATAAATCAAACAATGTGCTTGAGTTCATCAGTCTTTTTTGAAGGTTTGATGAGAGATTGGAATTGATCGATGATTTTCCCATCTGCATCAAGCTCTACGATTCAAATCTGAATCGGCTCATCTTTGGACGGATCCAATCACGTCGTCTCAAAATCGAGTCCGATATATCTATATTCTTTATTGAGCATACAGAAAAAATAAGAAACAAAAAAATAGTACACTTTACTATACTATTCTCTGCAGCTATTTCAACAACTTATTTATCACGAAGTGTTTATCGCCCCGATACTTCGGGGCTTTTATCGCGAAGCGTTTATCGCCCTTCGGGCTTATTTATTTATCATATTCCACCTCAACTTCGATTTTTTCAGGGATGAGGGCTTTTGGCACAACGATTTGTAAGGTGTTGTCGGGAGTCAGCTTACTATGAATCTTGTCGAAATACACTTGAGGAGGCAGATCTATCACCTGTTCTATATTTCATCGATAACACTCCTCTTTCAGAGGAAGAAGATTTTCTTTCACGGTAGGCTTTGCTCTTTTTCAAGAGATGATGAGTCTATAATTTTTGATAGATAGCTTGACGCTATCCTTTTGAACACCTCACAAAGGCAAAACAATCACCACCTCCTGCGGAGATTCATAAATATCATAGGGGATATGAAGTACGTCTTCTTGTTTCATGATTATAGAGTATATGATAAAACCTAAGCAACCGAATCTCCTCCTATAGAATCCAAAATTTTAGTTTCTAAATCCTTACTCATGATTCTGGCGATTTCCTTTCTTCTTTTCTCTGGCTTAGGAACCCGACGTAAAGTGATTTCACCACCACCGCCTGTAGTATCTCATTCAGTTAAGAAGATAAGATCGCCATTGTTGAATATGCTATAGAATAGTCAAGTTTTTTTTACAGAAATAGTTTTAATGCTTTTTTCGTTGGTGCTTATGATGTTTCTATTGAAGATTCCTCATTGGTCATACATGATAAGCAAGTCCGGAGTGACAATGATGAAATCAAGCTTGTAGTCCATATACTTACCGATGATAGGAAACAATCGGACAAGATCGAATAACGCAAAAGCGATGACAAAGTATAACATATAATCGCTTCACAATCGTGAATACAGTCACACTAAGCCCAAAACAGTGGCGGCAATCAAGAAGAAGGTTGGGATGACTACCTTAATGACCCGATATAATTTGCTTCTTCCAAACATGATAACATTTTCAGGGCCAAATTGTTCCTGATATTCTTGGAATTTCATTCTTCTGATAGTAGTATCAAAATTAGAAAAAATCTTCATAGATATATCGAAAGCAAACTAAAGCTGGATGCCGTTTAGAAGCTAAAATAATCAAAATTTTGGGAAAAATCTGATATATACTTTTCAGATGATGTGATCAAAAGGGACTTCATAGCTCGACCCATCATAACAATCCAATCCGAAACAACAGCGGGAATCTGTAGAAAATCATCTATTGTCTCACATTACAAAGAGTCAGCTGACGATCTTGAATTCAGTTAGACCACATCTAGCTTCGGTTTCTACATCATCTGGAAGATATGATTGATCCAATTTTTCACAATTTTCTACGTCCTTGTCTATTTTACAAATCAACACATTATCATCTTGTATTTTCACTGTTTCTCATGGAAGACCGATAACTCTCTTAATATAGGGAATGGTTTTTCAAGGAGGAACAAATACAATAACATCGCCTCTTTTTATTTCCCCGAATCTTGGAGTAATTTTATCGACAACAATAAAATCATTTTCTTCAAAAGCAGGATACATGCTCGCACCTACAACAGTATAAGGATTTGCTACAAAAAATCTGATAAATAAGACTATCCCACCTACAAATACGAGGAAGGAAATCATATCAAAGACATCGAACAAAATCTCCATTAATTTCTTCTTTAATGACATAATTTCTCTATATAAGCTATAAAAAAGCGCTGACCACGCTATACGGTTTGCAAGGCTGACAAAAAAATAGTACAACATTTACATTCATCGCCAAAATATTCACATAATTTTGTTTTTCTACTTTCAGCTAAAAGCTAAAGACTAACAACTAAAGACTAAAATGGTACCTCTTCGTCGTCAGCAGCTACAACAGGTTCTGTTGACGGACTTTCCTCGTCTCTAGCTCATTTCTGATCCAAGAAGATGAAATTATCAACAATGACTTCTGTAGAAAATTTCTCTTTTCATTCACTGTCCTCCCATTTTCTAGTTCTCAATCTGCCTTCGATGTAGATTCTTTTCCCTTTATTCAAATACTTCCCCAATACTTCTGCGCCCTTACCATAAGAAACACATCTATGGTATTCTGCATCTTCCAATACATTACCATCTCTGTTCTTAAATTTTCTGTTTGTTGCCACGGTAAAGTTTACAACAGGGGTACCGCTACTTTCGATAGTTTTCACTTGCAAATTACTGGTAGATCTACCAATGATCATCACCTTGTTCAAGTCCATGATTTAAGATTACACGTATAAAAAAGACGAATAATATTCATCACATAAAAATGATAAGTAATTTGGGTCAAAAATCAATTGATTTTTGATGTTTTTTTGATAAAAACCCAACCACTACCTAGTTCAAAGTCTCAAGGTTCATAAAGTCATAAAGTAGTGTCATCATGGTGACTAAAGACTAAGAACTAAGGACTAAAGACTATTTTGCCCAGGTGATGGAACTGGTAGACATGCTAGACTCAAAATCTGGTGTCCGTAAGGACGTGTGGGTTCAAGTCCCACTCTGGGTAGAAACAGGTATTGTCAGTTGGCAATATCATAGAAAGACAATTAAACACTCAAGAATCTGGAGTTCGGTATCCAGATTTTTTTGTATACTTTAATTCTCATCCGAACCGAACTCCAATTAGTAACTGCCTTATTTGAGGATTCGCCTTCTTCCAAAAAGTTAGAGGCTCCTGGATTATTCATCTAGTCTTTTTAGAAAGAGACAAGAACTCTTTTTCTGTGAAAACAGAGCCATGTAATTCCTCTTCTATGAGAAGCTTTTCAGTATTTAAGTTTACCCAATCCTGCTCTAGTTTATTATACAAAGCAGGATTTTGCGTTCTCAGCATAGCATCTTCTGTAGCCTTCATTTTATTTTCCAACTTGATCTTCTCTCATTGCTTCTTTCACTTTTGGATATCTTCTTGTTCGTATGAATTAT
>Ga0100387_10003829_pt1 | contig 12537 bp, 9 predicted proteins | sample CryGeymeta201511_FD_81547 | JGI IMG/M metagenome (GOLD analysis project Ga0100387, IMG submission 81547) | Groundwater microbial communities from Crystal Geyser aquifers in Utah, USA - Crystal Geyser metaG 2015-11 | ecosystem: Environmental > Aquatic > Deep subsurface > Groundwater | place: USA... | reverse complement strand
GTAAAATATACGTACAAAAATAAGATTTATAATTTCTGCTGCCCGGATTGCATAAAACAGTTCAAAAAAGACCCGAAAAAATACATTAAAAAAATAGAAGAATCAAAAAAGAAAGAAAAAGAAGAAAAACACCATCACTCTCATTGACAGGGAAGTGAGTAAAAATGGCAAGCACGGAGATTTTTATAACTCTATTGGCTGCTGCAATATCCATTCAACCGGCATATGCTCAAACTATGGAGGGAATGAACGGAATGGGCGGGGAGCCGGCAAATATTGAACCTATGCCTGAGACGGAAAAAGAATGGGTGCGGCAATCAATGGCATTTGCGGACATCCTGGGAATGCTGGACGCGTTTAAAGAGCCAGCAGGCGACATGAAAGATGCGGCTATGCCAGAAGACGGTTACGCCGCGGAAGAAGATTCATTCTGGGTTTCGGATTTTATGGATGAAATGGGATCTGAAAAAGCTCTTAAAATGGAATCCATGAAGACGAAAGAAACGAAGGAGATGAAATCTGACGAGGAAATGATAATGGAGAAAGAAGAAGATTTGATGGAACCGGAGGATATGGGAGTAATGGGAGACGGGATGATGTAGGGGCCTTAGCCCCGTTTGACGATCCTACTGAATATTGCATAATACCTTGACAGCTGTCTTTGCGAGCCCCGATGAATATCGGGGCGAAGCAATCTCGTTTTTAACGACGGGATTGCCACGGACTTTGCCCTCGCAATGACATTAAAAAGCGTCAACCAATTAAGCGAACATCAGTAAAAGTTCTAATTCGCGTTTATGCCGGAAGAGTTTTTATTCTTGTTCGGTCTATTTGTTTTTGCGGGTTGTGCGCCGAGACACTATATTAAGGTTCCGGACAATGTCCGGAAAGTATCGATTTGCGAAGTAATGGAGAACAGGCAAGATTATGTCAGGAAAGAGGTTATTTTAGAAGGGAAAGTCGTATCACTTTTTCCAGGATATTTTACGTTACAGTGCCTGCATAATTCTAATTTTAAAATAGACAAAATATAATGCGGGAAAAGGGATGGAATGACAGCCGATAAAGAACATTCAATGTCAGCGGAAGCGGTGCTTGAAGGCCTGAAGACCCGGGCCTCCGGCCTCACCGAAAAAGAGGCGGCAGACAGGCTGGCGGAGTTCGGACCCAATGAGCTGAAGGAAAAGAAAAAGGCGTCTTTGCTGAAGCTGTTCTTCTCCCAGTTCAACAATTTCTTTATCTATATCCTGATGGCCGCGGTAGCAATATCCATGCTGCTTGGCGAATGGCTTGACAGCATCGTGATACTGGTGATCCTCATCCTGAACGCGGTGCTGGGTTTCCTGCAGGAGTTCAGGGCCGAGAAATCCATAGAGGCGCTGAAAAAACTCTCAGGCCTGAAAGCCAGGGTTGTCAGGGACAATTCGGTTAAGGAGGTCCCTGCCGCAAGCCTTGTTCCCGGTGACCTGATCCTGGTTGAGGTCGGGGAAAAGATACCGGCTGACGCCAGGATTGTCAGCGGCATGAACCTTGAAGCCCAGGAATCCGCGCTCACAGGTGAATCTCTGTCTGTTTCAAAGAACAGCGGGCCGCTCGCCGAGGACACTCCTATCGCTGACAGGAAGAACATGCTGTATTCCGGCACTATAATAACCGCGGGCCATGCCAGGGCGGTTGTGACAGGCACGGGCATGTCCACGCAGATAGGGAAGATAGCCGGGCTCATCCAGGGCATAGTGATAGAAACAACGCCTTTGCAGAAAAAATTACAATCCCTTGCGGGATGGCTTGGCTGGGCGATCATTTTCATATCCGCGTTTGTTTCTTTTACAGGGGTGCTGAAAGGCGGGAAACTGCTGGAGATGATAATTATCGGGGTCAGCCTTGCGGTTGCCGCGATACCCGAAGGCCTGCCAGCGGTTGTGACCATAAGCCTGGCAATAGGCGTGCAGAGGATGATAAAGCGCCACGCGCTTGTCAGGCGCCTGCCGCTTGTGGAAACGCTTGGGTGCGCCACCGTGATATGCTCTGACAAGACCGGCACGCTTACCTGCAACGAAATGACAGTCAAAAAAATATATTATAACGGCAGGACCATTGACGTGGCAGGGTCCGGGTACAGATCCGAGGGCGAATTCCTTGAGGGCGGAAAGAAGATCAGCCCAAAGGATCTTGAGCCGCTCCTGCTCGCGGGAGCGCTTAATAACAATTCGGTGCTTAAGGACGAAAAGCTCATAGGCGACCCCACTGAAGGCGCGCTTCTTGTCAGCGCGAGAAAAGCAGGCATAAACGACGCCGGCATGGCAGACCAGTATCCCAGGACAGGCGAAATAGGATTTGACAGCTCACGCAAGATGATGACCACTATCCACGACAACGCGGGCCGCGGGTTTGCCGGGGCGAAAAAGCTTGTTTTTACAAAGGGCGCTGTTGAAATGGTCCTGGATAAATGCAAATATATAACCGTGGACGGCAATGCCAGGGAAATGACGGAAGATGACTACGAAGAAATATTCAGGAAGAACCTGGAGCTGGCGGGTTCAGCCCTGCGGGTGCTGGCATTCGCCTATAAGAAATTGGATAAGGACGCGAAGGACCAGAATGAGATAGAAAAAGACCTGGTATTCATCGGCCTGCAGGCGATGATAGATCCTCCCCGCCCCGAGGTCCTGAACTCGATAAAGGAGTGCGGGGACGCCGGAATAAAGGTAGTGATGATAACCGGGGATTTTCTTGTTACAGCCCAGGCAATAGCAGGGGAGATCGGGCTGCAGGGCAAGGCTCTCACCGGGAAAGACCTGGACGCGGGCACAGATCTTGACGCGGTCGTTGAAGGCACTTCGATCTACGCGAGGGTGAACCCGGAGCACAAGATAAGGATAGTGGAGGCGCTTAAGAAAAAGGGGCACATAGTCGCGATGACAGGGGACGGGGTTAACGACGCGCCCGCACTTAAAAGGTCCGACATAGGCGTTGCGATGGGCCTGAGCGGCACAGACGTGGCAAGGGAAGCGTCCGGAATGATACTGACGGATGACAACTTTACCTCAATAGTGAACGCAGTTGAGGAAGGCAGGATAATATACGACAACATAAAGAAGTTCGTTAACTACCTGCTCTCCTGCAACCTGGGGGAAGTGCTTGTCCTGTTCATAGCCATGCTTATCGGGTTCAGGGATTTAAACGGCTCGATAATCGCGCCCCTTACCGCGATACAGATCCTGTGGATGAACCTTGTAACTGACGGACTGCCCGCGCTTGCCCTGGCAATGGACCCTTCGGAAAAAGGCATAATGAAGCGCCCGCCCAGAAAACCGGATGAAAGTATCGTGTCAGGCAACATGGTCATGAATATCATTGCGATAGGGGCGCTTGTGTGCGCCGGCGTCCTGTTCCTGTTCAACAAGGGGCTGGGATCCTCAGGCGTTGAAGAGGCAAGGACAATGGCGTTCACCGCGATAGTGGTTTTTGAGATAGTCAGGATAGCCATGATACGCTCGCAGTACAAGACCGGCCTGTTCTCGAACGTGTACCTGGTCCTTGCCGTGGCAAGCTCCGTGATACTGCAGTTCCTGGTTGTTTACGTCCCTGTCCTGAACAGGATCTTCAAAACCGTGCCGCTCAACCTGAACGAGTGGCTGTGGATAGCGGGCACAGGGGCGGTCCTTTACGCCGCGGGCAGCGCCGCCTCCGTTTTGATCAGAAAAGTGACATCAGAACGCGACTAACTGTAGTCATTAGTTTAAAAGCGTGTCAACGTGTCAACGTATCAACGTGTCAGAGCAAAAGCAAGGAATTTTATCGTAACTCAGGGCTTTAGCCCTGATATTTTAATCCGTGGATATCCGTGGCTGACATTTTGTGTTTTCGCAGTGGATCGCAGGAGCCGAAAAAAATGAAAAAAGCGATTTTGTTTTTTTTGTTGTTTGCCTTACACGTTACACCTTACACGTTACACGTTGTCCACGCCCAGGAAGCGGGCTTGCAGAAGCAGGAGCTGGGCAAGACCCACCCGCGCGAGGCGATGTATTACCGGAGGCTTGCCGAAGGCAGCGTCCAGTGCCAGCTGTGCCCGAGGAACTGCCCTATCCCTCCCGGAGGCACGGGATTCTGCAGGGTCAGGGAGAACGTAAAGGGGACGCTTTACACAAACGCGTTCTCAAATCCCACCGCGGTGCACATAGACCCGATTGAGAAAAAACCTTTCTTCCATTTCCTGCCCGCGACAGCCTCGTTTTCCATAGCGACAGCCGGCTGCAACCTGCGCTGCTTATTCTGCCAGAACTGGGAGATATCCCAGAAGAGCCCGAAGGAAACTTATAATTTCTTTCTCACGCCTGAAGCCGCGGCAGGCCTTGCGAAAAAAGCGGAGTGCGCGTCAGTTGCATACACTTACAGCGAGCCGACGAATTTTTACGAGTACATGCTTGCGTGCGCGATAGAAGTTAAAAAATTGGGGCTGAAAAACGTCTATCACTCCTGTGGATACATAAACGAGAAACCGCTGAAAGAACTCGTAAAATATCTGGACGCGGCGAACATAGACCTTAAGGGCTTTTCCGAGGATTATTACAAAGAAATGTCCTCAGCGTCCCTCGCGCCCGTGCTCGAAACCCTGAAGGCGCTTAAGAAGAACGGGGTCTGGGTGGAGATCACAAACCTTGTCATTCCCACGAAGAACGATGATCCGGAAATGATCAAGGAGATGTGCGCCTGGGTGGTGAAGAACCTGGGCCCGGACGTTCCCATACACTTCTCAAGGTTCTACCCGCAGTACCAGCTCAAGAACCTTCCGCCTACCCCGGTTGAAGCCCTTGAAAAAGCCGTGGAGATCGCGAGATCGCAGGGAGTGCTTTACTGCTATATCGGCAACGTGCCGGGGCATCCGGCTGAGAACTCGTACTGCCACAACTGCGGGAAGCTGCTCATAGACCGGTTCGGATACCAGATAAGCGCGAACAACATAGTGAACGGCAGGTGCAAGTACTGCAAAGCCCAGATCCCCGGGGTTTGGAAGTAGCATAAAAGCCAAATTTAGTTTACATAGTTTATACAGTTTACAAAGTTTACAGAGTTTTAATCCGTGCTAATCCGTGAGAATCCGTGGTTAAAAGGTAGTTATGCATCAATGAAAAGCGAACTCGGAAAATTATTCCTGACAGGTCTAACAATGGGGTGGGGGCCGTGCATGGGCGTGTGCCTGCCGGTTATCCTGCCTTATATCGCGGGCGCTGAAAAGGGATGGAAAAAAGGTTTTCTGGCAAGCCTCGCGTTCTCAGTTTCCAGGTTTACCGCCTACGTTATCCTGGGATTTCTCGCGGGTTTTGCCGCGAAAATGCTTTTAAGGGGATTTTACCAGCATAACATAGGTCTTTATATCAATAAGGTCGGCGCGGCAATAATTATCCTGTTCGGCGTATTGATAATCCTTGGAAAAAATTTCCAATCACCGTTCTGCAGGATCTTACGGGAGCATACGATCGAAAAGGGGATGAGGGGCACGATAATCCTGGGATTTCTCACAGGCCTTTCTCCCTGCGCCCCGCTTATGGGCGCGCTCGCGATGATAATACTTGAGGCGAAAAACGGCTTGCAGGGTATGGCTTTTGGCGCGGCTTTCGGGCTTGGAACAATGCTTTCTCCGGTCTTGCTGTTCGGGACACTCGCTGGCGGCGCGTCTTCTTACCTGCTGAAATTTAAAAGGGCGTCGGATATAGCGGGGCGGGCATGCGGAGCGCTCCTGGCGCTGTGGGGCGTTTTGATCCTTCTGCGATAGTAGTCATGGGCCATGTGTAAAATCAATTATGAATTATGAGTTATGAATTATGAGTCAAAAGCAAGGTTTCTATTTTAAATAACAAAAATCCTTCATTTTTAATTTTACATTTTTAATTTTTAATTGAGTTCTCCGTGCCTCCGTGATTAATTAGTTGTAATTCGTGGGAATCCGTGGAAATTCGTGGTTAAAAGGTATGTTACCGATAATCTTTTTCGTCCTGGGAGCGGTTTCAGCGCTGGTGCAGTCCGTTACCATCAGGGAATTCCTTAACGTCTTTTACGGTAACGAACTTGTGCTGGGCGCTGTGCTGGGCATCTGGCTCTTGTGGGTGGCTGCCGGATCTTTTACTGGAGCGTACCTGGTGAAAAAGATCAAAGGGCTGTACAGGTTCTTCATAACCCTGGTGACAGTGGGCGCGTTCTTCCCGCTTGTCCAGCTTTTTCTTATCAGGACAGCCAGGTCAGTGCTCGGCGTCCCGTCGGGCCAGTATATCCCGTTCTTCACAACCGTCCTGTATTCCGCCGCGGTAATGTTCCCTTTCTGTTTCCTGGCAGGCATAGCTTTTCCGCTTGGCGCCAGGATATACTGCGCGAAGGAAGAATATGAGAACACGGCTGAGGAGATCTCGAAGCTTTACGTGTCCGAATCCCTGGGTTTCCTTGCCGGCGGCGCCGGTTTTACTTTTTATTTCGCCCTTCATTACCAGGCGTACCTCCTGCTTTCAGCCGCATTCGCCTGTGTCCTGGCTTCAGTCTGGTTCCTGGCAATGAAAAGGATAAAATTCGCCTCAAAGCCGGCAGGCGTGGTATTCGCGCTCGCGTGCCTGGGCCTGTCAATTTATTCCCTGGTCGCGTCCGGCGCCCTTGAAAAAGAAACCGTGCGCAGGCGCTGGGAATCGCTTAACAGGAGGATAGAGCTTGTCGAGACGGCTGACACGAAATACCAGAACATAGCCGTGGGGAAATTCCTCGGGCAGTACAGCATGTTCGGCAACGGCAACCTGCTTTTTTCCTTCCCGGATGAATACGAGGACGCGCCGCTCGCGAACTACGTTCTTTTCCAGCACCCGAACCCCAGAAGCGTGCTTGTCATCGGCGAGGTGCCTGCGGGGGTCCTGGGGTTCATGCTGCTTCACCCGGATATTTCGGTTGACTGCGTTTTTCTGGACAGCAAACTAATGCAGGCGATGGGCCGCTACGCGGGCGAGGTCCCTGGCATAAAGGACAATAACAGATTGAAATATATCCACGAGGACGGCAGGCATTACGTGAAAGGCTGTTCCCGCAAATATGACGTGGTTTTTCTGGCTCTTCCGCAACCCTCTACGGCCATGGTTAACAGGTATTACACGCGGGAATTTTTCAGGGAAGCCGCGGGGATACTCGAGAAGGGCGGGGTATTCGCCTGCTTCGGCGCCAGCACAGCGGACGCGATAACCTGGCAGGTCGGCAACTATTTCAGCTCCGCGTACAGGACGCTTTCAAGCGTGTTCGCGGACGTTAAGGTGAGCACGGGATACTCGAATTACTTTTTCTGCGCGCAGGAAACCGGGGTCGTGACCGATGATTATAAGGTCCTGCAGGAAAGATACTGGTCAAAAAACGTAAGGATGCCGTTCTTTTCAGAAGAGCATTTCCCGTATTTCTTCCCGCCGGACAGGGTGCGGTATATAAACGATTTCCTGAAAGAATGGCGCTGGTCCAGGGTAAACACGGACCTCAAGCCTGTTTCGTATTTCTATTCCCTGCTTGAGTGGGACGCGTATTCGGGTTCACGCATGGGCCCTTTATTGAGAAGGCTCGGGGAATGGTTCAGGGTCGGATGGGCGGTTATGCTCCTGGGCCTTTTCCTTGCCATGCGGTATTTTACCATCCTGGTACGCAGGAGAACGCCGGCGCAGCAGCAGAGGTTCAGCGCCCTTTTCGCTATATTCGCCTGCGGCTTCGCCGCGATGGGACTGGAGATCATGCTTATATTTTTGTTCCAGAACCTTTACGGATACCTTTACCAGATGATAGGTTTCATCACCGCGGTGTTCATGTGCGGGCTTGCCGCGGGAGGGTGGGTCGCGCTCAGATCCCTGAAGAAAAACGGGGAAGCGAACCGGCGCAGGCTTGTTTTCGCGTGCTGCGGCATGGCTCTTTTCCCCCTGCTGATCCCGTTTCTGTCATGGATTTTCGCGTCAGCCGCTTTTTCAAAAATGCCCCAGGGTTTGTCACAGTTCTTTTTCATGGTCCCGGTCTTCCTTATCGGGTTCATCGCGGGCTTTGAATTCCCGCACGCGTCGTCGGTTTACGGCTCCACGGCGATCGGCAGCGGGAAAACAGCTGGGATGGTCGGCTGGGCGGATAATTTCGGAGGGTTCCTTGGCGCGGCGCTTTGCGGCACGTTATTGATCCCGGTGCTGGGCATCACCGGCGCCTGCCTGGTTATTTCTCTGTGCAGTATTGCCGCGGTCATCCTGCTTGTTTTCCAGGTTAAAACGAAAAAGATCGAAGTTATGGTTGTAAATAAAGATCCTGGATCCTAGATGTTAGATCCTAGATCAAAGATTTTTAAAGATAGATCCTGGATGCTGGATATTAGATCCTACTGATATTCGCTTAATTGGTTGACGGTTTTTGATGTCATTGCGAAGGCGAAGCCTGTGGCAATCCCGTCGTTAAAAACGAGATTGTTTCGCTTGCCCGCCACGCTTGCCCGCCACGCTTTGCTCGTGGTTTCAGCTCGCGGCTTCGGCTCGCAAAGACAACTGTCAAGGTATTATGCGATTATCAGTAGATTAAGGACTTATTTAAATAAACTCCCTCATCCAGGATCAAGGATCCAGGATCCAGCATCTGTATTTAAAAACGATTGACTTTTGTCTTTAAATATGATATAATATAGCATCAAATTTAATAGAGTATGTTATGTGGTATTTTAGTTGTTTCAGTTTTTACGATGCACGAAGAACAGCTTGCCCGCCAATCTTGCTGGGCGGGACGCACGACTTAATGGAGGCCACATGACCGAGAGAATAATGGATCTGCGCTATGAAGCTTTCGCGTGGAGAGAAAGCAGGGGGATCGCCGGAAAACTTATGCTGAGCGTTTGTTTCGCCGGGATAACCGGCCTTCTCGCGGGAATACGTATCCCGCTTCCTTTCACGCCTGTGCCGATAACAGGCCAGGTGCTGGGTGTATTTCTGGGAAGTATATTCCTGGGAAGGAAATACGGCGGTATCAGCCAGATATTTTACGTTTTCCTTGGGCTGTGCGGCATACCGTGGTTTGCCGGGTGGAAAGCGGTATCGTTCTACCAGTTCCTGTCAAGCCCCACCGCGGGCTATCTTGTCGGGTTCGTGTTCGCGGGTTTTTATCTGGGGGATATAGCGGATAGGAAAGTAGGTAACCGTTTTTTCCCGCGGCAGATCCTGGCAATGCTGAGCGCCACGCTCATATACTATGCCTGCGGGACCGTGCACCTCGCGCTTTTAATGAAGCTGGATTTGCAACAGGCGCTCGCGATGGGTGTGCTGCCTTTTATAGCGGTTGATCTTGTTAAGGCGGTCATCGCGGCATCGGTTTCATCAGCGCTCCTGCCTAAAAAATCATTCACCACCGAATCCGACCGCTGAAATCCAAAAGATTTCCACGAAATCCGCGCCTACGCCAAGGCTTCGGCGGGCAGGCACGAAAGTATCACGAAAACACGAAAGAAATCACCACTGAGGCACTGAGGCACGGAGAAGTACTTTTGGCTGAAAGCTTGACTCTTGATACTTAAAATAATCACTGTAATCATCAGTTAAAATCACCGTAATCATTTTTGAAAGGAGTTAAAAATGGTATCGAGAAGGATAGTGATGAAGTTTCCCCACAGGCTCCTGGACCAGCCTATCATAAGCAACCTGGTTAAGGATTACAACCTTGAATTCAACATCCTTAAGGCGTCCGTTATGCCCAACGAGGAAGGCCTGCTCGTCCTGGAGCTTACCGGGACGGAAAAAGATTATGAAAAGGCTTTGGAATATCTTAAAAAGACCGGCGTGAATTTACAACCTTTGAGCCAGGACATCAAGCGCAACGATAAACGCTGCACGCACTGCGGGGCGTGCGTTACTATCTGCCCTGCGGGAGCTCTTGCGCTGGACCAGAAAACAAGGAAGGTCGATTTCCACGACGACAAGTGCATCGTGTGCGGGCTGTGCATCAACGCCTGCCCTGTCAGGGCGATGGAGATCCACTTTTAAATACAGTGTCCAGTATCCAGTGGCCAGTGTCCAGCAGAGGATTAATCTTGTGAAAATCTTGTGAAATCGCGTGGTTAATTTTAAATTGAAAATGAAACTAAGCCAAAAATATAAAAAATTAATGGATATTCTGGCGGGGATGAAGAGCGTGCTGGTGGCGTATTCCGGCGGGGTGGACAGCACACTTCTGTTGAAAGCCGCGGGAGAAACGCTCGGAGGAAACGCCCTGGCAGTGATAGCATTCTCTTCCACGTATCCGGCTGATGAAATAAAGAAAGCCGCTGCCCTGGCAAAAAAGTCAGGCGTAAAACACGTCATAATAAACACGAGCGAGCTGAAAAACCCGGACTTCAGGAAAAATCCCGTGAACAGATGTTACTTTTGCAAGAAAGAACTTTTTTCAAGGCTTAGCGGGATAGCGAAAAAGAACAAACTGAAATTTGTGGCTGACGGCTCAAATTCCGACGACCTGAAGGATTTCCGCCCCGGAAACAGGGCGAAGAAAGAGCTGGGAGTAAGAAGCCCGCTGCAGGAAGCAGGCCTTACCAAGAAAGACATACGCGCGCTTTCAAAGAAATTAAAACTGCCTACCTGGGACAAGCCTTCTCTTGCCTGCCTTGCCTCAAGATTCCCTTATGGCACATCCCTGACAGAACCCGGACTTGAAAGAGTGAATAAAGCGGAGAATTTCCTGCGCAAGCTGGGATTCACCCAGGTGCGGGTAAGGCATTACGGGGATACAGCGAGGATTGAGGTAGAACCTGACAAGATACAGTCCACGGTCCACAGTCGACAGTCCATAGTTAAAAGACTAAAGCGGATGGGGTATAAATACGTGACAGTGGACCTGGAAGGTTACAGGACAGGCAGCATGAACGAGATCTTTTAACTCGTAACATCGTGTTTCGTAACATCGTTGTTCGCCAAAATTTTGACGATGTTACTATGTTACGATGTTACGAAATAGACTGGCCAAACTGGCCAAACTGGCAAAACAGGCCAAACTAATATGAAACAAACTCGAAAAATATACCTGGATAACGCCGCGACAACTCCCGTGCACGCGGAAGTAGTAAAGGTGATGCAGGCCTGCCTTGCGGATATTTTCGGCAATCCTTCAAGCATTCATTCTTTCGGAAGGGAAGCCAAAGAAGTGATGGAAAAGGCAAGGGACAGCGTTGCGAGCCTTCTCGGAAGCAGGAACGAGGAGATCGTTTTCACCAGCGGCGGCACAGAATCCGATAACTCCGCGATCAAAGGTGTTGCTTTCGCGAACAAGGACAAAGGGAACCATATAATAACGTCCACGGTGGAGCACCACGCTGTGATCGAGACGTGCAGGTTCCTGGAAACGCAGGGCTTTAAGATAACTTACCTTCCTGTGGACGGCAGCGGGCTTGTGGACCCGGGCAGCGTGAAGAAAGCCGTCACTGACAAGACCGTGCTCATTTCCATAATGCACGCGAACAACGAGATAGGGACGATCGAGCCGGTTGAAGAGATCGGCAGGATAGCCCGCGAAAAAGGCATATATTTCCATACGGATGCCGTGCAGACAGCGGGGCACATCCCAATAAATTTGAAAGAACTTCCGGTTGACCTTCTTTCGGTTTCAGCGCATAAGCTTTACGGCCCAAAGGGGATCGGCGCTCTTTATATCCGCAAAGGCGTGAAAATGGCAGCGTTCATTCACGGCGGGGAGCAGGAGCGCAACAGACGCGCCGGCACTGAGAACATCCCCGGGATAGCAGGGTTCGGAAAAGCGGCTGAAATAGCAAAAAAGGAAATGCAGACCGAAATGAAACGGCAGGCCGCGCTCAGGGATAAAATGATAAGCGGGATACTGAAAAAGATAGAGAAAACCCGGTTGAACGGCCATCCAACCAGGCGCCTGCCGAACAACGTGAGCATGAGCATTGAATACGTTGAGGGAGAATCCATACTGCTTAACCTGGACCTGGCAGGCATAGCCGCGTCATCCGGTTCAGCGTGCAGTTCAGGTTCCCTTGAGCCGTCCCACGTCCTTCTTGCAGCCGGGATCCCGCCTGAAGTCGCGCGCTGCTCGATAAGGTTCACGCTCGGAAGATATACTACAGACGGCGAGATTGAGCAAGTGTTGCAAATCCTGCCCGGAATAATAATGAAACTGAGAAAGATGTCGCCGCTGTTTAAAGACAGTCATTAGCCTGCCCTGAACCCGAATGACATGTCCTTCGATGTCTGAAAGGCGTAGTAGGAAATGAGTGGTTCGGGGTCATGAGTCATGTGTCATTTGTTCAAAAACGTGTCAAAGTATCAGAGTGTCAAAGTATCAGAGCAAAGACAAGGAATTTTATTGCCCGCCCCTTTGGGGCGAGGTCTCGCCCCGATGGACATCGGGGCGGATAACTCAGGGCTTCAGCCCTGATTTGAATAAAATTCCTTCATCTAGTGTGATGTCACATAAATCCCTTGACATTTGATTCTGCTTTGAGTTGTCATTGCGAGCGACCAAAGGGAGCGTGGCAATCTCGATTTTTAGGTC
>Ga0100387_10003811_pt1 | contig 12561 bp, 13 predicted proteins | sample CryGeymeta201511_FD_81547 | JGI IMG/M metagenome (GOLD analysis project Ga0100387, IMG submission 81547) | Groundwater microbial communities from Crystal Geyser aquifers in Utah, USA - Crystal Geyser metaG 2015-11 | ecosystem: Environmental > Aquatic > Deep subsurface > Groundwater | place... | reverse complement strand
GGGGTGACAACTCGTCCTGAAGAACAGGCATCGGTTAATTTCCAAACCACCATTTCTTTAAGAAACTATTGACTTGTCTGGAAATTATTTGTTACGATGGAGACAAGATGAAAAATTTAAGAAATCAAAGAGGACAAGCATTGCTGATTGTGGTTTTAGTCATGGCGGTGGCGTTAACCATTGGTCTGGCAGTAGTTTCTCGCTCGATTACTGATATTAAGATTTCTCGTCAAGAAGAAGAATCAGCCAGGGTTTTTTCTGTGGCAGAAGCGGGAATCGAAGAGGCTCTTAAGCTTGGCTCAGGGACAAGTGGCACCATTGGCGAGGGTGAAGCTCTAATTGGTTACACCGTCAGCGAGACTGGTCAAGGTGGCGGAACCGAATTTGTTTTCCCGGCAATTAACGCTGGAGATACGCAAACTGTTTGGTTAGTGGAACATGATAACGATGGAAATCTGACTGAAACAGGAAGATATACCGGAAATACAATTGACCTTTATTGGGGAAACGAAGGTCAAGCTGCCGACCAAGCGACTACGCCGGCTTTAGAAGCGACCGTAATTTACAAAGACGGTTCTAACTACAAAATAAAAAGAGGAGCTTATGATCCTTATGACGGGGTGGATTCAAGCAGAAATGCTAATGGTTTTGACGATGCTGATTCTGCGGGGGGTTATTCTGTGGGGGTGAAAACTTTCCAATTTAGAAAAACAGGATTTACACTTCCTGCATTGCCTCTAATACCCTATGCTCTTCGTCTAAAACTTATCTATAATAACGACCAAGCGCAGATTTTGGGAGTTGCCGACAATAACGCGGATGGTGCCCAGAATTTCCCTTCGCAAGGGAAATGCTACGAATCAACTGCCTCTTTGTCTACTTCGGGAATCACCCGCAAAGTTCAACAATGTCAATTTCATAAGACTCCCCCGGGAATTTTCGATTATGTTTTATTCTCCGAAGGAGGTTTAACAAAGTAATTTTAATCCCGCCAAAGGCGGGACTGCCCTATGGATTTCTTTGGCTTAGACATTGGTTCCTATAGCATCAAGGCGGTACAACTTAGAAAAATTCAAGATAAATATCAGCTAGTTGCTTTAGGCTCTGCTCCCTCAACTTCCAAAGGGCTCGCCTCTGAAGCGGAAAGCGATTTAACGGCTCTGGCAGAAAATATCAAAAAACTGCATCAAGAAGCCAGGGTTACTACCAAAAACGTTATCAGCGCTTTACCCGAAGATCAGGTTTTTACCCGCGTGATTACCCTACCAAAACTTTCCGAAGAAGAGCTAACCTCGGCCTTAAAATGGGAGACAGAGCAATATGTTCCAATTCCTCTTTCTGAGGTTACGTTAGCCCATCAGGTCATTGGTGAAACCACTCAGGATACTCGCCAGAAAACCGAAGTTTTATTAGTGGCCGCCCCTAACCGCTTAATTGATAAGTTGCTTAAGGTTTTAAAAACAGCCGGTTTAAACCCTGTTAGTTTGGAAACAGAAATTTTAGCGATGAGTAGAAGTCTAGTTGCCCCTGATTCGGAGGCGACGCTCTTAGTTGATCTCGGGGCAAGAGCCACTGATATTGCGATTGTTGAGAAAGGTCAAGTAGTTTTTACCCGCTCAATTTCAACTGCTGGAGAGGCTCTAACCCGAGCAGTTGCTGGAGCATTAGGTTTAGAAGCTGGACAGGCAGAAGAATACAAAAAAGCTTATGGAGTTGACCCCGGAAAATTAGAGGGTAAAGTTAGTCAAGCAATTGAGCCAATCTTGGAAGTAATTGTTAAAGAAATGGAACAAGCAATTCAATTCTATCAGCAAGAAAAGGAAAAAACAGTTAAAAGGATAGTTTTAACTGGTGGAACAGCGATCTTACCCGAAGTAATTACCCTACTGGCCAAGAAGCTTACATTCGAGACCCAAATTGGCGATCCATTTTCGAGAGTAGTAGAAGATAGTTTACTGGCAAAAATGCCTAAAAATGATTTACCCTTTTATGCCGTGGCAGTTGGATTAGCAATGAAAGAGATTTAGTATGACCCAGGGAATCAATCTTCTTAAGGTAGAGCGAAAGAGAGATGAACGACTAGTTAATCTGGCCCATTCTTTAAAGGTTGGCAGTATTGTATTGTTAATTTTTTACAGTCTTATGGTCACTGCCCTTTTTTCCTTTTCGATTTATCTTGGACAAGAAAGCACAAAAACCACCAAAGAAATTGAGACAAAACAACGCCAACTTGAGGGATTAAAAAAAGTTGAATCTCTTCAGCTGGTTCTCAAACAACGCCTTTCTTCTTTAACAGAGTTGATGACCAAAAGAGGGGCTAGTTATCAAGAGTGGTTGAGCCAACTAGACCAAAAATCTGAACCAGGAATAACCATTAAACAAATAACGATACTTGATTCTGGAGTAATGAAAATTAGCGGGAGCGCTTCTCAGGCAACGGTTTTAGCGAGGTTTTTAGATAAGTTGGCCGAAGAAAACCCAATTTTTTCGACCGTGGTTCTCACTTCGATTTCTAGACAGAAAGACGGGAGTTATTTATTTAATATAGATTTGAAAACAAGCAATGCCACACAAACCGTCTCTTGATTTAAATAAATACAAACCCTTTATTCTACCTTTAGTAATTTTATGTTTAGTTGTTTTCAGCGGACTTTTTTTACTGAAACCTAAGATTAGTCAGATTTTAGGTGTTCGCCGCAATCTTTCTTCTCAAAAAACCAAATTAGCTCAATTAACCACCAAAGTAGCCGCTCTTCAAGGACTGGACGAGGTTGAATTAGAGGAAAGAACCAAAGTTTTGCTCGGGGTCTTACCCTCTCAAAAGGATTTGCCCGGAGCCTTAGTGACGATAAAAAGTATAACGAGCGCTGCCGGTCTTGAATTGCGGGAAATCCAAGTCGAGCCAGGAGAAATTTCCACTGAGTCAGCCCAGCCAGAACCAACTAAAAAATATAATTTACCCTTTTTAGAATTTAAAATTACCGTTGGAGGGAACCGGACGCAATTTGGGGATTTTTTGACAAAACTTGTTTTAACTGCTCCATTAATGCAGGTGACAACGGCGGAAATTACTCAAGCAGATGGCGGAGCAATCGAGGCAGATTTAAAACTTGATGCCTTTTTTCTGCCCTTACCATCTACCCTTGGGGCAGTGGAAAAGCCATTGGCGTCAATTACCCCTCAAGAAGAGGGAATTTATCAGCAGTTAAGCAGAATTTCTCCAGCGCAAACAGGGACCATCTCTCCAATCCAAAGCGGTAAAGAAAATCCCTTTACCCCATGATTTAGGATTTTTCCTCAATTATTAAATTAACTTTTTTTCCTTGTTTAGCTGCTTTAGTTCTAATTAAATTTCTGATTGCCCGGATAGTTCTTCCTCCCCGACCGATAATAATTTTAATATCATCCGGATGGGTTTTAAGACTAAGATTAACAAAATCCCCTTCTTGATTTTCCTGGATTTTTACTTTATTAGGATGACCAACAATTGAGGTGATTAAAAATTCAAGTAGTTTTTTCATTTTGAGCGCAAGGCGATTTGAGCCGCCTCTTCCTCTGCTTGTTGTTTGCTCTTCCCTGTCCCCGCGGCTAACAGTTTATCATCCAAAAAGACTCCAACAGTGAAAGTTTTATTATGATCTGGTCCCTTCTCGGATAAGGTTTTGTAAACTGGGGAGGAGTTAGTTTCGGCTTGGATTTTTTCCTGAAGTAAACTTTTTGAATCTTTAAAGCCTCCGGAACGAATAAGGGTATCTAGGGTTAAAGAGAAATTATCGCGGATAAATTTTTTAACGGCTTTAAGACCTTGGTCCAAAAAGATTGCCCCGATGACTGCCTCAAGAGCATTGGCTAGTAAAGATGGGTTTTTTACACCTCCCGACTCCCTTTCCCCCTTACTTAAAAGAAGGTAACTTCCTGTTCCTAGCCGTTGACTAATTGTTGCCAATGAAGCGGTTCTGACTAAATTTGAACGAATATTAGTCAAATTTCCTTCAAAGTAATCAGGAAATTTTTCAAAAATCCATTCTGAAATAACAAAAGATAAAATGGTATCGCCTAAAAATTCCAACCTCTCATTTGATTCAATATCGGGTTGATTTGTTTCATTCAAAAAAGAACGATGAGTTAACGCCTGAATTAAAAGTTTTTTGTTTTTAAAATTTACCCCTAAATTTTTTTCCAAATCTTTGAAATTATCTATATTCATTTTTTGTCCTCTTGCTGTTTTAAGATTGTTCCTAAAACTCCATTGACAAACTTAGGACTATTCTGGCCACCATAAGCTTTCGCTAATTCAACTGCTTCATCAATAATAACCTTTGGCGGTTCTTTTTTAGCAACTACCAGTTCATAAACCGCCAAACGCAAAATTGCTAAATCAATACGATTGATTTGTTGAATTGGCCACTCAGGAGCAGCCTTGGTAATAATTTTATCAATTTGAGCGACTTTTTTCAGAACCTTCCCGGCTAACTTATTGCGCAGCAACAAACTCTGTTTATTCTCGGGAGCCGTTTTCGGCTGGAAATCCCAAGAAAAAAGGCTTTTGATTGCCTTAATTCTTTTTTTATGTCGGGGATCAAACGGGGTTTTCATTTTTTATACGTGCCACATTTAGGGCAAATCTGATGAGATACCTTCAGTTCCCCACAGCTCGGACAAGGAACCAAAGTTGGCAGTTTTAATTTAATTGCCGCTCTTCGCTTTCCTTTTCTTCTGGTTGAATGTTTTCTTTTAGGTAGGGCTGCCATATAATTTAGTGATTAGTTTGGTTCAATTGCTTTAATTGTATCTTGTTTAAGTTTAGCTTGCAATAATGGGTATTGATTAAGACGCGGAGCAATATCTTGGGCTGCCCTTTTTGTTTTTTGGATTAAGGGTAAATCAGAAAATGAGGCAATCTTTAATTCAAAAAATCCGCTTTGGGCTACGCCATAAATTTCCCCAGGTCCACGCATTTTTAAATCAAGTTCAGCCAACTCAATCCCAAGATAGGTTCTTTCCAAAGCTTTTAATCTTTGTAACGGTTTGCCTTCGGGTGTCTCGGTAAAAAGCAAACAATAGGATTCCTTCATTCCTCTGCCAACCCTGCCGCGAAGTTGATGAAGTTGGGCTAAACCGAACCTTTCTGCCCCCTCAATCATCATAATCGTCGCCTGGGGAATATCGATCCCCACCTCCACCACTGGGGTGGAAACCAAAATGTCAAGTTTGCCCAGGCGAAATTGGCTGATAACCTCCTCTTTTTCTTTAGACTTCATTTTTCCATGGAGAAGACCAAGTTTAAAATCAGGAAAAATCTGTTTTTTTAATCGCTCGTATTCAGTGGTTGCAGCTTTAACTGTTTGTAAGGTTTCTGATTCCTCGATGAGTGGACAGATAATAAAGCATTGACCGTCCTCGTCTTTAACTTGTTTTCTGATCCATTGGTAGGCAGGTTCTCTTTTTTGGGGTGGAACAACCCAGGTTTTGACCTTTTGTCTTCCTGGGGGCATCTCATCAATTAAAGAAAGGTCAAGATCTCCATATAAAGTTAAAGCAATTGTTCGAGGAATTGGAGTAGCGGTCATTGTTAAAATATGAGGAGCTCGACCTTTGCGAATTAATTTCCCTCTTTGTTCGACCCCAAATCGGTGTTGCTCATCGATAATTACCAAACCAAGTTTTTTAAACCTCGCCCTTTTGAAGATTAACGCATGGGTGCCGACGATAAGATCGGGTGAGGTGTGAGGTGTGAGGTGTGAGGTGTGAGGTGTACTTCCAGTGACAAGATCAATCTTAACTCCTAGTGGTTCAAGAAGTGTCTTTAGTGTTCTGAAATGTTGATTGGCGAGAATTTCTGTAGGCGCCATCAAAGCCGACTGAATGCCGTTAAGATAGGCAACCCAGATAGCGGCAGCCGCAACCACTGTTTTCCCACTACCAACATCTCCTTGAAGCAGACGATTCATTGGTTGAGATTTCTCTAAATCAGCTAAAATTTCTTTTAAACATCGTTTTTGGGCTGAAGTTAACGTAAATGGAAGGCTGTTGATAAATTCCAGAAGCTTTTCCTGATTAACCTTTAATTTAAAGATAGTTTTCTTTTTTCTCCAGCCAATTTTTCTTTCTTGAGCGGCCAGTTGAAGCAAAAATAATTCCTCAAAAGCAAATCTTTGGCGGGCTTTTTGGATTTGAATTTTATCTTCGGGAAAGTGAATCCATTTTAAGGCTGAAGCTAGATTGAGTAAATCATTTGTTCGAGTAATTTCTTTAGGCAAAAAATCAGAAATTGATGGAATAATTTGACTAATAAGTGGGGAGGTTCTGGATCTCAACCATTTTGATGAGATTCCATAGGTCTCGTGATAGACAGGCACAAGACGTCCAGTGTGGATTTGACGTTTTCTGTTAATCATTTCATATTCTGGTGAGACGATGACGAGCTTTCTTCCAAACCAGTCAACCTTGCCGGAAAAACCATATTCCTCTCCTACCCTAATGGTTTTTACTAAAAATGGCTGATTAAACCAAACTATTTCAATCGAACCAGTTGCGTCGGCGACAATTCCCTTTTGGATTTTCTTGCCATGGCGGGTATATTCATTTTTTATTGAAATTATCCGCCCATGAATGCTGACAATTTCTCCCGGTTGAAGTTTGCCAATTGGGGAAACTAAAGAGTAATCAACGTAGCGAAATGGAAAATGGTAAAGTAAATCGCCGACTGTTTCAATTCCCAACCTCTTTAACCGCCTAGCATAGGTCGGTCCAACCATAAAAAGTTTTTTTATTGGAGCCTTAAAATCCATTTTACCTGAAAATAGAGTACAAAACCGGCAACATTGAGGTGAGAATTAACGCTAAAGAAGCGATAGTGACCAAAATTATCCAGAGTTTTTTTTGTTTTTTTGAAAGCCTCATAGGCGAATTTTAATAAATCTACGTTTACCAACACGAATAGTCATTCCATCCTTAATGGTAATTGGTGACTGATAAATAGCGATTAGTTTTCCATCCAACTCCACCGCTTTTTGTTCGATCAGCCTTTTGGCTTCACTCCTTGATGGAGCTAGCCCTGTTTCTACAAGCAAATCAATGATGTTGTAAGATTTTTGGGGTGTCTGAAATGTTGGCACCTTACTGGGGATTTCTCTTTTTTGGAAAACTCGCTTGAATTCTTTTTCCGCATTTTTTGCATCTTTTTCGCTAGAATACATTTTAACAATTTCAAAAGCCAGTTTTTTCTTTATCTCCATTGGATTCACTTTACCCGCCTGTCCGCCTCTGGCGGAGAGTGCCTTTTCATGCTCTTTAATTATTTGGAGTGGCACTTCAGTACAAAGTTCAAAACACGGGATAATAGTTTCATCGGGTAGAGCCATGACTTTGCCATACATATCATTTGGTAGATTATCTAGTGCGATATATGTTCCTTCGCTTTTGCTCATTAGCTTCTTCCCGGTTTTAGGATTAACTAAAAGCGGCGTGGTGATTACAAATTTTTCTTTTCCAAGATATTTTTGAACAAGCAATCGACCTGCTAACATATTAAAAGTCTGATCGGTTCCACCTATCTCGCCATCAACGTTCATGGCTACTGAATCGTACCCCTGGAGTAGGGGGTATAGGAATTCGTGGAGAGAGATTGGTTTGTTAGCTTTAATGCGTTTTTGAAACAAGTCTCTTTCAATAATTTGTTGAACCGTAAAATTAGCAGCGAGTTTAAACATTTCTTCAAGGGTTAGTTTATCAAGCCACTCACTGTTAAATTTAATTAAAACAGGATTAGGTCCTTTAAGGTCAATAATTTTATTTGCTTGTTCTTTATATGTTTTAAGATTGTCTTCTATCTGCTTTCGGGTAAGTGGTTTTCTGGTGGCATCTTTATCGCTTGGATCACCTATTCTTGCAGTAAAACTTCCAACTAAGAAGATTATCTTGTGCCCTAGGAATTGTAGCCTTCGCATCAATAAAAGATTGGTTGAATGTCCTAAATGTAGATGGGGGCCGGTAGGATCAATTCCGTGATAAAAGGTCAGTTTTTTTCCAGATCGGAGCACTTTTTCAAGGGCCTCTTTAGAAGGATAGATTTTATCAACATATCTAGTTAAAACTTCTTCAATTTTCGCCAGAAAACAAGCTTCGCTTATTTTGTCCATAAACTTAATAGCTAACTTTCTAAAATTATCGTTACCGGACCATCATTAACTAACTCTACTTCCATTTTAGCACCGAATTCACCTTTTTCAACCTTCAAACCTGCTTTTTTAAGTTCAACGATAAATTTTTTAAATAAGGGTTGGGAAATTTCTGGCTTGGCTGCTTCGCCAAAGTATGGCCGGTTTCCTTTGGAACAATCGGCAAACAAGGTAAATTGCGGAATAACCAAAATTTCCCCTTTAATGTCTAGAAGCGAAAGATTCATCTTGTCGTTCTTATCACCAAAAATTCGCAGGTTTAAAATCTTGCTTGCTAATTTTTTCACTTCACCCTGAGCCTTGTCGAAGGGCCCTACTCCAATAAAAAGTAATAGTCCATTACCAATTTGACCAACAATTTTGTTGTCGACCTTAACCGAAGCTTTTTTAACTCGCTGAACAACTACTCGCATAATTGTATTTTATCATTTTTAAATGTTGAGGTTTGTCAAAAGGTTTGTTAAAATTAAAATATGTCTTGGAAAAGTATTTGGCAACGGCGAATTTATCGGATGAGGTATTATTCTTCTAGGCAGCGATTGAGTAAAGCTAAGCTTGCCTCAAGATTAACGTTCTTCGGTTTTGTTGGTATTTTAGGTTTAGTTTTATTTTCAACGGCGCTGTTTGCTTTTTATGCCAAGGATTTACCTCGGCCAGATAAAATTGTTCGTCGGGAAGGATTTGCCACTAAAATTTATGATCGTAATGGTGAGCTTCTTTATGATGTTTTTGCCGATCAGCGACGAACGCCGGTAGTCCTATCTGAGGTTCCTTTGTATCTTCGCCAAGCCACTATCGCCATTGAGGATAAAAATTTTTACAAGCATGGAGGCTTTGACCCAACGGGAATTTTCCGAGCAGTCTACAATATTGTTGTTCACCGCCGGCTTCAAGGAGGTTCAACCTTAACCCAGCAGTTAGTTAAAAATGTTTTGTTAACTCCCCAACGAACCCTACCTCGGAAAATTAAAGAATTTATTTTGGCGGTTCAGATTGAAAATCGCTACTCAAAAGACGAAATTTTACAAATGTATCTCAATGAAGCCCCTTATGGAGGAACGGCTTGGGGGGTAGAATCAGCGGCGGAAACTTATTTTGGGAAAAAAGTGAATGAATTGAATCTGGTAGAATCAGCGATTTTAGCTGGATTGCCCCAACGACCAAGTACTTACTCCCCTTTTGGTGACAACCCTAAAGTTTATATTGGTCGAACAAAAGAGGTTTTACGAAGAATGCGGGAAGATGGCTATATAACCGTTGATCAAGAAAAAGAAGTAATTGCTCAATTGGAAAAAGTTGAATTTGCTCCAGAGGGTGTTAATTTTAAAGCGCCTCATTTTGTAATGTACGTTAAAAAACAACTTGAGGACCAGTTTGGACAAAAAATCGTCGAGCAAGGAGGACTGCGGGTTTATACCACCTTAGATTATAAAATCCAAGAGCAAGCTCAAAAAGCAGTTTCTGAGGAGATAGCCAAGGTCGAGTCACTTCACATTACAAATGGAGCGGCAATAGTTATCGATCCAAACACTGGAGAAATATTAGCCATGGTTGGTTCGAAAAATTACGATGACCCCAATTATGATGGTAAGGTTAACGTCACCTTATCCCTTCGTCAGCCTGGTTCAGCCATCAAGCCAGTTACTTATGTGACTGCTTTGAAAAAAGGTTATACGGCTGCTACCCTACTCATGGATGCTCCAACCACCTTTCCCGGCGGCGTTGGCTTGCCTGATTACAAACCGGTTAACTATGATGGTAAATGGCATGGACCTCTCCAGGTTCGCTATGCCTTGGGAAATTCGATTAACTTGGCGGCGGTCAAAATGTTAGCTCAGATTGGTTTAAAAGAAATGTTAACTACTGGTTTTGAGATGGGCTTAACGACACTGGAGCCGACACCGGAAAATCTTCGTCGATTGGGACTTTCGGTGACTTTGGGTGGTGGTGAAGTTCGGCTTTTAGAGTTAGCTTCGGCATATTCTGCTTTTGCTAATGGGGGCTTAAAAGTAGAGCCAGTTTCCATTCTTAAAGTAACGGATACGGAGGGAAAAGTGCTAGATGAGTATAAACCAGTTTCTGGTCGTCGAGTTTTGACCTCCCAACAGGCATTTTTGATTTCTCATATTCTTTCTGATAACAGCGCAAGACTAATGACCTTTGGGGAAAGAAGCGCTATAAATATTTCCGGCAGGACGGTAGCAGTTAAAACTGGAACTACTAATGATAAAAAAGACAACTGGACAATTGGTTGGACGCCGCAGATTATTGCTGGGGTTTGGGTGGGAAATAACGACAACACGGAAATGAAAGAAGTAGCCTCAGGGGTTTCTGGAGCAGCTCCAATTTGGCGAAGAATTATTCTTTCTGCCCTGACCGATAAGCCAAATATTGGTTTTTCTGTGCCCGAGGGTATCGTTACGGCAGAGGTTGATAGTGTTTCTGGTTATCGCGCCCATGATGGTTTTTCTTCAAGAGTGGAATATTTTATTGAAGGAACCGAGCCAACCGCCGATGACCCAATTCATACTAAATTGCAACTTTGCCGAGGGCAAAATAAGTTAGCCACTCCGGCTCAAGTAGCTCGGGGTGACTATGAGGAAAAAGAATTTTTCGTTTTTAGAGAAAGTGATCCGGTTTCCGCTGAGGGGGTTAATCGTTGGCAACAAGGGATTGACGAATGGTTGGCAACCCAAGGCGATTCTCGTTATCATCCGCCTAGTGAATATTGTGGTTCAACCGAAGAAATTGAGGTGACGATTAATGAACCAGCAAATGAATCACAAGTTTCCGGCAACGAGGTTAAAGTTGCTGGCAAAATTGTTTCTTTAAATGATATTGAAAAAATTGAAATTTTGATTAATGGGGAGGTGAAAGAAACACTTCTAAACACTAAGAAATTTGAAAAAATATTTAGTAGCTTGAGTGATGGCGTTTATGTGATAAGGGTCAAGGCTAAAGATATTAAAGGGAATCAGAGCGAAAGAGAAATAAAAATTGGGGTGAATGTTCCCTCGAATTGGACACCATCTCCCACCCCTACCCCAACCTTTTTTCCCACACCTAGTCCTTCGGGTTAATTGCGCGCTGTGATATAATAAGACGAGGTTTTAGCTGATGGTATTAGAAAGAGAAAAAGAAATTGATCTCTCTGAATTTTCTGAAAAGGAACAAAGAATTCTAGAGCGTCCTTCCTATTCAAGAGATGGGGTAATTCCTGGATGGGCGGAAGTGATTGGGAAATTTGGTTTGAACAAACTTCATCCCCGAGATTTCCGATTGATAAGGGGTTATTACCGAGCCCAACGACGGCTGGCGGAAGGAAGACCTAAAAAAGCAAGCAGAATATTTAGAGCACTCGACGAAAACCAGGATTTTCAAACTTTAGAAAAAGGACAGGCGTCGCTTCTTTCGAACATTGCTCTTTTTGTGAGAGGACCAAGCGAGAAAAGACGCCTTAAGTAATCGAGAGTTGTTTTAATTTGGCTTTGAAGTTTATTCTGACTTTATCGATAATTTTCTTTCTTATTTTTTCAATTTCTTTATCACTTAATGTTTTTTTCTCACTTTGATAAGTAATCCGGAAGGTTCGAGTGTCTTTATAAGAATCAAGTAATTCAACACTTTGAATAATTAAACTGGTTGATTTAATTAATTGAATCATCTCCCCCACCAAAGTTTTTGGGGGAACAATAAAGGCTAAATCTTCAATAATGGCTGGATATTTTAATACGGGGGTATATTTTTTAGTGGTCGTAGCATATTTGACCAATTCATTAAAATCTAAATCAAAAACTACCACTCTTCCTTTAATCCCAAATCTGGCCAAAATGATGGGGTTTATTTCTCCGACAATTCCTAAAGAATCTTGCCCAATTGTAATCTCGGCAGTGCGGAACGGATGAAAAATCTTGCCATAAAAAGTTTTTTTAAGCTGATAGGGACTGAAGTTGTAATGGGTAATCTCCAGTTCTGCTAGTAAAGCCTCAATTATTCCTTTGACTTGAAAAAATTGATTGCCAGTTAGCGCTCCGCTAAGCATTAAGATTTCATTAGGAAGTTTATCTGATGCAGTAGGGATATAAACATTAGCCAGTTCAAACATCTGGATTTCGCTAGTCTCGGGTTGGTTTTTGGTCACTACCTCAAGCAATGATGGAATAAGTGAGGGTCTCATAAAAATCCAATCTTCGCTTAAGGGATTGGCAATTTTAAGACACTCAGCTGGATTAATTTCAGCTTTAACTAGGGTAGATTCGCTAACCATAGAATAATTGAACGTTTCACTAAAACCCCAAAACTTGAGAGCCTCTTTAACTTTATTTTCCCAGACAAAAGTAAAAGACTTTTTTTGTTGAGGAATTTCACCGCTTGGTAAAAG
>Ga0100387_10003796_pt1 | contig 12579 bp, 15 predicted proteins | sample CryGeymeta201511_FD_81547 | JGI IMG/M metagenome (GOLD analysis project Ga0100387, IMG submission 81547) | Groundwater microbial communities from Crystal Geyser aquifers in Utah, USA - Crystal Geyser metaG 2015-11 | ecosystem: Environmental > Aquatic > Deep subsurface > Groundwater | place... | reverse complement strand
GCTTGCGTCGTATAAAATACCGAAATACATAGAAATAAGGCAGTTCCTGCCCAAAAACGCCACAGGCAAGATTCTTAAGCGCAACCTGCAGTAGAAATTACCTTGCGAAATAATCTTATTATGTTATAATAATATCCTATGAAAAATACGAATTACGACGCGTTTATATTTGATTTAGGCAGGGTGCTGGTTGATTTTGATCATAATATCTCTGCCGCAAAGATAGCTAAGCTTACCGGAAAACCACAGGAATGGCTTTACCAGTTGTTTTTTGAGTCAGAGCTTACCAAGCTTTTCGACGAGGGCAAGGTATCGCCGCGCGAGTTTTACGCCGAGCTAAAAAAGTTGACAGGGCTTGATATTTCTTTTGATGAGTTTGTATTAATATGGGTGGATATATTCAGCCAGAAAGATGATATGTTTGAACTGGTAAAATGCCTTAAAAATGATTACCGGCTTGTTTTGATGTCCAACGTGAATACACTGCAATTTGAGTATATAAGAAAAAATTTTCCAATAATCGCGGAATTTGATGGATTAGTTTTATCTTATGAAGCCGGCGCAATGAAGCCGGATCCGAAAATTTATCAAGCCGCGATATCGGCGGCCAAGACAACGCCGGAAAAGATAATATATACCGACGACAGGCCTGAACTAATAGAGGGTGGCAAAAAGGCAGGCATAAGAAAATCATTTGTATTTAGTAATCTAGAGAGTTTTGTATCAGATTTAAACGTTATAGGTGTAGAAATCAATGAATGCATGGAGGCTATAAAATCATGACAGAGGAAAAAAAACAGGAAGAAAAAAAGCAAGAGGACAAAAAACAGGAAATACTTAAGGCAGAACCAAAGGCAGAATCAAAAGCTGAATTTAAGCCTGAACCAAAAGCCGAACCAAAGGCCGAACTTAAAGCTGAACCTAAAAAAGAAGTAGCAGCGCCAGAAGCAACGCCGGAAGCAGCCCCTGAAACAGGGGCCAAAAAGAATAAAAAAATCGGCCAGATGGCCATTAAAGAGGTTGAGGATAAATTAAACAGCCTGAAAGAAAAGATGGGCGGGTTTGGTTCAAGATATGCAAGTGAATTGCTTAAGAGAAAAGAAGTTTTATTGGGTAAAAAATAATGAACATCGAAGAATTGTGGCAGAGAGCAATTACTAAAACCGAGATATACAGGGCGCGTATAAGGTATCTTTATACTTTTGATCAAACGGAACTGCCCTATGTATACCTAACGGAGTCAACCGTAAACCCGGGCGATGTTGTTGTGCGCCAGGGCAGGATTACGGCTGAAAAGCCAATGGTAATATTGCCGGGCGGCCTGCCGCAATTTGAGGGTTTCGAGATCAATGATGTTGCGGCGTTTCTTTTTTTGCGCGGCGTATCATTCCCAAGCATGAAATATTCAAATCAGACCCAGAAACTGGATGTGGTTTCAGGCCCCCTGTCAAAGGTTGTCTTAAAATACAAGCGCGATCTAGAGCGGAAAGAGGATGTCAGCACAGGCCTTGTGGTTTCGCCTGAGGACTGCTGGCAGTTTTCGGTAATGATATACGCCGCTGCCCTTGCCGCCAAATCCATACCTCAAGACATTCAAAACATCTTAAAACGCATGGGTATACAGAATAATTGAATCTTCTTGATTTAATTATTGCAATAAAGTATAATTTTGTAGGAAAGGATAAAACCAGTGGCGCAGGAACCTAACAGTGTTGATCAGAAAATAAACGGCGAGCAGAAACAGGAGCCTGAGATAGTCGTAAACCCGGGTATACTTGTGCCTACCAAGATTTTCTTCACCAAAGGCGTTGGCGTGCACAAGGATAAGCTTACGAGTTTTGAAATAGCGTTGAGAAAAGCCGAGATAGAGGCCTTTAACCTGGTAACCGTATCGAGTATTTTGCCGCCGGGATGCAAGCTTGTATCAAAAGAGCATGGCGTTAAATGTTTAAGGCACGGGCAGATAGTTTTTTGTGTTATGGCAAGAAGCGACACGAATGAGCCTAACAGGCTGATAGTTTCTTCAGTGGGGCTTGCGGTGCCGGCGGATTCTGACCATTACGGGTATCTTTCAGAGCATCACGCATGCGGAGAGACAGAAGAAAGAGCCGGAGCTTACGCCGAAGACCTGGCTGCTTCAATGCTTGCCAGTATAATGGATATAGATTTTGACGCTGATAAAAACTGGGATGAGAGAAAGCAGGAATTTCAGACCTCAGGCAAGATAATCAGGACAAGAAATATCACCCAGTCGGCCGAAGGCAACAAAGACGGCCTGTGGACATCGGTTGTCGCAGCAGCGGTATTTATCACATGAAATCAAAAGTTGTAATCATTCCGGTTCCGTATGAAAAGACTACTTCATACGGTAAAGGCACAAAGAATGGCCCTAAAGCCATTCTTTGTGCCTTTAAGCAGGTTGAACGGTATGATATAGAGTTGAACAGGCCTACTGACAATATTGCGATAAAGATTCTTCCTGCGGTAAAAGATATAAAAAAAATTAACTATGACTTTTCCGGCGGCAACCTGCCTATTTATTTCGGAGGCGAACATACGATTACAGCAGCGATAATAGCAGCAATCAAAACCAGTCGCCGCGATTTTTCAATTTTGCACCTTGATGCGCATTCTGATTTGCGCGATACATACGGCGGCACAAAATATTCACATGCCTGTGTTATGCGCAGGATCTGGGAAATGGGCGTGGCATTTGTTTCAGTAGGCGTGCGCAGCGAGTCCTACGAAGAAAGCAGGTTTATCAAAAGAGAAGGCATAAAGATTCATTATGCGCATCAGATACATAAAGACAAGGATTGGATCAAGAAGATAACAAAAAGATTAAGCAAAAATATTTATATCTCATTTGATGTGGATGTTTTTGACCCGGCTGTTGTCCGCGCCACAGGCACGCCGGAGCCGGGTGGATTAACCTGGTATCAAGTCGTTGATTTATTTTCTGCCATCAAAAAAGCCAACAAAAATCTCATCGGAATGGACATAGTAGAACTGTCGCCTGTCAAAGCCGACCTTGCCTCAAGCTTCGCCTGTGCCGCGCTGCTGCATAAAATCCTTGCAATTTTCTGCCTCAAGTGATAATATAATACCCTAAATATAATATTTTATGCTCAAACACATTTCGTTTATAGCAGCGGTGGTGCTTCCTTTTTGGAACCTGCCATTAATATTCAGGGTAATAAAGAGGCGCTCGTCAGAGGATATAAGCATATTCTGGGCAGCAGGCGTTTGGGCGTGCCTTTTGGTTATGGCACCGTCGAGTTTTGTGTCTGTGGATATGCTATGGAGGGTATTTAGCATAATGAATTTTATTTCATTTTCATTGGTGTTGGTGACAGTATTAATGTACAGAAAGGGGAAGATTCATGCAGAAAACAGTTAAAGCGTTTCCAAAGAATAAGTTTCAGGAGATAAGGGTTAGCATAACTGAGTATCAGGGCAACGATCTTATAGACATAAGGACATGGACCCTGCCGCAGGGCGCCAGCGAGTATTCGCCTACGGGAAAAGGCGTGTCCATTAATGTAAAGTTATATCCTGAGATCAAGGAAGCAATCCTTGCTTTAGAGAGCGATTTAAAAGAAGCCAAGTTAATCTAAGGGGGTATCTATGTCAGACGAGGAAAAATTGGAAAGTCAGGGCTCAAGGCCCAATGAAACAGCCGAAGAAAAATTTATACGTATCGCCAACCTCAGGGTTCCAAACGCGATAAAGAAGATAAAACTGATAGGCAATCTTTCGGCCTCGGCATACAAATATTCAGAAGACCAGGTCAGCAAAACAATAGCTAGCTTACGGCAGGCGGTTGACGAGGTTGAGGCAAAATTTAAGAAAGGTTCTCAGAAATCAGATTCATTTTCTCTTTAGAAGAACTTGCCGGGTTTTTTGATAAAAACGGCATAGACGCATACCGCGCAAAGCAGGTATTTCACTGTATATACAAAAAAGGCCTGTTGGATTTTAACCAATTCAGGCAGCTTCCCAAAGCCGTTATAAGCTTGTTAAATAAAAACTGCCGTATTTTGGCAGGCGAAATAGTAACTTTCCGGATTTGCGAAGCAGATAAAACTGAAAAATTTCTTATAAAATTAAAAGATTCATACCTGATTGAGTCAGCGCTTTTGTCTTCGGATGACGCCAGGTTAACAGCGTGTATCTCGACGCAGGTTGGCTGCGCTGTGTCATGCGTGTTTTGCGCAAGCGGCATGGCTGGTTTTAAGCGCAATCTCACTAAAGAAGAGATAATAAGCCAGTTCCTTTTAATGCGCCATCATGCGCAAAAAAGCGACAAAGACATTACAAATGTTGTTTTTATGGGTATAGGCGAGCCGCTTTTGAATTTTGAAAATCTGATTTCGGCCATAGACCTTTTAACAAGCCCTTATGCGGCAAATATAGGAAGCCGCAGGATAACTGTTTCAACTTCAGGCATAATCCCGGGCATTAAGAAGCTGGCGGATTATAAGAAACAGATAAACTTAAGTGTTTCCCTGCACAGCGCTTTTGATGATAAAAGAAACACCCTTGTTCCTGTGAACAAAAAATATAATATAAAAGCGCTTATGGACGCGGTAAAAGATTATATATCTAAAACCCGCCGGCATGTAACATTTGAATACGTTTTGATAAGCGGTTTAAACGATTCGTCTGAAGACGCTGACGCGCTTTCAGGCATATTAAAAGGCATAAGCTGCAAGGTAAATCTTATACCCTATAACAGGATTGAAGGCGCGGATTTTAAAACTTCCGCAAGTCGGGATGTAAAAAAATTTGCCGACAGGCTGCTTAAAAATAAAATAAATGCAGTCAGACGCCGGAGAAAAGGTTTTGACATAAATTCCGGCTGCGGGCAGCTCAAGGCTGTGTGGAAATAAAATACAGTGACATTTTTATTTGACGGATATAATATTATTTATAAGATAGCGCGCTTAGAGAAGAAATTAGACAACAGCCTCGAGGCTGCGCGCCTGGCGCTGGTATCCATGGTAAAGGCGCATTCTGCAAAAGGCAACGAATATATAGTAGTTTTTGAGGGTAAAGACGAGCACTCAGGGTTATATCAGCAGCAAACCGGCGGCGCAATTAAGGTGGTCTTTACCAGGACGCATGAAGAGGCGGACAACCGCATAATAACCATTCTGAAAAACGCCAAAGATGCTTCAGATATCAGCGTTGTTTCAGATGATAATTATGTGCGTAACCATGCCAAGGCATTCGGCGCTTTGAGTATTTCTGCGCGCGAGTTTTTCAAGAAAAGCGATATCAGCCGCAGCCGTATTGAAGCAGTAAAACCTGTGAACGAAAGCAAGATAAACGAGGAATTGAAGAAGATATGGGGCGTATAAGCAATATTTTTGCGGTAGTTTTTTTAACGACAGCCCTTTTGTTGTCCTGCCAGGGCGTGTTTGCTATGACGCAGCAGACAGAGGCTGCGATAGGCCGCGGCGTAAACGAAAAGCTGGTTAAAAAATACGGCATATATGATAATTCCAAGGTGCAAAAATACGTTGAACACGTCGGGCTTAAGATAGTAAGCGTTTCAGACAGGCAAAATATAGTTTATCATTTTACTGTGCTTGATGCTAATGAGATTGACAGTTTTTCAGCGCCAGGGGGTTATGTTTATATAACAAAGGGCTTTTTAACTAAGTTAAAAACCGAGGCGCAGCTGGCAGCCGTATTAGCCGCAGAGGTAGTCCACGTAGTTTACAGGCATTCAATTCCTTCTATAGAAAAAAATATGGCTTTTCATTCAGTAAGCACGGCAAACAAAAAAGATGTGCTTATGCACGGAATAATGTTTGCTTATGATTTGATTGATGTGGGCGTGCATAAAAAGATACAGTCCGAGGCTGATATAAAGGCCGCTGAATACTTATTGCGCTCCGGCTATGACCCTATGGCTATGATAAGGATGCTTGACGTTATCCAGGTTCAGGAAAAAAGAGACCTTTCATCGGTTCAGAGTTATATTATGTCGCATCACAAAACAACACGCCGGATAGACGTGGTAAGGCTTATGATATCTAATCTTAAAGCGGCTCATTCTGATAAATTCGAAGCCGCTTTGGGCAAGAGTTACCCTGATAAATACAAAGAAAACGTTCTGGATGTCATGTAATATGCGATATAAAAATAAAAAGCCATACAAGGCAAAAGATGACAGAATTAATGATCTTATAGGTCAGATAGCCGGTAATTACGCTTCGGGTTTTAAGGAAAGCCTTATGCGTGATATGCTTGTTACGATAGCCAAGATAGGCGAGGAATGTTCTGATCCTGGGGATATGAAGCTGATAAACACCACGCTTAAGGAGTTCAGATACGCCTTTAAGGTTTTTTCAAAATACCGCCACAGGCGCAAGGTTGCTTTATTCGGCTCAGCCAGGACAGATAAAAACGCAAAAGAATACAAAATGGCAGAATTATTCGCAAAGGCTATTGCCAAAGAGGGTTTTCAGGTTATTACAGGCAGCGGCCCGGGCATAATGGAAGCAGGCAATAAAGGCGCCGGAGCTGTCAACAGTTTTGGCGTTAACATAAGGGTTCCGTTTGAGCAAAAACCTAACCCGTATATAGCGGAAGACACAAAGCTTGTTAATTTTAAGTACTTTTTTGCCAGAAAGCTCATATTTATCAAGGAATCAGACGCTACAGCGCTGTTTCCGGGTGGATTTGGCACTATGGATGAGGGTTTTGAGGTTATAACGCTTTTTCAAACAGGCAAATGCAGGCCCAGGCCTATTATAATGCTTGAATCGAAAGGCGGTACTTACTGGAAGAACTGGCTTAATTTTGTTAAAAAGAGCATACTTAAAGACGGCTATATATCAAAAGATGAGCTTAAGATATTCAGTATTACCAATGATGTTAATGATGCCGTAAGGCAAATCAGGCATTTTTACAAAAATTACCATTCCATGCGCTATATAAATGATATTACGGTCATAAGGCTTAACAATGAGATGCCTGATAAGGTAATTAGCTTGATAAAAAAGGGCTTTTGCGATATATTATCCAGCGGGCCTGAGAAAACACCTGCTTTTGAGCTGGAAACAGAGAATAATGAGCATTTGGGTCTGCCGCGCATAAAGATGCATTTTAACCGCCATGATTTCGGCAGGTTCAGGGAATTGATAGACGTTATCAATAGCAGCTATTAAAAATAGCCATTTTTTAGAAATAAATGGGAATATTTGAGGGTTTGGGTTGTTATGGATACTAAGAGAGAAGATGAAATATTGCTGGAAAAGGCAACAAAAGGCGACAAAACAGCCTTTGAGCAATTTTATCAGAAATATAAAAAGCAGATATTTAACTATGTATACCGGTTTGTAAACAATTATGCCCTGGCAGAGGAGATCACGCAGGAAACGTTTATAAACGCGTATATAAATTTGAATAAGTATTCAGAAAAGGGTAAACCCCTTGCCTGGTTTTATACTATAGCCGGAAACCTGTGCAAAAATGCTATAAAGAGCAAGAATATAAGGTCTGAGGTTTCCCTGGATGCTCCTTTAAAAGATACAGATGGTAACATAGGCATGATTGATGTGCTTGAGAATGTAAATGACAGGCCTGAGATCACAATACGCAGCAAAGAGCTGGTTGGTAAGATACAGGAGGCAATAAATTCTTTGCCTATTGAGCATAAAGAGATACTTCTTTTATGCGATATCCAGGGCCAGTCTTATCAGGATGTAGCGCAGATATTGGGGTGTAAGCCTTCTACAGTGGGTTCCAGGCTGCATAGGGCAAGGCGTAAAATAGCCAATAAATTAGCTGTATTATACAAGGAAAAGTCCAAAAAATGGTTCAAATGGAAAGATGTAAACTTGCTACAAAAAGACTATCCTTCTACATAGATGGCCAGCTTTCAGATAAGGCAAGGCTGGTTGTTGAAAAACATCTATCTACGTGCAAATACTGCCAAAATGAGGCCATTTTATTGTGGAATGCCAGGTTAGTGTTAAAGAGTTTTTCCTCTGTAAGAATACCTACCTCACTAGATAAGAAATTCACAAAAGAGCTTTATAAGTAAATAGTATGTCTAATAAGCAAATCATACGACTATAGGGACATCTCTTAAAGAGGTATCCCTAAAAAACGTATATAATTGCCATTAAATACTAAATTAGACAGTATCATACTATATCATCATAAGTATAATGATTTCAAGTAGTTATGATAACAGTATCATTGTAAATTAAACAGTATCATAGTTAAATAAGCAGTATCATATCTGTAGAGACAGTATCATACAGTATCATCTAGTATCAAATGTTTATTTTTAAGCTACTTTTTTATAGGTGTGGCGCGCGCATAAGGCTATTTCAATATAATTTCCTATTGGCATCCAGGATCGTGCTATTTCCACTGTAATTTTAGATCAGTTTTTAACAAACTTTCATTTTTACTAACAAAAAGCATAAGAAACATAAATAAAAAAATAAATGAAAAAAAGTGGGAATATTTCCGATTTTCAGTTGTTATAGTAGTAGAGAAGAGCAGGTTTTTAAAGGTGTTTAATAAAGTAGTTCATATTGAAAACTTAATAGTTTAAGAAGTAGCCCCGACAAAAGCAAACTGTGAGTAATCGCAGGACGCAAAGTCACGGGCCCCATCAGCAGCTTTGTTTAATCTTAAAAATAGGGGTAGCCGGATTACCAAAAGGTTAAGTTTTTTGAATTATTGGTAATCCGGTTTTTATGGTAAGGATTATAATAAGCTATATAATGATTAATGTTCTTATCGAGAATTGGAGTGATTCAGAAGTCCTTTTAATCAGCAGTAAAGATTTTGGCGGTTAAAAGGCGTTTTAAATTGTCTCTTTTTTACAGTGTTTACAAAGTCTCTTCCGAAGTCAATGTGTAGGTTGAGAAGTGAAAGTAAAAAGGGTGAAAGACATGGAAAACTTAGATAAAATAAATTCTGTTTTTATACCATGGGAGCAACGACATAAGCTATTATTAAGAATAATAGCTTCAGTAGTGGTCGTTGCTTTTATTTTTACCCAGACAGGCGTAGCCCAAGCATTTGACAGGTCAAGGGTTAAGCCTGAGCAGGTAACAAAAGAGCGCACAGGCTTTTTAGGCCTTGAGGCGTTTAAAGAGAACAAAAAGCTGGAACTTGAAGAATTACAGCAAAGGCGCAGGGCAGAACAGCAGCGCAGCGTAGCTCCTGCCGTAGTGCAGTATGGCCTTGATAAGTCACTTTACGGCAGTAACCAGGAAGAAAAAATATACGGTATATTCCCTGAAAGGATCATGGCGCAGCAGTCTATAGTCCAGGAGATACTCAGGGTTCAATCTTTGATGGGCAAGGACTACATGAGATATGAAGACGGCATGATAGTCAATTTTGACCCGTTTTCAGGCCTTACCACAAGCATACTCAACGAACGCGTTACTGATGATCATGGAAATGTGTCTTTCAGAGATACATTTAACATGCACTATAATGACAAAAGGCTTCTCGCAGAATACACATCAAGAACTACTGCTCCAAATGGCGTAGTTACCGAAGTGCACAGGTATGACATTCAGTATACCGCGGATTCAGTATTTTATGGCAGTGATGAAACAAACGCCAACAAGCTTATAGTTTCATACAAAGAAGAAATAAAAGTTTATGGCGATGCGCAGGGCCAGGCAACCTATACCGATGAATACCTGCATAATATTTCAGGACAGATTTATGATGAAAACGGCAATCTCCTTGAATACGTTGAAGAAGTTACAGATGAAGACGGCAATCTTGTTGAGAAGAGATTTGTCAGTTATATGCAGTATGATTCAGAAGGCAACCTTATAAGCTATTACGAAAAGGTTACAGATGCCAACAACGCAATAATAAGAGAAGGCACTGTTTATGTTTCAGATACTAATCAGGATGGATTTGCAAATGACCCATCAGCAAGAATAATCATAGAAGTAGAATTGATTGAAGGCCAGTTACGGGTTATTGAAAAGGTGTTGGATTCAAGCGGCAATACGCTTCAGACAACCACCAGGATATACCAGACAGATAATTTTGGAAATATTGCAGTAGGCAGTGAATTTACATACGAAGTTAAGGATGCTTATGGCTATGTCATAACATCCTTGAATTTTACAGTTACTGCCATAGAGGTAAAGGGCGCGAATAAGGTTATCACTTCTACTGCTGTAAAGGCCGGTTATACAGGCGAACCGATAACATATGAGCTTAAAGACGAATACACCACAGCAGGCGAGCTTGTAAATAGTAGTTATAAAACAAATCAGATTCTTTCAGACGGCACTGTGCGTATCAGCGAGATAGTGAAAGAATATTCCCAAAATGCGTTAATCCACTCAATAAATGTTATTACATATGTTTACAATGACGGATCAAAGTTTGTTATAACTGCGACTCAGGAGGTTGACGAGGACCATGATAACAGGCTTGTTGGTTCTCAGACTACAAGAGACTATTATTCCAAAAACGGCAAGCTTACAAATAAAGAATATACAGAAGTAACCAAGGATTATGATGATGAAAATAACGGTATCCTTTCCTATATAAAGACAACTGTCACGAGAACGGATTATGACGCAAACGAAAATCCAATAGGTACGCCGGAAACAGACGAATATGAGACATATTATGATGCACAGGGCCGTATTACCAGCCTTATTCGCACACATGTAAATAATGATGGCACCTGGAGCACATCTACAGAGCAAAGATTAGATTATCAGGGTAGTTATTATACTCATTCAGTCAAAACTACCACAAACTATTCAAAAAACAATGTGGTACTTAATGAGCAGGTTAATGAAATAGTAAAAGTCTACGAAGCTGACAGACTTATAAGCTATGTATCCACAACTATAACCAAAGACGCTGATAATAAAATAACCTTTAAGCAAATAATAAGCCAGGTAAGGACATACAGGCCTGATACTGACTACCTTGAAACATTCGAATCAACTACCACAAACGAAAATTATACAAACGGCGTTCTGTTAAATAGCGAGATAGATTATACAAGAAGGGACTATAATGAGCAGGGCCAGCTTTCAGATTATACTTATGAGCACACTAATACAGATGGCAGCCAAAATATACTTACTCAGCACAAGGAATATCTTAACGGCCGTTTGGATTACACAACAGAAACAAGGACATACAAGAATGCCTTAAGGGAAACAACAGAAAGAGAAGAATACAGGGTTGATTATACATATGAATCAGCAGATGTCGAGGCAGATCTCACAGGCACAACCTCTATAAGAAAATATTATCATGGAGACAGCCAGCAGGAATACAGAAGGGATGTAAGAACTGATATAAGAGAATATTATACTGACGGCACGCTTAAGAATTATACATCTGTTTCTACGACTGAAGAATTAAATGCTCAGAGCAGCTATGTAACGACATCTGAAAACAGGGTGTATAGGTATTATGATGTAACCGGCAGGCAGATTAAGTCAGTTAATATAAATAAGAATATAAACGGTACATGGACAGCAAATACAGTTGAAAATACATATGAAACAACCGGCGCTGAGGAAGGCAAGTTAAAACAGAGAATCTCAATAACGCAGAATTTTTCAGCAAGCGTTGTATTTGACCAAAACCTGGAGTTTGACCCTGATGCAGCCGCGTATATCGATGCACCAAGGGTAACGGACATAAATCAGTATCAGTACGATGACTCAGGTAAGCAGATTGAGTCAGTATTTATACATATTAACAGCGATGGTTCCCGCACATCTCAGACAACGCAGACAGCGTATTATCCGGATGATGAAAACATTCCTGAAGCCGTAAGAGGCAAGATAAAGAATCGGGTTACTATAAACAAAAGTTTTTCCGCAAATAACGCGTTATTGGAAGAGACCAAAGATATAGTGCAATATGTTTATGATTTGCAAGGCCGCATAACTAAGAATGTAAATGTTTATATTGATAAAAATGGTAACTGGACAGCCAATACCACAATAACAGAATACGAAACGCGTGATATAGCCAGCAAGGGCCAGGTTACGTCGCGCAGGACCATAACGCAGGAGTTTGATTTAAATTCAGGCGGGGCGCGGTTTAATGAGGCTGAAGAGTTTTCACCTGATGATATAGCGTCTAAAGGGTACCATCTGTTATCCCAGTCACAGAATGTCAATATTTATGAATATGATGATGAATACGGCAGGCTGATAAAATATGTAAACCTACGCATAAATAATGACAATACATGGAGCGCCAGCACAACAGAGAACCTTTATAATATTGATGACAAGTTGCTGCAGCGCGTGATTACAAATCAGGAGTTTACAGGCGGTAAGCCTACAGATTTTAGCTCCTATGATCCAAGGCAGCCTCCTGTGGGTGCCTTACTTACAAACAAGAATAAATCTATTTATCAATATGAATACGACGCGCAATGGCACATAAGCAAATATATAACAATTAACATTAATAATGACGACTCCTGGACAGCCACAACAACTGAGAACTTATACCTAGACAATAAACTCATCCAGAGATTAACGATATCACAGGAATTCGCAAGCACAGTAACCCAACCTGATCTTT
>Ga0100387_10003781_pt1 | contig 12607 bp, 14 predicted proteins | sample CryGeymeta201511_FD_81547 | JGI IMG/M metagenome (GOLD analysis project Ga0100387, IMG submission 81547) | Groundwater microbial communities from Crystal Geyser aquifers in Utah, USA - Crystal Geyser metaG 2015-11 | ecosystem: Environmental > Aquatic > Deep subsurface > Groundwater | place... | reverse complement strand
TCTTTTCAATATTGAAATATTGCCAAAACTTTTTACGAGAAACATGCTTTTTACGAAAATATCGCAAAAATTCCCGTATTATTATCTTTGCCCCGATCACATTATGTATTATACCTTCTACGAGACATTACCATTTTTTGTTTACGAATTTATGATTTTTTAGTATAATATAGTACATGATAAAGCAAAAACAGATAGATATCTTGGCTAAGATAATTCAAAGAGAATATGATATTTATGCTCCCAAGCAAGAAGCTGAGGAGCTTTTTGTTTCTAAGATAGAAAATATTAAAAATATTGATTATTTCGGGAAGATACCTTTAAATTCATGGGAGTATTTGTTTTTTCCTCCTTGTGAAAAAATGTTTCATTATGAAAAGAATAGTTTTCAAGAAGCAAAAGTAGATTATCCCAAGGTTTGTGGCTTTAATATGACAGTTTTAGATCTAAAAGCTTTAGGTCTTTATGATTTAGTTTTTAAAGATGATGTTAATTATCTTAAAAGACGTAGAAATACTTTGGTTGTTGGATATTTTGCTAAAAGTCCTAGTATTAAGAATTATCAAGATTACTCTAATTTTGCTTTAGATTTCTATGAAAATACTTTAGAACACATTCCTTTTGATATCTTTATCGAACAGACAAAGACAGGTAACTTTAAAATATATTCTGGTTCATATAAAGGGCAAGATATTTTAGAGAAAGCTAAGATAAAAGAATATCAGAATGTAAAATTTGCTGGTCTTATACCAGAAGAAGGTTCGGATAAAAGGATGTTAGAACTATATAATTTAATCAAAAATTCAAAAGATCATAAATTATGGGCTGAGCTTGATAAAATATGTATTGCTTGTGGTAAATGTTCACAAGTTTGTCCAACTTGTTTTTGTTTTGATTTTGAAGATATCCCAGAGAATAATTCTATCGCTCGCCAAAGAGTCTGGGGTAATTGTTTTTATCCTGAATTCACAGCCACAGCAGGTGGAGAAAACTATACTAAGAGCATTAAGAATAAATTAAGATTTTGGTATGAGCATAAGTTTGTGAGAATACCACATGAATATAAAATACCAGGTTGTGTTGGTTGTAATCGTTGTAGTAATGTTTGTCCAGTCTTAATTAATATTAATAAGAATTTAAATGAGTTAAAGAAGAAGTAATGATTAATCCATATTTACCTAAAAAAGTTAGGGTAGTGGAGATTAAGCAAGAAACAGAAGATGTTAAGCTTTTTAAATTGAAATTTTTAGAAGATCAGAAATATTTCTATTTTTGGCATGGTCAATTCGCACAAATTGGTTTACCCGGGTACGGCGAAGCACCTTTTGATATCTGTTCTGATTGTAATGTTAGCACTAAATATTTTGAAATAGCTGTTCGTAAAGTAGGTTTTTTAACTTCCAAATTACACGAAGCTAAAAAGAATGATATTTTTTATGTTAGAGCCCCTCTCGGGAAAGGTTGGCCTGATCCTAAAACATTAGCTAAACCTAATTTATTATTAGTTGGCGGTGGTTGTGGTTTTGTACCATTAAAGTCAGTTATTGAAGAAGTAAGTGGGGGTTTTAGTAAGAGTCATAAAGTACAAGTCTTTTATGGTTGTAGTGATGAGAGTAATGTTTTATATAAAGATAGATATAATCATTGGTTAGAAAATAGTGTTGATCTTAAATTAATATTTGATAAGAAAAAAACCTCTAAAAAGTTAATTGCTGGGGTTAGTTGTTCTTTTGGTTTAATTACTAAGTTATTTGATGAAGTTAAAGTTATTGATGAAGCCTCTGCTTTTTTATGTGGTCCACCGATTATGTTTAAATTTGTAGTTGAAAAATTATTAAAACATGGATTCCTTGAAGAAGATATTTACGTTTCTATGGAAAGAAAAATGTATTGTGGTATTGGCGTTTGCCAGCACTGTGCTCTGGGAGAAAAATATGTTTGTAAAGATGGTCCAGTTTTTAATTACCCTGAAGTTAAAAATTATATTTAGATATTTATGTTATTACTTTGGATAATTGTATTTTGCATTAGCTTATTTATCTTAATTAAAGCTGCTGATTACTTTACAGAAAGTGCCGAGAAAATAGGTTACTTACTTAAAATTTCACCTTTTATCATTGGTGTAACAATTATTAGTATTGGCACTTCTTTACCAGAACTGGCTACTTCCATAATTGCTACTATTCAAGATCAAACGCAGATTGTAGTGGCTAATGCTATTGGTTCAAATATTGCTAATATTTTATTGGTTATTGGATTAACTGCCATTATGGCTGGTAAATTAGTTGTCAAGAGAAGTCTAATTGATATTGATTTACCACTTTTAGCTACGGCTACAGCTTTGATTATTATTGTGATGTGGGATAAGCAGATAGTATTAGGTGAAGGTATAGTTTGTATCTTAGGTTACATAGTTTACGCGGCTTATACCATGAAAGGACAAAAAGAAGAGAAAGGTAAATTAGAAGGCATTGTGCCTGGTCAAGACATACCAGTTACTCGTGAGAAAAGACATAAATCAAGAAAGAAAAGACAAGATCAAACTTTTAGATTAATTTTTATTTTATTATTTTCAGTTATTTTTATCTATTTAGGTGCTGATTGGACTATTAAATCAATAGTTGAAATTGCTACTTTAATTGGTATTCCTTCTTCTTTAGTGGTTATGTCAGCTATGGCTATTGGTACTTCTTTACCAGAACTAGTTGTTTCTATTGGGGCTGCGCGTAAGGGTAAATTTGAAATAGCTTTAGGTAATGTATTTGGTTCCAATATTTTTAATATTTTAATTGTTATGGGGGCTCCGGCTTTATTTAAAAATTTAATTATTGATGAGGCTACTTTTTCAGTAGGTATTCCATTTTTAATTGGCGCAACTGTTTTATATACCTTTTCTGGAATTTCCAAAAAAATATATAATTGGGAAGGTATGATGTATTTACTAATTTACTTTTTATTCTTAGCTAGATTATTTAATCTAATTTAATTATTAATTACTTAATATATGGATAATAAAGCAAAAGGCCTCTTATTAGTCCTAATGACCGCTCTTATTTCTGGTATTTCTATTTTTATTAATCAGTTTGGAGTTTCGGTAATTTCTTCAGATATCTATACTTTTTTAAAAAATTTGATTGCTGGATTATTTATTTTAGCGATCATAATTTTATTTAAAGAATTTAAGGAAGTTAAATTATTGAAAAAGAACGATTGGCTGACTTTAACTAGCATTGGATTAATCGGGGGGAGTATTCCTTTTCTTTTATTTTTTAAAGGTTTAGCTCTTTCTACCTCTGGTAATGCTAGTATGATTCATAAAAGTATGTTTTTATTCGTAGCTATCCTGGCTATAATATTTTTAAAAGAAAGATTAAATAAATTATTAATTGCTGGTATTTTGATAATATTAATTGGTAATGTTTTTTTACTTAAACTAAATCCTCAAAATTTATTAAGTGTAGGAGACTTATTAATTTTAATTGCTACTTTGTTTTGGGCAGTGGAAAATGTTATTTCCAAAAAAGCTGTCACAACAATTTCACCTAGAATAGTGGCTGGAGCTAGAATGTTTTTTGGTTCATTCTTTATCCTAATCTATCTATTATTTACTAAGCAATTAGTATCACTTGCAAGTATTGATTTAAATCAAATGTTATGGGTTCTACTTACAGGTTTTATTCTTTCTCTTTATCTTTTAACTTGGTATTCTGGTATAAAATATATAAAGATAAGTACAGCTACTTGCGTCTTGGCTTTAGGTGCACCAATTACTAATATCCTTTCATTAATTCAGGGTAATTCTTTAGCTTTAAATCAGTATTTAGGTATTAGTATAATTATCTTTGGTCTGGTATTGGTTATGGTTAGTGTTAAATCAAAATTATTAGAATATGAAGAATTTTAGAAAGTTTTTTCAATATTCATATGCTCCTTGTAAGTTACATTTTTGTGGACCTACTGATCTTAAGAGTTTTAAAGAAATTGAAGACTATTTAAATGGTTTGAAAGTCAGGACTAAGAGATTAGAAAAAATTACTGAAATGTTTTATGGAGTTATGCCATATTTAAAGTTAATTGCTCTTAAGAATAATTTAGAACCGTTAGAAACTAAAGTTATTGAAGCCTATTGGCTAGGTAATATGTTACTTAAAAAAGTAAAAGTTGAAGATCTAAGAGAACTCATTTTAAATGAGTTTCAGGGTGAGAATAAATTAAATAATGAACAAGCTCTTAAATTAGCTGAGGGGATACCTTCAAATATGGTAGCTCAACATAGTTTTCATGTCATGTATGTTGGTTCTGTGACTCATACTATTAAAATAGTAGGTAAATTAATTGATCTGTGTCGTATTAGTTGGGGGGAAGTCCAAGAAGTAAGAGAAAATACTTTACTAGTTAAATATCAACCATTAATTATTCGAAGTAAAGATATTAATTTAAGTCCAGAAGTTGTAGTTAAAGAAGTTAAATGGGATAAACGGTTTGTCAAGAAGATAGAAAAAGGTAATATAGTTACTTTTCATTGGGACACAATTTGTGATGTTATAACTAAAGTAACATCTAGAAATATTGAGAGTTATACCATAAATAATATTAAAGCTTTAAAAAATGTTTAAAAAAAAATATCAAGAAAATTATTTACATTATGAAGAAGTTAAAACGTCTTTTTTGGTTATTGCTACATATATCATAGGAGCTATGATCTTAGCTATCTTGGTTTTGTATCCAGGTTCTTGGCAGGAATGGTTTGATTCCATAAGTGTTAAAATACTATTTACCATCTTAATATTTTTTGACTTAGTTTTGTTTTGGTCATATTCCCAGTTAACTATTAAATTAAATGATAACTATTTAAAATTAAGTTTTGGTATTTTTAAAAAAAAGATTAATTTAAAAAGTATTAAGAGCTGTCAAATAGAGGATTATGATAAAAATATATTTAAAGGTTATGGTTTTAGATTTGGTACAGATAAATCAGTTGGTTTTTTAGCTAATTCAAGTACCGGTATCAGGTTAAAATTAAATGAAAGAGATATATATTTTAGTACTAATCAGCCTAGTAAAATATATCAGATCATAAATTCAAAAATATTATGAAGAAAAAATTAAAACTTGGTATTGTTGGTTTAACTTCTTGTGAAGGTTGCCAGTTTAGTATTATGGATTTGGGTAATAGATTCTTTGAATTACTTAAATATTTTGAAATAGTCGAATTTAGATTAATGGAAGAAAGAGTATTTAAGACACCTAAAATGGATATTTGCTTAGTTGAAGGAAGTGTAGTAACTAAGAATAATGAAGAAAAAGTAAAAGAAATTAGAGAGAAGACTAAAATACTAGTAGCTCTGGGTAATTGCGCTAGTATGGGCGGAATACATCAAATAAAGAATTATCATGAACCTAAAAAGTTAATAAAGGGGATATATAGTAAAAGTGAAAAAATAGATAATTCCAATATATTAGATTTAAATGAGATCATTAAAATTGATTACACTATACCAGGTTGTCCAGTAAATAATTTAGAATTTTTAAGATTAGTTTTTAGCTTAATACGAAGTATTGATTTTAAAATACCGAATAAGCCAATCTGTCATGAATGTCAAGCGCGTGGTTACCGCTGTGTTTTACTTGACGGCGAACCATGTCTTGGACCTATCATTCTTGGTGGTTGCGAAGCAGTATGTTTAAAATCTAAGATGCCTTGCCAGGGTTGCCGTGGTCTATTCGAAGGAGCACAAGTTACTAATCATTTAAAGCATTTAAAGAAGTTAGGTTATACTCAGAATGAAATAAATCATATTTTAGAAATATATGGTTTAAGAAATGATATTGAGAATTTAAAGAATGAAAAATAATATTCCAAAAAAAGCTAAAAAAGTGTTTAAAGGGGTTATTTATGATGTCTATCACTGGCCCCAAAAAAAGTATGATGGCACTAAAACTACTTTTGAAGGTTTAAAAAGAGCTGATACCGTAGAAGTAATTGCAGTAACTCATGATCAGAAAATTATAATTCAAGAACAAAAACAACCAGGTACTAATTGGTTTTATTCTTTACCAGGTGGACGTATAGATAAAGGAGAAAAACCTCTTAAAGCCGCCCATCGAGAATTTTTTGAAGAAACAGGTTACCTAACCAAAAGCATGAAGTTATATAAAAAAATAGCTAGTCCATATAAAATAAGTTGGTCTGTTTATTATTATATAGCTCGCGATATAAAGAAGGTATCAAAGCCTTGTACTGACGGTGGTGAATTATTTAAATATAAGTATTTAACTTTCGATCAATTTTTAAAGCTTAGTGAAGAAGATAAATTTTTATCAAAAGATCTACGATTAATAATGTTTGAAGCTAGAATAAATAAAAAGAAATATAATGAATTAAAGAAAACAATATATGAATAAAGCTATTTTAACAATTGCTGTCATTATTATCATAGCTACAGGGGTAATAGGTAATTAAATTACTAAATATTTTAATTATTATGAAGATAGAAATAAATCATTTAGCTAAAATGGAAGGCCATGCCAGTTTTTTAGGCGCTTTAGAGTCGGGTAACCTTTCAGAAGCTAAAATAATTACCGAAGAAGGCGTTAGACTTGTTGAAGGTTGTTTAATTGGTAAATCCATGTATAATGCTCACGTTATTACTATGCGTATCTGTGGAATTTGTCCGATTGTTCATAATTTAACAGCTATTAAAGCAATGGAAAATGCTTTGAATGTTAAAGTAAGTACTCAAACTATTAAGTTACGTAAATTGATGGAACTTGCTCAATTAATTCATTCTCATTCTATGCATCTTTACTTCTTGTCTTTGCCGGATTTTGTTAAAAATGAAGAAACGATTAAGTTACTTAAAAAGTATTCAGGACTGTCTCAAGTAGCTTTAAGATTAAGAGAGTTTGGTAATAGATTAAATGAAATAATTGGGGGTAGAGCTATTCATCCTTTAAATAATTGGATTGGTGGTTTTAAAGTAACACCGAATAAAGTGGAATTAAATGAATTAAGAAAAGAAATAGATGAGAGATTAAAAGATGCAGTGCGCCTAGCAAAGTTTTTTACAAAATTAAAATATCCTAACTTTAAGAGAGAAACCGAGTTCATTACTCTAAGTGATGAAAAAGAATATGCTATTTATGATGGTGAGATTATGACTTCGAATAAGAAGAGATATGGTCTTAATGAATTCTATAATAAAATGAATGAAGTAGAAGAGTCAGGAGCTATGGCTAAACGTGCTCTTTGGTATGATTCACATTTTATGGTTGGAGCTTTAGCTAGGGTAAATAATCATGGTTATTTATTAAATAAAGAAGCTAGAAATATTTGGTATAAGGTTCATAAGAATAAAAAGGTGTATAATACTTATTACAATGTTTTAGCTCAAGCCGTTGAAGTAGTGCATTGTATAGAAGAAGTAAGTAAGATATTAGATAATTTTAAATTAAAAGAAGAAAAACCTGTTAAATATAGTATTAAAGCAAGTAAGGGCATAGCCTCAGTTGAAGCTCCACGAGGCATTTTAATTCATTATTATGAAATAGATAGTCAGGGCCGAATTAAAAGAGCTGATGTCATCACCCCAACAGTAATGTTTTTGGGTAATCTAGAAGATGATTTAGCAACGCTTTTACCTTAAACTAAGGTTATGACTGATAAATTAAGAAAAAATAAGATCAAGACATTAATTAGAGCCTATGATCCTTGTATAAGTTGCGCTACGCATTAAAATATATGCATGATTTACATGAAGCAAATAGAATATCCATTATAGTCTTAGATTATTTCAAGAATAATAAATTAACTAAGTTAAATAGTATTAATATTGAACTCGGTACTATTATTGAACATGGAGAAGATATCTTACCTGAGAACTTAGAATTTAATTTAAAAATGATTTTAAAAGATATAATAAATGATGAAACTAAAATAAATATTAAGAAAGTTAAACGTGATTCTTGGAAATTAGTTTCTATTGAAGGAGAATAATATGTGTTTATCTATACCATATAAAATACAATCAATTTTTCAAAACCGGGCTTTAGTTATGGCACCTACTGTTGATGAAAAAATTAAAACTATAACTTTAGATTTAGTCCCTGAATTAAAAGTAAATGATTATGTTTTAGTTCAAAATAATATGGCTATACGTTTAATACCAGAAAAAGAAGCTGAAGAAATATATAAATTAATAAATGGTAGTAATTAAAAGTAAAAATTTTAAATTAAGACAGCCTACCTTAAAAGATACTAAGGATATTACTAAGCATATAAATAATAAAAAGATATATAGGTATACAGCTCATATTCCTTATCCCTATACCTTAGAAGATGCAAAGGAATTCATTAATAAAGTAATAAAGAAAGATAAAAAAAAGAAGACATTACATTTAGTTATTGATATTAATAATGAAGTAGTCGGTGGCATTTCTTTTGAGAAGTTGACTAATAATCATAATGCTGAAATAGGTTATTGGTTAAGCGAACAGTATTGGAATAATGGTATTATGACAGAAGCTGTTAAACAAATGGTTAAGTATGGTTTTAACAAATTAAAATTAAAAAAAATACTGGCCTTGGTTGTAAAATCAAATAGGGGATCTATTAAAGTATTAAAAAAAGCTGATTTTAAACAGAAAAGCTTGCTTAAAAAGCATTTTAAAAAAGATAACAAAATATATGATATAGTAATCTTTGAAAAGTTAAAATATGAAGTTTAAAAGTTTAAAACAAATTAAAAATTTAAAAGGTAAAAAGATATTATACCGAGTGGCCTATGACATAACTCTTGAAAAAAGAGGTCAGTCATATATTGTCTCGGATAATCGAAGAATTAAAGAAACACTACCGACAATAGAGTATCTTCTTAAAAGAGGCGCTTGTTTAATATTTTTATCATGGCTTAAACGTCCTGATGGTAGGGTCGTAGAGAAATATAGGTTAGATCCAATTGCTCGCGAACTTTCTAGGTTAATTGGTAAACGAGTTAAAAAAGTAGATGATTGTGTGGGTATAAAAGTAAAGGATGAAATTAATAAATTGAAGTCAGGTGAAATATTAATGCTGGAAAATGTTAGATTCCACAAAGAAGAGATGACCAATGATTTAAAGTTTGCTAAACAATTAACTAAAGGTATGGATTTAATAGTTTTTGATGCTTTTGCGCAATCGCATAGAATTCATTCATCGACAACGGGTATTCAGAAGTATTTACCAACTTACTCTGGGTTCTTACTTGAAAAAGAATTAAATATTTTAGAGAAAATAATTAAAAAGCCAAAAAGACCTTTAACTATAGTCTTGGGAGGGGCTAAAATATCTGATAAATTAAATGTTTTGAAATTTTTAGTTAAAAAAGCGGATTACGTTTTAATTGGTGGAGCTTTAGCTAACGTTTTTTTGAAAGCTCAAGGGTTAGAAGTAGGTAAGTCATATTTAGAAGATATATTTGTTGACAGTGCCAAAAGAAAAAAAGTTGATTTAGTGAAAGAAGCAAAAAAAATGCTGAAAAAGTATAAAAACATTTTGTTGCCGATTGACGCACTAGCTTCGAATAGTATCAGTGCCAAAGCAAAAACAAGAATGATAACTCTAGGGAAAGATAAAATAAAAAGTAATGAATTATTTTTAGACATTGGTTCCAAGACTTTGAGAGAGTACTCTGGGATTATTGCTAAGTCAAAAACCATACTATTTAATGGGCCTATGGGATATTTTGAGATAAATAAGTTTAGTACTGGTACACGTCAAATAAGTCAAGCTATTTCAAAAGCACATGCTTTAACTATTGTAGGGGGCGGGGATACTGAGAAGATAATTAAAGAATATAATTTAAATAATAAGTTTAATCATGTTTCAACTGGTGGTGGAGCCATGTTGGAATACTTAGAAGGTAAAATGTTACCTGCTTTGAAAAAAATAATTAAATAAAAAGATATGTTAAACTCAGATAAAATACAACAGATTTATGCTCAAGAAATACTTGATTCAAGGGGTAATCCAACCCTAGAAGTAACCGTCACTACACATAAAGGAATAATTGCTAAAGCTAAAGTACCCTCAGGAGCTTCAATTGGTAGTCATGAAGCCTTAGAATTAAGAGATAGAGATATTGAGAGATATGGGGGTAAAGGTGTTTTAAAAGCCATAAATCATGTTAATACTACCATTAATGAAGCTCTTAAAGATCAAAAAGTTGATGAAATAACTCATCATGATCAAAGAATGATAGATTTAGATGGTACGCCGAATAAAGCCCGTCTTGGAGCTAATGCCACGATTGGCGTATCTTTAGCTCTAGCTCGAGCTGCAGCTGAGGTACATGGTATGCCATTATATAGCTTTCTAAATGATTTTTTTAAATTTAAACAAAAAGAATTTAAATTACCTATTCCGCTTAGTAATATAATAAATGGGGGAAAACATGCTGATTCTAATTTAGATATTCAAGAGTTTTGGATTTGTCCCGAGGGTATTTCAGTCTTTGCAGATAGAATTAAAGCTTTATCTGAAATATATCATGTTTTAGCTAAAGTCTTAGTTAATCAGGGTTATGATAGTGACGTTGGTGATGAGGGTGGCTATGCTCCTGATCTTACTTCTAATGAAGAAGCTATTAAATTAATTACGAAGGCTATAGAAGAAGCAGGTTATTCTATAGGTAATCAAATATTTTTAGGCTTAGATTGTGGGGCTTCAACTTATTACAATGATATCAACAAAAAGTACGAACTTGATTTAGATAAAATGAGTTATACTAGTGAAGAAATGATAGCTTTCTATCAAAAATGGTTATCCCTTTATCCTTTTATTGCCTTAGAAGATCCTTTGGCTGAAGATGATTGGGAAGCTTGGAAAAAGATTACTGATGAATTTACTATGACTAATCCTAATTTGCTTATTATCGGTGATGATTTATTTACTACTAATACTTCGAGATTACAAAAAGGTATTAATGAAAAGGTAGCTAATGGTATAATCATTAAACTTAATCAGATTGGTACCTTACTGGAAACGGTTAATTGTATAAAATTGGCTCAGGAAAATAATTATCAAGTAATTATTTCACATAGGAGCGGTGAAACTGCAGATACTTTTATTTCCGATCTTGCTGTTGCTTCAGGTGCTAAATATATTAAAACTGGTGCACCTTCTCGGTCAGAAAGAGTAGAGAAGTATAATCGGTTATTGGAAATAGAAGATGAGTTAAAAAGATAATATATGAAAAATATAGAAAAAAAATTTAAAGGACCGTTAGCTTTAGTTATTCTTGATGGTTGGGGTATATCACCGTATGAAGAGGGTAATGCTGTAAAATTAGGTAAAACCCCTATAATGAATAGTCTATTTAAAAATTATCCTAATACTTTACTAGAAGCTTCAGGTGAAAGTGTCGGACTCCCACATAATCAATATGGTAACTCGGAAGCAGGGCATATGAATCTAGGAGCTGGGCGGATTGCTGATCAAGATGTATTATCAATTTCCAAATCCATTAAAGATGGCACATTCTTTAAGAATTTGGCTTTTAATGAGGTTATTGACCATGTAAATAATAATCATTCAAAACTTCATTTACTGGGACTTGTTTCTGGTAAAGAGAGTGCTCACGTGGAAATGGAGCATCTCTATGCTTTACTTGATTTAGTTAATAAAAAAAAAGTTAAGCATATTTATTTACACTTATTTACTGATGGAAGGGATGCTCCACAGCATAAGGCTTTAACTTACTTAAAAGAGTTAAGAGAACATTTTAAAGGTAATGAAAAGATAGCTTCAATTTGTGGTAGATATTATGCTATGGATAGGAATAAGATATGGGAAAGAACTGAAGCTACATATAATCTTCTAACTGAAGGGCAAGGCTTTAAAGCGAATAATTTTGAAGAAGCCGTACTCCAAGCATATAATCGGGGTGAAACTGATGAATATATTCAACCAACTGTCATTTTGGAAAATGATAAAGCCATGACTAAAATAAGTGATAAAGATGGAATTATCTTTTTTAATTTAAGATCTGATAGAGCTAGGCAATTGGCCAAAGTCTTTGTACAGAAGGATTTTTGTCAATTGAATATAAATTGTTTTACTTGTAAGAAACGTTTAGAGAATATTAAGTTTTGTGCGATGACAGATTTCGGTCCTGATTTAGATCATATCTTAACTGCTTATCCTTCGCCTGATTTAGAAAATACCTTACCCATGGTCATGAAAGATTTTAAGCAGTTATATATCTCAGAAAAGGAAAAATATGCTCATGTCACTTACTTTTTTAATGGGGGTTATGCTGATCCAGTAGCTCATGAAGAAAGAATTATTATTCCTTCACCAAATGTTAAATCATATGCCCAAGTACCTCAGATGAATGCTTTAAAGCTAACTAAAATAGTAACTAATAAATTAAAAAAGGATATTGATTTTCTAGTAGTGAATTATTGTAATCCTGATATGATCGGGCATACCGGTAACTTAGAAGCCGGTATTAAAGCTGTGGAAATTTGTGATACCATGGTCGGGAAGATTGTTAAAACAGTTTTAAGAAAAAATGGCGTTGCTTTAATTACTGCTGATCATGGTAATGTCGAAGAAATGATTAATTTA
>Ga0100387_10003776_pt1 | contig 12616 bp, 9 predicted proteins | sample CryGeymeta201511_FD_81547 | JGI IMG/M metagenome (GOLD analysis project Ga0100387, IMG submission 81547) | Groundwater microbial communities from Crystal Geyser aquifers in Utah, USA - Crystal Geyser metaG 2015-11 | ecosystem: Environmental > Aquatic > Deep subsurface > Groundwater | place: USA... | reverse complement strand
CTGTAACATCAAAAATTTGAAGGCCTACTACATATTTTGTTTCAAACAAAGCAGGAATCCAAAAAGGCGATGACAAACCCAAACCTATCACTACTTGCAGAACGAAATCTTTAATCCTGAAAATACGTTGTTCTTTTCCAATTAACATTACAAGGGCATAAAAAATAAAGAATACAAAAAAAATTAAAGCAAGAATATTATGTGAGTAAACAAGAAAAGCCAAGAAAACAGAAGTTAAAATAAAAAACTTTTTTTTTCTTGTTTTTTGGAAGCAAAAGTAAGACCATAATAAAGCAGGAAAAAAAGCCAGAGCCCATACTTCTCCAACAGAGCCCCTAATATAAGTATCAACAAACCGATACGGAGAAAATGAATAGAAAGCTGAAGAAATAACTCCTCCGGCATTCCCCCAATACTCTTTTGCCCAAAGGTAAAAAAAGAAAGCTCCAAAAAGAGTTGCAAAAAACATATTTAATTTAAATGCGTCTATAAAACTAACGCCAAAAGCATGTAAAAAAGAGGCAAAGTAGTTTGGAAGTGGATAAACATAATTAAAAAGAGGAATTCCGAACCCATTATTCAGATCGGGCGCCCACCGAGGATACAAATTTCCATCTCTAAGCACTTTATCAAACTCATAAAAGCGGATTACGTGATACTCACCGTCGTGTGTTGGAGGAAGGCCGGGATGCAACAGAGCAAAACCTGCAATTAATGCAATAATTAAAACAGAACAAATACTAATTATATTTTTTTGCATATTTTGAAATTAAACTCCAAGCCAAAACAATAAAAACAGGAATAACTGTTACACAAACTTTAATTAGTGGTGTCAAACCAAAGTAAGTACCCAAAAACATAAAAGGAACATACCGAAGCAACAGCCCAAAAGAAAGAGCGGTTGATAAAACAACAAGATTTTTTTTCTTTGGCAAAAAACTTATAAAAGTTAAAAACCAAATTGCATACCACGGATAAATTTCTTCACGCAAAAAAGAAAAAAGAAAAACAATAAACATTAAAAAAGCCGCAATTAAAAAAATATTTTGCTGATCTATTTTTTCACCACTTTTATATTTTATTAACATGTATATAAAAATGGGCAGTAAAACAATTGTTGCGTATTTGATAAATATCGAAAAGAAAAGAAACAATAACGCAAGTATAAATTTTTTTTTGAAAGCAAAGAAAAATGCACAAAGAGCAAAAAACATCATAACAATGTCGTTGTGAGAACTTACTAATGTCTCTATTACAATCAGTGGATTTAAAGCAAATAGAACAACTGAATATATATTTTTTGAAATTTTCCAAACAAGAAATGCGCCTGCAACATAAAATAGGCTTATAAAAAACTTTAAATTAAATAGAGTTATTAAAAAATTATTAAAACCTAACAAGTGCGGAATCGCACTTAAAAGCGTCCAGAATGGAGCATAAAGAGCCACTTTATTGGCTGCATGCATAAAAAGAAGTAAAGGATCACCTATAAATTCATACGGCATAACAATATACGGATTTTCGTGATAAAAAAAGGCAACCTTTGCGGTTGCAATATAATTGAAAATATCAAATGAAAGTATTGCTGGATAGGAAAAAAGTAAAATTGAAACGTTTGCTACGATTAACAAAAATATTTGCTTTAAGGGTAGCTTTTCACTACGAACTAATTTAATAAATAAATAGTACGTTAAAAAAAATAAACAAATAAATAAAGTGTATAAAATTATTACCACTAATCTGTTCTCGGAAAAAAATCCAGTGTAAAAATTTCTTAAATACAAAAGTCCCGGGTCAATAAATAAGTAAGAAAAAAATGAAAAGAAAAATAATAAACAACAATAACCATAAATCAATAATTTCTTCATATATTTTTCTGCCGGACACTAATTGAGTCATCGATGGACTTGCGAAGCAACAGTTTTGTTGCACTACTTTTTTCAGGTGTCCAGACAAATTCGATTGGTGTATTTTTTTCTATCTGAACTAAAATTTCTACATGTTTTTGTGACGCCATATCAAGAATTTTACTTTTTTCCGAAATATCTTTTCCCTCAATCTTTGCCTTTATCAAAAACGGGTTAATTTTTATAAAATACTCGTTTGATTTTAATAGCGCATTGTAGCCAAGAAGATACTGCTTATATTCAAAAAGTGTTTTTGCCTCAACTAAATATTTGTCTGACTGTTTTAAGTTGTAATAAAACTGTCCAAAATTCCCGAAATACCAGTATTTTTGCAATTCTTCAGATAAAATATGAGATTTATAAGAAATACTACCTGGCATAGCACTTGGATATGGCAAAACATAAGAAGACTGTGCAAATGTAATTTTTGTTGATGTTAAAAAGAAAATAACAAAAAAGACGAAAAAATAACGCCTCATTTTGAATTTTTTGAATGGTATTCCCATGCGGTTTTTACAATCGTTTCAAGATCCGAATATTTAGGATTAAATCCTAATTCATTGCGAATTTTAGAAGAATCCGCAACAAGACTATCCGCATCACCAGACCGTCTCTCTAATTCTACTATCGGAAAATTTATTCCGCTTATTTTTTTTACCATTTCTACAACTTCCTTATTCGAATATCCCTTTCCTGTTCCAACATTATAAATATATCCACCCTTATCTTTCACTAATTTTTCAAGAGCTAAAATATGAGCCTCAACTAAATCTAAAACATGTATATAATCACGCACGCATGTTCCGTCTTGAGTTTGGTAATCAGTTCCAAACATTTTAAACTCATTGTTGTTTAACGCCGCTTCAATGGCTTTAGGAATTATGTGGGTTTCAGGGTCATGAGCTTCCCCCATACTTCCATCAATTGCTGCTCCCGATGCGTTAAAGTATCGAAGACATGCATAGCTTAATCCATCTATTTTATTAAACCATGACAAAATCTTCTCAACCATAAGTTTACTCTCACCATAAGGATTAACTGGATTTGTGGGATGATCTTCCGGAATTGGAATCTTTATAGGATTTCCATAGACCCCTGCAGTTGATGAGAAAATAAAATTTTTTACATTATTTCTTTTGCAGTGCTCTATTATTTCCAAAGAGCCTGAGGTATTATTGCAAAAATAAAGTCCTGGATCACGGGCGGATTCTTCCATTGAGATATACCCCGCAAAATGAATTACCGCATCAAACTGACTAGAAGAAAACACTTGCTCAACTTCGTCCCAATCCATCAAATTCATTTGATGAAAAATTGCTTCGCTGTCAATTGCGTCTTTATGACCACGCTCAAGACTATCAATAACATGAACTTTATCGCCACGAGAAATAAGTCTTTTTACCATAAAGCTTCCTATGTACCCGGCACCACCGGTAACAAGTATTTTCATATTTTTACATCTGTAAATATTTTATATACGCAACTGGAAATCTTAATGCTGAAAAAAGCGAAAATACAAATCCCTGCCACAAATCAACAAACCCTTTATGTCTTATGTACGTAGTTAAAAACCAATGTGTTGGTTTTATAATTAAATATCCAATCCCAAATATAAATCTTTCGAATTTATTTTTTCTTTCCATATCCTTTTTAATTTGGGTAGCAATAAGAATATTATACCTGTTCCATTTCTCAATATAAAATGAGAAATTTTTATATGGATAATGGAGCAAAGGATTTTTCAGATATCCTACTTTACCTTCAACTTCTGCTTGCTCATGAACATCTTTTTGAGGAAGCCGGCCCTTTCCTTTTTTATATAACCTAATTGTATAATCGGGATATTGCCCGCCCTTTGTCAAAAATCGTCCTAGAAAGTAATTTTTTCTCGGAATCCAATAACCATTATATTCACTTCCCCCGTCTACCACTTTTTTAATTTCATCAGCCAATTCGCCTGAAACATGCTCGTCTGCATCAAGCTGCAAAATCCAATCACCCGTTGCCATATTCAACGCTTTTTGCTTATTAATATGAAATATGGGCGGATTATCGGTCACTTTTACCTTAGCACCATATTTTTTGGCGATTTCAACAGTTTTGTCTTTTGAACTTCCATCGACGACCACAATCTCCGAAGCTAATTCCCTTACTGAGTCAAGACAGCTTGCAATATTTGATTCCTCGTTAAAAGTGGCAAGCGCGACCGATAATTTGACCATAATTGTATTATATGATGACGTCCCAAAAGACTCAATGAGTTTTAGTCTGCAATAATAACTGCCGGGCTTCCGTCAAGAAAAGAAATTATTTTTATAACGTGCATATTTAACACCACTTCATTAGAACTTAATAAATACAACGTCTTTGGAATTTTTTTCGACAACTCAATTTTTTCGAATATATACTTTCCAATTTTATGTGACTCTGCGAAACCACCAGATTTTGTTCCACCAAGATTTTTATAAACAAATGGATCAAATTTATTATAAAAAAGATAAAACATATAACTTTCAAATAAATTACCAGAATTCGATACAATGATTTTATCGTATTTAGCCTCTCTTTCCTTAACAATTTCAAATGCCTGTATAGCACCATATTGAAATTGATTTGAAATTTTTGTTGGTAGAAGAAAGAAATAAGAATATGAGAATTGAGCTATGCTTACTATCCCTATTAGAAAAAACGTTGGTAAAATAATGTATTTTGAATTGATTTTGGTTTTTGAGAAAATTAATGACAAAAGAAAAATTATACCGAAAGCTTCTATAAGCTGTGGCAGGGGAAGTAGCTCATATATTCTCATCGCATGAGGATACCCCGTTGTAATTGCCCCCGGCAGAATAGCAATTATTACCCATCCCAAAAATAAGAATAGAAATTTTTTTGGCAAATAGAAAATTGAATAAAATAATCCAGAGATTAAAAAAATTATTTCAAAAACATAAAACAGTCCAAGTCCGGGGGACTTAAAAGGCTCATAATCTTTATTTGAGAAAAGCCAAAAGGGATTGAGGTGCGACGCGAACGCTTGAACAAACAAAACAGAATACCCAACTCTTCTGTTGTGCAATAATTCCGATATCTTATCGTTATTTATCTTATCCTTCAGAATAAGACGAGAACTTTCAGCGACAATCTGCGGATTTGCCTGAAAAATATTTGTCGCCTTAAATCTAACCAAACCCTGAGGACTAATACTCTCAATAATTATAGGCAGAACAACAACTAAACCAATAAGAAAACCAAAAATAAGCATTTTCTTTTTTAACCAAATTTTTTTAATAAATATAGATGAAAGAAGAATTGAAAAAAGAGGGATAACTATTTTTGTACTTTGGTACGAATCAAATGAAAAGGCAAAAAAAAGTATAAATAAATAGAAAAATAAATTGCGGCTTGTATTTAAAAAACGAAAGAAAAACAAAATCCCAAAAATAAAGCAAAATAACGCTAAATTTGCCTCGTGTCCAAGACGGGAAATATAAATATGCCAAGGAGAAACGACAAGTAAAAATGCCGCAAAATAAGGAAAAAATGAAAAAAGTTTGTCTTTGTCTTTTTTAAGATAAACTAATAACTCCCGTGCAATATAAAAAATTCCGACAATATCAAGAATAGACATAATAACTGACGGTAATCTCACAGCAAAAATAGATAACCCAAATAATTTTACAAAAGGAACTACAAGATATATGTATAGTGCAGGACGCCAATCATCATAGGCGCGAAGAAGAATCGGAAATTTGGTTCCGTATTCATCAACCCCCGTCTTCAGAATAGAAAAAGCGTTATAGCCTATTGAGACCTCGTCAAGAGACGGGTGCGGGGGAACAATTGTAATTTGATAAAATCTAAAAAAAGCTGCAATAAAAATAATCGTAATAAATATCCACTTTTTCATTTACTTTGTCTTTGATTATAAATATAATAGATGTATGATTGCGGATCTCCGATAGTGTAATCAATTTTCTTTCCTTCTTCTATTGCCTTTTTTACCTGTTGTTTGTGATAGTCAATTCCCTGAAGTCTAAAAGCAAAAAAGCTGCTTAGATTGATAATAAAATAAATAAATAAAATTAAAAAAACTCCCGATTTTAATATTAAATTTTTATATTCAAATAATCTTGAGATAATAACTGAAAGAGAAAATAAAACTATCGGGACGGAAAGAGCAAGGTAATAATCTGTTATCTCTCCCATGTAGGCGGAAAAACTTATCCAAGGTATCAAAGTCCATAGTAGTACTAGATAAATAAAAATGTTTTTTTCCTTGATAGTTTTAGAAAACCAAAGAACCAAAACAAATATCGGCAGAATGGAATAACCGATCCAATCAACTTTCGTTACCGAAAGAATTAACTTGTACTGGATTAGCGACAGGGGCGTAATCTGGATAAACCTTCTCAAATGAAAACCGTGATAATACGAACCCAAATAACTAAACATATGAGAAGAAGATGTTGCTTTATTTTGTATTTCAAAAATAATATTCGGTATAAAAAATGCCACAAATAGAAGCAAGGAAAGCAAGATATAAAGCAACATTTTTTTTGTCCTTGGGAAAAATGGCAAACAGAAAAATATAATAAGCGGAAAAAAAATAGCTGTAAAATTTAAATGAAAAGAAATTCCAGTAAAAATAACCAGCGGAAAAAAATATTTTTCTTTTTTTTCAGATAAAAGATTGTATAAGAAGTAAAAAATTAAAGCAGATACCGGTGCAATAAAATTAATCGGCCACTGCTTTCCTTCCTCATAAAGAAAATAATAAGAGAATGTATAAAGTCCTATAACCCATAATGCAGTATTTTTGGAAAAGATTTTGAGTGCAATTAGATATAAAACGATAAATGTAATAATGCTTGTAATTCTTGAAATTACAGCTGACGCAATCGGATCAAGATTAAAAAACCAATAAAAAGGGGTGATAAAATAGTAATATAAGGGTCCAATGAAAAAACCCGTATTTTGTTTTGCTACCATTCCTACCAGAGGTAACCTACCGTCAATTAAAATATCTTTTGCCGCCCACGCATTATCAACCTGATCCCACCGGAATTCTGATCTGCTTTCAAGCTGATAAAATCTTAGAAATAAAAAGGCTAAGAAAATTAAAAATAAAATTATATTTGATAAATTACACCTTGATAACAATCCGGAAATAATTATATTTTTATTTTTTTGCTTGTTCTTCATAAATTCTTTTTTGAATAATAATCCCGCTTGGTAGTGTTACCGTACTTAATACTTTTCCGTCCTTTATTACAGTCTCTAACCACCCTTTGTAGCTCCATGGTTTTTCGTAATCTGGCTCCATCAGCAAATAAAATTGCCCATTTTTATCATGTCCGGGGATATACCCATATTTTGTTTTTACCCTCCAAAAGATAAGATAATCATAAGCATCAGTATAAACAGGAGGGGTAAAAACTAATAAATCAAACTTTTTTCCGCGGGAATCTTTATAAACGTAATCTACTGCGCTCAATTTACCTTTGATTTTGGCCGTTCCTCCATCGTTAGGTGGATTAAAATATAATATATTTAACCTGCTAAATGAATAAACTGAAAAAAATAATATTAGAACCGTTACTAATAATTTACCCCCTTTTATGCGTAAAAATATGCTTAATATTATTCCAAAAAATAGGAGGTAGAATGTTTGAAAGCCTGTTAGAAACCAATACCGAATCGGAAAAGGATACAAAAATGAAAGCATAAAAATAATTATGACAAACTTAAATGTAATGCTTAAGAATTGTTTTTCTTCTTTAAAAATTAACTTCTTTTTTTTACTAAACGCCATAACAATAATTAACATACTCAATAAAATGCTTGGAACATAACTGAAAAACCCCTGACTTATAAATGAAGACTTAAAATTTCCGTAAAAAGCATAATAATGACCTACCACAAGGTTCAGATACTTATTTGACTCACCTACTACCAACAATCCTTGATTTGACCCAGAAAACAAAGCCATTACGGATCTTGCCATCAAAAAATTGTGTCTTAGATCAAAAGATATTTGCGGAATAAAAAACAACGACCCAATTAAAACTCCTATAAAGAAAAACTTTGTTTTAAAAACTGCTCTATTAAAAGCAAGAAGATAAATTACAGAAGCTAGTAAAAAAAATGCACCAAGAGCCATTTCAAAATGGAACATTAAAGAAACAGAAATCCATAACAAAATATTAAAACTTTTATTTTGTCTTACCTCAAAAATTGAGATAATAAAAAGTAAAATAAGAAGCCACATCGGATGAGGATTCCAGCTATATGTTGAGGCAGCTATTGCTTCTGGAGAAACAGCGAATAAAAATGCTACAAATAATGCAGCAGCTATGCCAAATCTTTTCTTAACCCAGAAAAACGAAACAAAAATTACCGTCATGCTAATAATAACCATCAGATAAACCGTACCAACAGGGTTTCCTGACATTAAAAAAACAGGGATCGAGAGAAGATAATACCAAATGGGACCTTGGAATATTCCCTGAAGACTGGTATATGGACCAATAAGAGTAAGATGATGGTCAAATACTATATTTTTTACCGCCATCATATCTCTACCTTGATCTATTAAAAAAAGGTAATTTCCGCTAATGCTTTCCTGCGCTCTTAAAAAGAAAGCTAAGATAAATACGGCTATAACACAAATACCATATATTTTATACCTGCTAATAAATGAGGCAATTGTGGTTTTTCTCATATTATTCTGCAATCTTTATAGCAGGTTTACCATCCAAATAGTAAATAGTTTTTAGAACGTGGCTGTCCGAAGGTAAATCGTCTGACCTTACTACATATAATATCTTCTCGTTTTTTTCTTCTTTTTTCCAATCAATTTCTCTGAAAGTTATATTGTCAAATCCTTTATGCGGTTCCTTGAATCCTCCGCTCTCTGTGCCTCCGAACTTTTGATAAAGACTTGGATCATGTTTCAGATAAAAAAGGAAAAATATGTAAGACTGATCCAGTGGCGACTGATTCGAAACAACAATCGAATCATAATTTTTCATAACAGGTTTTATAAAATCAATAGCTTGCTTATATCCATATTGCCAATTTTGTGAAAAATAATAATTTTGTTGAACAAAGTATTGGTTTAGAAAATATAAAAAATTAAATATAAAAAATAAAATACCGAAAGAAAATATGAAATAACTTACTTTTATACTTAATACCTTATACTTAATTCTTGATACAAACATGGCCGTAGTCAAAATCCCCAAGGATACAAAAATCTGAAAAGTTGGAAGAAAATTTATTGTACGTACCGCATGCGGAACACCACTTGTAATCGATGCAGGAATAGGGGCTATAAGAAAAATAGCAAAAATAGTAAACTTTCCTTTTTTTGAAAAATCACCAAAAAGTAATTGATATATTCCTATAAATAGAAATGGCAACTCAAACAAATACAAAAGTCCCATAAATGGCGCGTGATGTCTTTCAATATCACCCGTTATAAATAGCCAATTTAAATCCCAATGGGAGATGTACCCGGAAACTACCGCCTTTACATATTCAATTCGTCTATTATCAACAAGTATGCCAAGATAATTTTTTGCCTGTTTGTCTGCATTGTATTTTTCAGCATTACGTTTTAAAAACTGTGTTTGATCTGAATAAACGCTAACCCCTTTTGCCCGAAGAAGTACGTTTTGATTTGTAACTAACTGATAAAACATAGGTAAAACAATAATCGCACCAAGAATAAATACGCCTGCTAACCATTTTTTTGGAAGAGATAAAATATCTTTGCGGTAAATTATAAAAAGTGCTGCAAAAAGTATAGGTAAATAAACTTTTTCGCTTTGATAAATATAAATACTAAACCCCGCAAATAATACTGACGGCAGAAGCATTAAATGTTTCTTTAAACCTTTGAGGAAAAATAAAATTGCAAAAATATTAAAAGCAAGACCAACTTGGGCTTCAAAAGCAACCCGCGAGAATTGAATATGCCATGGGGATATTGCAAGAAAAAACGAAGAAAGAAGAGCAATGTACCCACTATACTTTCCACTCAAAAGTTCCTTTACTAAAAAATACGTAGCCAAAACCGTAAGAATACCAAAAAGCGCAGACGGCAGTCTTACAGCCAGAATATTCAAACCAAAAATTTTAATAAAAGGGATAATAAAGTATGCATAAAGCGCAGGTTTGTAATCGTCAAAAGAACGTAGTATAAAAGGCAAAAATTTACCATATTCGTCCTTTCCGGTCGTCATAATCGAATAGGCATTATATCCAAGAGACGCCTCGTCCCAATCAGGAGATGGAGGAACAACACCAAGTTGCCAAAGCCTAATTACTGCTGCCAGAACAATAATTACAAAAAGAATGATAAAAGAAATTTTTTTGTTAATCATAAGCAACAAGCGCAATATTTCCGTTTAATAATTTAAATCTTTCAACAACATGTGCGCTAGGCGGTACGGCATCCGGAGTATCGATATATAGTGATTTTATATCTTTATTAACTTCCCCAGAAACATTTTTTGTGAATGTAAACTTAGAATATTTATTCACATGTACGAAGCCAAGCGCTTCACGTTCTATTACAGCTTCTTTTCTAAATTGTTCGGGAGAATATTTTGTATAAAACAACGAATATATATAAGGTCTTCCAAGCGCTTCTGTAACAACTATTCTGTCATAAGATGCCTCATTTTTTTCAACAAAAGATAATGCGTCCTTATATCCATGCTGCCATTCTTTTGAATATTCTTTTGCGTAATGGACAGTATAATTATGGTAAAAATATAAAAAATTAATAACAACAACTAATAATAGCGCAAAAAATGCTAGATTTCTTATATTTACACCTTTTATTCTGGGGTTAAAACTGCCAAACACATGGTACAAGCCATATGCCGTTAAAATTTGAAATGTTGGAAGTATTGTTTCAATTCTTAAAGCATGTGGTGTTTCCCGCGCGCTTGCAGCAGGAAAAATTCCTATAAATAACCAATATGGAATAGTCCACCAATCACCCTCCCTTTTCCTGAATAATAAAAATATACCGACAAGAAAAAAAGGAATTTCCCATATATACATCTGCCCTACATCTTGAATAGAAAATTTAGGATTACCATCACCCTTTATAAATAAAAACTGCGGATTTAAATTATCAAAATAGTGCCTAAGATACTCCACGCCATAAACAAATCTTCTATTATGAAGTGCTTTTGAAAAAACAGAGTTATTGTCATTTTTAATTTCTTGGTTTGCCCTAGTAACCACAGAAGGGTCTGAAAAAATATTTACTTCCTGAAAACGTAATTGTGCCTGAGGAGTAAGAAGAAAAAGAAATAATGGAATAAAAATAATCGCACCAAAAATAATCGAAACAAATAATTGAAGTTTCATTTTAAAAAACATGAATTTGGTATTTACTGCAAATAACGCGAACACCAAAAGAGGAGCAATTATCCGTGCTGTATTGAACGTATACATTGACAGGACAAACGAGAAAATCGAAATCGGAAGAATCCAGCGTCTTTCAAAAGCAAGCAAAAAAAGGTATACACCGCAAACTATAAAAAACGTTGAAACATTTGCTTCAAAAGCGGCACGAGATAACAAAATATGCCAGGGAGAAATTGCAAGCAATACTGCGGATAGTAAAGCAACTACGATTTTAAATTTTTCATCAAAGCTTGAAAAAATCTTTCTTACAAGAAAATAAGTTAAAAGAACCGTCAAAACACCAAAAAATGCAGAGGCAAATCGGGTGGAAAATTCTGTCAAACCAAACAATTTTACGGGCAAAACCGACAAATATGCGTAAAGAGGCGGCTTAAAATCACCGAAAGACTCCAAATACGTAAGTGGCAAAAACTTTCCAAATTCATCCCTTCCATCTATTCCTAAAGAGTAAGCGTTATATCCCCATGCGGCCTCATCCCATGTTAAAGAAGGAGGATTTGAGCTTAAATTCCAAAACCTTAAAAATATTGCGGCTACAACAATTAAAATCAAGAATAAATTCTTCACTTGATAATATTATATAGCAAAAATTGTTCAAAATACGCAAATATTAGAAGAAAAACTATAAGACCCTAAACTTTGAAACTAAACTTTTTTTAACACGAAGAAGTAACTCATGCCCATTACAGAACGCTTGAGCGAAATTATTTCAAAGTCTTTGAAAAGCTTTGCTAATTCATCCTTCTTAAAGTTTTTGTGGAAAGGCTCTCCCCTCGGACACGTACTTGAAAGAAATCTTAAAAACCATATAGGAGAAGCTGAGGGAACGCTACCGATAAGAACTCCTCCTTTTTCCAAAACTCTATATAGTTCATTTACTGTTGGAGCAGGATTTGGTTGATGCTCTATTACCTCAGTACAAACTATTGTACTAAACGATTTATCTTTAAACGGCATCTTTTCGATATCGCCTTCAACTATTTTTGCGTTTGGGGCGTGTTTTTTTGCTTTTGAGATATTTCTTGGATTGATATCAATTCCTACAGCTCCCTTAGGAAGATGCCGCAAAATAAGCCCTGTTCCACAACCAGCATCTAAATATTTATCCCCTGCTCCATATTTTTTTACTTTTCGAACAACTAAAAACTCTCTTAATTTGTGGAAAAAAGATTCAAGCCCACGATAATGATCCGTCACTTCAACCCAATCATATTCTTCAATATGCTTATAATAATCTTTGTTAATTTCAATAAATTTTTTTG
>Ga0100387_10003775_pt1 | contig 12618 bp, 12 predicted proteins | sample CryGeymeta201511_FD_81547 | JGI IMG/M metagenome (GOLD analysis project Ga0100387, IMG submission 81547) | Groundwater microbial communities from Crystal Geyser aquifers in Utah, USA - Crystal Geyser metaG 2015-11 | ecosystem: Environmental > Aquatic > Deep subsurface > Groundwater | place... | reverse complement strand
GTCCTGCCCGCCTCCGAGGCGTCCGCGACCTCCCGCGCATCCTGCGCCCGGTCGCGGACGAACCCGCGAAAAGCATTGCCAGTCCGGGAACTCACCTGGGTTGCGGTTCCACTGGATAGTTACCGTCTTTGTTTACAAAATCGTCATGGGCAACATGGGCTACCGTGATTTCATGCAATACATGCTCGGCTCGTTCGGTATCGCTGGTGAAATTGGTTGCCAGAAAATCGGGGAAAAAGAACAGTTTAACTATGCCAAACAGCACCACAAGTTTGATGACGATGATTCCCCATAGGGTTCTGCCCAGCACCATGGCGCGAAATCCATCCAGATAAAATCGAAAGATTCTCCGCGTAATGCTGAAAATGCATTTTTCCGCCACATCCCCTGCCCTTGGGACGCCCATGTCCATCTCCTTCAAACTTTCTTGTCCTCTGTTTTCCATATACCCACAAATTGGTGCCGTGCCCGTTCCCTTTCAGCCTCCATGCGGATCTTGTAAGCGCAATCCTGCACAACTCCATACAGAAGGCGGCAGCCATCGTCCTGGGCCGCGGCGAGGCCCAAGTCTGACAGGATGATCATGTCGCGGCTCAGTTGCAGGGTTTTTTTGATATGAATGTCGTTCGTGCGCATGACCTTACTCTATACAAGCTCCGTGCCAGGATGGGCAACAGCCAGCATATATTTTAAAATAGATCATGATAACGATATGTTGCCATTTAATATTCTGGCGTAACTATCCAGCGGCACCGCAGCCCGGCAACGCTTCAATGCCGACACAAGCTGGATAGTTACATTTTGGCAAGCAAAGCCGGTGGCGCTGGGGAAGCGGTTGTCTCACCAGTATTGTAGGCGAGACAACCAGGGCGGCGTCAAGTCAATAATGGCAAGGAATCATGCTTGCCTGGTTGTCGCATTTGTTAAAAGACACATATTAACAAAGTGAGACACTTAAGACAGTCTGGCCGCGCGGCTCAGTCGCGCATGGGGTGTTTGCCGAGGAAACGGTAAAGGGTGGCGCGTGAGACACCAAGAAGCCTGGCCGCCTGGAGGCGATTGTTGCCGGTTTGCCGCAGGGCTTGCCGCACTGCGCTTTGCTCAAGTTTTCCCTGTCGCCGCCGGCGGATAACGACCTGCGTGTCCCGGTTTTCGTTATGCCGCAGGTTGGGCGGGAGATGGCAAGGCTGGACCACGTCCTCGCGACAGCGGACCAGCAGAAAGCGGATCACATTCTGAAGCTCGCGGATATTACCTGGCCAGTCATGGACACGCAGCAGTGCCATGGTCTCGGGTGAGATGATGAGCTCATCCCGATGCTCTTCGGCCAAAAATCGTTTCAGAAAATGTCTGGCCAACAGCGGGATGTCGTCGCGTCTTTCCCTGAGGGGCGGCAGAATGACGGGAACAACGCAGATCCGGTAAAAAAGGTCGTGCCGGAAACGGCCAGCGCTAATCTCGGTTTTCAGATTCTTGTGGGTGGCGGAGATTACCCGGACATCGACCTTCCACGTCTTCTCGTCACCCAGCCGTTGGAAGGTGCCGTCCTGCAGCACGCGCAACAGTTTCACCTGCATGGCCAGCGAGATGTCACCGATCTCGTCCAGGAAAATGGTACCATGGTCGGCCAACTCAAAACGGCCCTTCTTGTCGCGCACCGCACCGGTAAAGGCCCCCCGGACATGGCCGAAAAGTTCGGATTCCAGCAAATTTTCCGGCAGGGCGCCGCAGTTGACCGGCACAAAAAGATGGTCCCGACGCGGCCCCTGGTTATGGATGGCCGCGGCCACCAGTTCCTTGCCGGTGCCGGATTCGCCCTGGATGAGTACCGATACCTTGCTGGCGGCCAGATCCCGGATAGTCTGATACAACTCCTGCATGCGCGGCTCACGGCCGATGAGGCCGGCGAACTGGTCCTTTTTGTCGAGCCGCGCCGACAGTTCGATTTCCCTGGTCATGTCCCGGAATGAGGCGACTACGCCAACCGGGCTGCCCAGCAGGTTCTTGATGGAAAGCACCGACATCTGCAACCGTTTCTTTTCGTTGCTACGATTGTTGATAGTCAAGGGGTAATGGGTAGATGGATCCTTGAGGCCGCCGGAGCCGTCGCAGAATGAGCATTTGTCCCCGCAGAAGCCTGCGGGGAAAATCGTGTGGCAGTCCTTGCCCAGGATCTCCTGGCGAGAATAACCGGTGATTTCCTCGGCTGCCCGGTTGAAGAAGAAAATCCTGCGGTCCAGATCATGGGCGATGATGCCTTCGTGCAGGGTGTCCATTAGCAGTTCCACATTTTGTCGCGCCTGGGCCAGGGCGTCAAGGTAGCCTTGGTTCAGCAGGGTTGCGACCTGGTCGCGGATATTATTGAGCAGGGTTGCAAATTCCGCCATATTCATTCCGGCATGGCCATCAAGGTTCCAGCACACCAGGGGTGGCGCACCGGGCAGGGTGGGGTAGACGGGCCGTTTGTGGTCAGCGAAAAAAATCACCAGGTCGTAGGCGCGGATGTCCACCGTTGCGAGATCAATAATCTCGGCAGGCCATGAAAGGTGCTGTTGGTTAAAGATGGCTAGCAGGGCTTTTGAGGGTCTGGTCCGTTGCCCGGCTGCTGCATGGGCCTTAATGGCATCGGGACGAAGAGAGCAGGCCAGGGCCGCGGCCATGGCTGGACCCACAACGGAGTTATTGCTGGCGAAAAGAATGGAGTGCATTGCGCCGCAGTATACCCGGAGCGTATGCGAAATTGAAAGAAGGTTTACGCCTGGGACAGGGTTGAGCATGGAAGGTACGGGGACGTTGGGAAGGTACGTTGTTTTACTTATTGATTTAAGAAGGTGGTTGTCGGTGCAAAGGACAAGACACGCGCCCACACCACACTCCTTGCCATCTGGAATATCTTTTTAGGGTTCTTTAGTCTTTTTTGGTAACTATCCAGCTTGCGCACGTAAACCGTGCAGATGCCGGGGCTTGTAACTGTTCAGCAGTGCCGCAGATGCGCGAAACAAGCCTGCGAGCTATAGCCCGCCTATGTGAGCAGGCTTGTGACAAAGCAGATGTGGTGCTGCTGGACAGTTACCTTTTTTGTTCCTTTTCTTCCCCGCGAGAGCGGCGGCTCCGCTCCGTTTCAATCGGCCGACTCCGGCTGCCTTATTTTCTTTCGTGAAACCGACAGGTTGGCAGTCGCCATCCCGGCGGGGGAATTCTTCCGTTCTTTTGGGCCAACTGGCGCGGTTTTTGCATTACCATAAGGTGCCAGGCGAAACGGGACGTCCCGGGTAAGCCCCATTTGCACGGCAACCCGGGAGGCCCATCGCAGGTCGTTTTGCGGAACTTGTGCCCCGCCACTATGGCACGACCTGACTGCGCAGCGCATGGCTTGAGACTGATTTGTTGTGTGGCGTCAGTCATGGAAACCATCTGATTCTTGACAAGTTTCGTTGCCGCAAGTAATTGTTAAATGTCTCAAGGTATTCTTGGACTCATGGGGCAGATTGTTGTGCCGAGCCGGCCAGCTCAATTTTAATTGAGGAGTGGAGCATGGAAAACCAGGGGCCCAGTCTCATAACCTGTATCGTGGAGCGCGGTTGCGCCGACAAGGTGGTGGAAGCGGCCATGGCCGCGGGCGCCGAGGGCGCCACTATTTACTATGGCCGCGGGATGGGGATCCGGCAAAAGTTGGGCTGGCGGGGCATGCTGGTAAGGCCGGAGAAAGAGGTAATCCTCATCGTTACCAAGGAGGAGCAGACCACCACGGTTTTTAATGCGGTGGTGGCGGCAGCCAAGCTTGCAAAGCCGGGGCATGGTTTCGCCTTTCTCCACAAGATCGACCGGGCCGTGGGTTTTCTGTGAGCCAATCCCCTCGGCGCTCTTGGGATGATTTTTTCAGCCAACGCCTTGTAACCCGTGGACGCCTTTGATGGCCAAAAAACTTGGTTTCATAGCCTTTGTTTTCTATATAGGATTCATGGGCGACCTGATTGACGCGGGGACTTACCACACCCTGGTCATATCGTTAAACGACAGGTATATGTTATTTTCAGGCCTTGGTCTGGTCGTGTCCTGTAGCCTGGTGGCGTTTTCACTGGCCTTTGGGACCATGGCATGGTTCACCCTGGTTTACGCCCTGGCGATGTTGGCGTATGAGGCCAGCCAATTTTTGATCTGCCTGATTTCCCTCCTGGCGGTTCTTTTTTACCTGCATTTCCATTTAAACCTGTGGGCTGACCTCCATCCCATACTGACGGGTCTGCCCTTTTTATTGCTTGCCGTTTCCTGCGCCAGCATCCGCATTTTCGACTTCAATTACCCGGTGCGCAACACGGTGACGACCCATCTGACCCTGACGGCGCTCTCCTGGGGTATCATCCTGGCTGTCGAGTTGAGCCGCTTCTGATTAGGGGACATCAGCCCTCAAATATGCATGCCGCGGTCCAGATCCTGTCTGCTGATATTGATGTCGAGTTTCTCCTGGCAAAGTCCGGAGCCGTTGTCCTGGAAAGGTATGAGGAAAAGGGTTATGCCTTGTATCTGGAAGTGGAGGTCGGGTAGCATGGGCAAAACATTTTTCTTGGCCACGGCCGTAGCGGCCAGGATAATTTTAAGGCTTTCGACGGCCTCGCTTTTCGGCAGATTAACGGGATAAGGTGCTTTCGGCATGGCCGTCGCCGCGCCGGCCATGGCGGCCTGGGCCAGGGTCATCTGGCCGGCGAGACGCAGGTAAATCTTGGGCCGGACCTTGAAGGCCGGGCTGATGAAGGTCAGTTCCCGCTTTTCCCATGCGGACGGGATGACCTTGGGCTGATTGGTAAGGCGCATGAAGTCGGCGAAGTTCCGCAACCCATCCCCCGTTGTCGCCACGCCCCAGAAGGGCAGCAGGCGCGTCTTGGCGCCGACAACGTCGGCAAAGAGCGTTTTACAAGGAATCGCTTGGAAGCCAGCCGGGCCGGGTTCCCAGGCCGATTCACAGTTTGGGCAGAACAGGACGACCGAGTCCTGGTCGCCGGCCAGATTAGCACCGCAGCCAGGACACAACGTGGCCAGGAAGATGGGCCGCCAGTCTGGCCGGACAGAGGGAACCAGCGTTTCATCCTGGTCAAGCAAGACGCCCAGGGCGGTATCGGTCACCAGATCATACAGAGCTGCCCCGCGCCTGGCGGTTGGCAGGTAAATGAAACTGCAGGATTCACCGATATGGGCCTGGTGAAAAACACGATTCTGACCGGCCCGTAAGGGGTTGCCGTCGATACGGGCCAACGCCTCTTCCAAAGACAGGCGGCAGGGCAGAAAGTCGCCCGGCAGCTCGGGGCTGATGAATTTCATCTTCATTACCTGGGGGCGGAAACCCAGGGAAACGGGCAGCAGCGGATGGGGAAAACCCAGGTGGGTAACGTCGAGCAGCCGGTGGCCGACCTCCAGCCCCTGGCAGGTATAGACCGCTCCTTTGAACCGGATGAAGGGCACATACAGCGGCTCCTCCCCCGGCCCCTTGGTGGGCAGCACGAAGCGGAAAGGTTCGGTGTTGGAGAGAAAAGAGGACACGGCGCAGTAAGGGCAGCGAAAAAGACGATCCGCCTCGTCCAGGGCGATGGCGCCTCCACACTGTGGGCATTCCTGTTCAAAGGCAAACCCCATCTCAGCCTATCTTCTCGCCGCACTGGTTGCAGAAGGAGGCGTTGGGCAGGTTTACCGCCTTGCAGTGTGGGCAAGCGGTTGGTATTGGTTTTTCAGCAGCGGGATGGCCACACCGCGGGCAGAAACGGGCGAAGGGCAGCAGGTTCTCGCCGCAGTGGGCACATTGGGTGAAAACGAGCTGCTGATGGCCGCAGAAGGCGCAAAACCGGTCCTCGGCGTGCACGGGCCGATTGCAGCCCTGGCAGTGGCCTGCCTGGCTATCAACGGCCGTTGCCGAGTGCGGCCTTAAGGAGTCGGCGAACATGGCGGGCATCATAAAACCCATGCCCATGCCGAGGCCAGCGCCAGCCTCGCCACCGGTCTCCGCGGCCTTTTCCATGGCCGCGGCCGCCTTCAATTTGATGAGGCTGTCCAGGTCCTCGATAACCGACAGGCGGCTGCGGTCGTCAATGGTCTTCTGGACCTCGGGCGGCGGGGTGATAGAGGTTATGTACAACTGACGCAGGCCCAGGCCGAAGTGGCTCAAGTCTTCCCGCAATCGATCCCGCAGGCTGGTGGACAGTTCGTCATACCGGCCGGGGAGGCTGAACAGGGAGTCCAATTGCTCGCCAAGCAGATCATTGAACCGGGACACGATGACCTCTTTGAGGTATTCCTCAATCGCCTCGGTGTCGAACTTGCCGATGGTCCCCACCAGGGTGTTGATCAAGAGCAGGGGCTGGACGACCTGCACGTTGAAGACCCCATGCGCTCTCAATCGGATGAGGCCAAGCTCCGCGTCCTTGAAGGCCACCGGGTCCCTGGTGCCCCATTTCAGGTCGGTGAAGACCTGCATGCCCACGAAATAGACTTCGGCCCGCAGGGGGCTGGTGGCGCCCCACGGCGCGGCAAGAAGTTTGGTGAGCATGGGGATGTTGGCGGTTTTCAGGGTATGGCGGCCAGGGCCGAACACATCACAGGCCCGACCGTTGTAAAAGAAAACGCCGGCCTGGCTCTCCCGTATAATGAGCTGGGCGCCCCACTTGATCTCGCCGGAACCCTGTTCAGGGATACGGTGGACCATTTCCCGACCCGTGGTGTCGTGCCATTCGATAACTTCCAAAAAAATCAGGTTGTCGGTACCCATTACCCCCTCCGTTGACGGGTTGGTGGTCTATGACTCAAAGCGTGCCGTGCTTGTTCGTGAAATGTTACCGGCGGCACCGTTTCCCTGTCAAGATGAATCATGGCGATTTGTCGAGCGAACGGCGACCAGGCATCTCCCACGTTTTTTTTCATGCCATACGGCCCTTGGCATTATAGCGGACAGGATGCCGAACTCCTGTATTTGGGGTAACTATCCAGTGGAACCGCAACCCAGGTGAGTTCCCGGACTGGAAATGCTTTTCGCGGGTTCGTCCGCGACCTCAGGCGCAGGATGCGCGGGAGGTCGCAGACGCCTCGGAGGCGGGCAGGACGCCCGCCCCCGCATGAGCGAAAAGTATTTTCAGGCCGGGAACGCTTGACTGCCGACACAAGCTGGATAGTTACTATTTGGGCTTGCAAATCCGCGTTGAAAAGATTTTATTGTGTTCGCTACTCGGTACCAGGGAAATATCTGGAAAACCGGGCTGGCCGGTGGAACGGGGGATTCGTTTTTAAACGGTTTTTCTAATCATAATTCAGGTATGAATCCGTGCAGGGAATAAATGTTTTCGCAATGTTCTGGAATGCCGGGGCCATGGTCAAGGCGGTTATGCTGCTTCTGGTCGGGTTTTCCCTGGTATCGTGGACCATTATTTTTTCAAAGGGCCTTCTTTACCGGCGGTGCATAAGGGAGACCGACCGGTTTCTTGAGGCCTTCTGGCACAGCAAGGATCTGGCCGAGGCCTACCGGTTCGCCACCGAGGAATCGGAAAGCCCGGAGGCCGCGGTTTTCGAAATGGGCTACAAGGAATTGCAGAAGCTCAACCACGCCTTGGTGCCGCAGGTCAGGGGGGAAGAGACCGTGGAAAACCGGCTGGCCAGCATGGAAAATCTCAAACGCGTGCTGCGCAAGGCTCAACAGCAGGAATTAAGCCGACTGGGGGGGACGCTCGCCTTTCTTGCCACCACCGGCAGTTCCACCCCCTTTATCGGTCTGTTCGGCACGGTGTGGGGCATCATGACCTCTTTTCATGAAATCGGCATGCGGGGCTCCGCCTCGCTTACCGTGGTGGCGCCGGGTATCTCCGAGGCTCTGGTGGCAACGGCGGCAGGCTTGGCCGTCGCCATCCCGGCGGTGATTTTTTATAATTATTTTTCCAACCAACTGATGGAACTGGAAGGGGCCATGCAGAATTTTTCCTCTGATTTCTTGAACCTGGTGGAAAGAGATCTCATCACCAGAAAAATTTGAAAGAACCGGGCGGTTTTCCCGCCAGCCGGGCTTACGAGTGTCACGCGAAAAAATGATGGGCTTGTAAAAAGTTCATCGTATTGCCAAAGGACATGTGTTCATGGGTCCCATGCAGGAAAGAGGGGGGCGGCGCCCCATCGCCGATATCAACGTTACCCCTTTGGTGGACGTCATGCTGGTGCTGTTGATCATTTTCATGGTCACCGCCCCCATGATGACCCAGGGCTTGGACGTTAACCTTCCGGAGACTACCACCAAGGCCTTGCCCCAGGAAGTCAAGCCCATTGTCATCTCCATCAATGCGCAGGGCGAAATATTTCTTGATAAGATCAAGACCAACCAGGCGCTGCTGAAAAGCGAGCTGGCCAAGCGGGATCCCGGTGACCACGAAAAACCGATTTTTCTTGAGGCAGACCGGAAGGTGAGCTATGGCCTCGTGGTCGAGGTGATGGCCGACATCAAGGATGTGGGGTTTGACAAACTGGGGATGGTTACCCGTCCCAGGGAGGCGCGGCCCTGAAGCCGGCCGTGCATTATTCTGGTCGGAATCGTTATAGACCCGCTTTCGATGCACCCAATGGCCCTCGAAGTCGGAGTTTATCCCCCTCAAGGGGAAGGCTGCAAAAAGTACCCTGCGCAAGGGCGCCTATCTCCTTCGGGCGCTTTAACCGTAAAATTTCCGGAACGGTTTCCCTTTGATGCGATCGCCGTTGCCCTATAAGCCAGCCGGGTCCCTGTGGTTTACACCCCTGGTCCTGAGTTTGGTTTTTCATATTGTCATGCCGGCTCTTCTGTTCATGGGCCAGTTTTTTTTCAAACCGAGCAGAATCATGCCAGAGGTGTATACTGTCAGCTTGGTCAATGTCGAGGAGGCGTCAACGGCTGCTCCCCCACCCCCACCGGCGGAAAAAGCAGGGCCTGCGGAACCTGTTCAACAAGCCGAGCAGCCCAAATCGGAACCCCGGCCTGAAACGGTGCAACCTGAACCGACGCCTGCCGAACCAGACCAGGCCACGGAGGCCATTTCCTTAAAACCTAAGGAAATTGAGCCGACCAAGGAAAAAAAGAAAAAAATCGACCCGGATATCCAACTGACAAAGAAACTGGACAGTCTCCGTAAGAAGGTGGAGGTAGAACAGAAAGCCGAAGAGGCCGAGAAACAGAAGGAACTCCGCGCCCAGAAGGAGGCCGAACGCCTTGAAAAAGACGCGAAGGAGAAGTCGGATCGGGCGAAGGATGCGGCTGACAAAGCGGTCGCCGCCCTCCGCAGCAGCCTGAAACGGGGCGCCGCCTCTACCAACAAGGGTGGCGAACAGGGGGGCGTGGCAGGCGGGGTTGTCGGCGGACAGAAGGGCAGGGTTGTCGGCGGTCAGAAGGGCGGGTCGGGTGGTGGTGGGGGCGACGCGAACAAGGCTTATTTGGGCGCGGTAGCCATGCGTATCCAGGAAAACTGGATCCTGCCAGATTTGCAGAGCTGGCAGGCAAACCTGGAGGCCATCGTCTGTCTGCAGGTGCAGCGGGACGGCAAGGTCATCGATGTGGTTGTGGAGCAAAAAAGCGCTAATTCCTATTTTGATCAGTTTGTCATGAAGGCAATCCACGATGCCTCCCCACTGCCGCCTTTTCCAGCGGAAATGACGGAAACTGAACTTGAGATCTGCCCGAAATTTCATCCGGGCGGGCTTTTATAAAGGTGCGGTCATCCGGTAATTAACCAACAACGACGCCGTGTATATTTTATTATGAGAGACTCAATAACCCTTTTTTCTCTGTGGTGCGTTTTTTCCTTGGCCTGTTTCTGGCCGCTTCCTGTCAACGCCCGGGTTTATATCGATATCACCTCGGCCCAGACGCGCAAGGTGCCGGTGGCGGTGCCCTATCTGAAAGAGGAGGCAAGACCGGGCGTTCTCCAGGAACCTGGCAAGCAGATGGCCGATCTTCTGGGCCGGGCCCTCGATTTTCACGGCTTTATCGGCATTGTGCCGCCTGAGAAATATGGCGGCGGCATGCAGGCTGACTGGGCGGCGGTCGGCGCTGATTTTGTGGTGAAGGGGCAGTACTCCAGGACTGCCAGCGGCATGGAGGTGGACCTGAAGCTCATCGAAGTGCAGGGCGGCAGGATGATCTTGGGCCGCCGGTATCGCGGCACCTGGGAAAAAAGACGATTCATGCTTTTGAAGTTCTGCGACGAGGTCATTCTGGAACTCAGTGGGGAGCAGGGCGTCAGCCTGTCGCAGATTGCCTTTAGTGCCGACACAACCGGTCACAAGGAAATATATCTTGCCGATGTTTTGGGGGACGAAATACGGCAGGTCACCTCGCACGGCAGTATCGCCGTGGCCCCGCGCTTTTCACCGGATGCCGCCCTGCTGGCCTATACCTCCTACCACCGGGGCAGTCCAGCGCTCTACATCACCGATCTTTCCCAGAACAGGACTACCAAGCCGCTATCGCGGCGGAAGGGCTTGAACATGGCCCCGGGCTGGGCGCCGGACGGCAAGACCCTGGCCATCACCCTGAGCGTGGATGGCAATCCCGACCTCTTCCTCATGGACACCAATGGCCAGATTCTGGCGCGGCTCACCAAGGATGCCGGGATCAACGTCTCCCCAAGTTGGTCGCCGGACGGCAAGTCCATCTGCTTTGTGTCCGACCGCACCGGGAATCCGCAGGTCTACATCATGGACGTAAGCAGCCGCATGGTTCGGCGGCTCACCTACCAGGGGAACTACAACTCCTCGCCCAACTGGTCGCCCAAGGGTGATCTCATCACCTATTCGGGCCATGACGAGGGCAGCAACCACATCTTCACCATTGATGTGGACGGCAAACAGATAAAAAGGCTGACCGACTCATGGGGGGACTACGAGTCGCCTTGCTGGGCGCCGGACGGCCGCCAGATTGTCCTTTCCCGCAAAAGGAAGGATGCGGTGCAAATCTGCGCGATTTTTTATAATGGTACCGGCCTGCGGCCCCTGTTCAAACTTTCCGGCCGGCAGAACTTCCCCCAGTGGTCACCACGGTTGCGGAAGTGACGACCGATGTTTTATACTGTCGTCAGGTCGCTACAAGGTGGAAAGCAGACTCAGTTGCAGGGTGCGCCATTATGATTGCCAATTTGCCAAACAACCGTTTCCGGATGGACGTTAGGCTGAAAGCGGGCTTGTTTCCTAACAGACTACAGTCTAACTGTCTAAATAACCTTGTGAGTAGTTACGTCGTCAGAATATATTCCATCCCTCTCCGGGGGACAGACAGAAAGAGGTTGCCGTCATGCTAAAGAGATGGATGTCTTTGTCATTCCTGCTGGTTTGTTCTCCTTTCCTGGTCCAGTGCGCCATGCAGAAGGATTTTGTGTCTCTCGATTTACGGGTGCGCAACATGGACAACCGTATGATCAAGACGGAAGAAGACTTACGAGCCAGCCAGAACGCTTTTGACCGCGCCCAGAAGCAGATTGCCCAGCAGGGACTTCTTATCGATGACCTGAAAAGTGGCATGCTTCAGACCCACGGGAAACTGGACGAAAGCAGCAGGTCATATCAGGCGCTCCTGGCGGAAAATAAAGGCTTGAAGAAACAGTTGGCCGGTTCGGTCGGTGAGATGGCCGGTAAGATGACGGCGCTCAGCGAACAGGTCGGTCAGACCGCCTCCGAGGTCGAGGAGGTAAAGGCCGCCCGCTTGCGTGAGGAAACGGAAAGGGTAATGAGGGAGGCCAAAGCCGCGGAAGAAGCGGCGGCCAAGGCCAAGGAAAAGGCGACGGCGGCCAGGAAGGGCGGGCCAAAGAACATCGAGCCGGCGATTTCGAAGAAAAAGGTCAAAAATGCGGAGCCGACAGTCCATGAGGCCCCCGCCAAACCAAAGCAGGACGGGGCGAGTCAAAAGCAGCCGGGCACGGGTGGGGGGCTTTACGACAAGGCTCTGGCCCAATTTCAGGCCAAGAAATTCAAAGAGTCCCATGACCTTTTCTCCAAATATCTGGAAAAGAGCCCAAAGGGAGAGCATGCCGCCGAGGCGCGTTATTTCCTCGGCGAGAGCCTGTTCAACCGCAACGAGTACGAACTGTCCATCCTGGAATATCAGCGGGTCATTGACGAATTTCACGGCGCCGCCAAGGCTCCGGCTGCTCTGTTGAAGCAGGGTCAGGCCTTTGAGAAGCTTAACGACGTGGGAACCGCGAAGATGGTCTATTATAAACTGATGGACGATTTCCCCAAAAGCGACGAGGCGGCCCGCGCCAAGACGCGCCTGGATGCCATGAAATAAACGGCCACCAAGATACTTTTAGCTAAAAGGCCCGGGAACATCTGGCGGTGACAGGTGCTCTCGGGCCTTTTTATGTGAAAATAGCGCCGTGGATGATATGGGGTTTGGTAACAGGTACAAAGTGCCAAGGTGCACGGTGTAAGGCTAGAGAGCAGAGAAGCCAACCTTGAACCTGACGACCTGTGTACTTACGAAAAGGAAACAAAAAAGGTAACTATCCAGCAGAACCGCAACCCAGGGGAGTTCCCGGACTGGAAATGCTTTTCGCGGGTTCGTCCGCGACCGGGCGCAGGATGCGCGGGAGGTCGCGGACGCCTCGGAGGCGGGCAGGACGCCCGCCCCCGCAT
>Ga0100387_10003769_pt1 | contig 12625 bp, 9 predicted proteins | sample CryGeymeta201511_FD_81547 | JGI IMG/M metagenome (GOLD analysis project Ga0100387, IMG submission 81547) | Groundwater microbial communities from Crystal Geyser aquifers in Utah, USA - Crystal Geyser metaG 2015-11 | ecosystem: Environmental > Aquatic > Deep subsurface > Groundwater | place: USA... | reverse complement strand
CGCCGGTATATTCAACGTTCTTCCTCAACATAACCCTCCCCATCCTAAAATTTGTCAAGAAAATTAAAATTTTTCTTGCATTGACCTTTTTAATAACGCTATAAATAACAATGACTATTAATTTTAATGTTATAATTCAATAGACGACTTAACCTTCGATCGATGATGAAAGGTTCGCAAGGCTCCATATTCGGATATCTTGAACCAAAGATCCGATATTCAGTTTCAACTCGATCTGATCGCAACAAGACAATTTAAAATAGATACGCCGCTACAGGGCGATTTGGAGTAATGAGATTTATGAAAATAGCCTTGGTTTTACCCCCTGTCACAACAAAAGAGCGCTACAACAAGGCCCTTGCCCATGTCACCGGAAGCCTCCCTCCCTTAGGCCTCCTTTCGATCGGCACTGTCTTGAAGGAGAGCGGGCACGAGGTGATTGTCCTGGACGGAACGATCCAGCCGCATCCCGAGATAATCGCCAAAATTGAAGATTTCGGACCCGAGATCATCGGTGTTACGGCCATGACGATGATGTGGCCCAAAGTCAAGCTCCTGAGCAGAGAATTGAAAGAGCGGTTGCCGGAAGCCAAGATCATCGTTGGTGGGGTCCATACCACCCTGATCCGGGAACGGGCCCTCACAGAGATTCCCGATATCGATGCCATCGCTTACGGTGAAGGGGACTTTTCCATGCAGGAGTATGCGGAAAATGCAGACCGTCTCGAGGCTGCCCCTCCTATCGACGGCATCGCCTTCCGGCGTCCGGACGGATCGTTCATCGTCGGCCCGGATCGCAAACCGATCCCGAATCTCGATTTGCTCCCCATCCCCGACCGAAGCCTGCTGCCGGTGACAAAATACACCGGCGCCTTCCATCAGAACAAGAAACTACCGGTGACCAATATGGTCACCACCCGCGGTTGCCCTTTCAAGTGTATCTTCTGCATACCGGACCTTTTGGGCAAGAGTGTGCGCTACCGGAGCGTATCGAAGGTGGTGGATGAAATCGAATACCTGCTGGTTCAGCACGGCATCCAAGACATCGCCTTCTTCGATGATACCTTCACCTTGAACAAGAAGAGGGTCCTTTCCCTCTGTGAGAAGATTCAGGAAAGGGGGCTCCGGTTCGTATGGTCGGCACATGCCCGTGCCGACTGTGTAAACCCGGAGATGCTCGAGCAGATGGCCCGCGCAGGGTGCTGGAAGCTTTTTTTCGGAGTCGAATCCCTGGTACAAAAAAACCTGGATACCATACAGAAAGGAGAGACTGTCGAAGAAATCTTTCAGGCCATACGCTGGACTAAGGAGGCCGGGATTGAGGTAGAAGCCTCTTTTATTTTCGGTATTCCAGGCGAGACATACGCCGAAGGCTTGGAGACCATCCGGCTTGCCCTGAAATTAGACCCGGATTATGCCAAATTTTTCCCCTCTCCCCTTATGGCGGCAAATTGCTGGATGAGGTAGATCGGTACGGCACGCTTCTGACCGATAATGAGGAGCGCTTCAGCTCCAATAACATCACTTTTATTCCATTCACCATGAGCAGGGAAGAACTTCAGAAACTCTACTTCAACTCCTATCGCAGATTTTACTTCCGGCCGAAGATGGTCTTCCGCCGGTTGAAAAAGGCGAGCCACATGAACGAAGTTAGAAAATCTTTCCAGGGTCTCATCGCACTCCTCTTCTTCCTTTCCGAGGAAATCATGACCATGATCAAAAATATCGATTGGTTTCCTTTTTGATGTGAGCGAGGATAATCGACATCTTCTCGTAAAGCCCCGGGAACTCCCTCATAACCGCGGCGCGGTGATTTCACTCTACTGTAATGGAATGACGGATAAGCATTTCCTTTTCACGCGTAAACCCGGAACATGGTGCCCTCCCGGCTATGTCCGGCGATCTGGCTCACGGTTTTCAGGTCCCCCTGCCGGATCATACTCGTTATGGCGAAGTGCCTGAGATCGTACAGGCGCAGCCGCCGATTGATTTTCGCCCTTCTCAGCGTCGATTTCCAAGACGTTTTTAACGACCCAACCCTTATAACCCTCGGTAATGGATGATCGGGCAGGATTGAGGATCCTGGTAAGCCGATTTGTCGCTGTCGTACCATAGATCCAGATGCTCGGTAAGTTGTTTGTGCAAATTTTCAATAATATGTCTTGACAACTTTACCAATTTGCTCCAAGATGACAACAAAACTATGCTGAACACCCACTCCCCCATACCCCTGTACCGCCAGTTGGCCGACCTGCTTACGGCCAGGATCCGTGCCGGCGAATATGCCACCGGTAGCCGTTTGCCTTCGGAGCACCAGATGGCGGCCGCTTTGGGCATCGGCCGCCCCACGGTGCGTCAGGCCACTGATCTGCTGCTGCGCAAGGGATTGCTGATCCGCCGCCGGGGCTCGGGCACCTATGTATGCACCCCCCAACAAGAGGTGGATCTCTTCTCCCTCGAAGGCACCAGCGCCGCGTTCCAGAAAAAGGGCATCCAGATCAACTCCCAAATCGTGGCGCCGGTCAGGCTAGGCCCTAGGGCGCCAAGCTCGGACAACCCCTTTGCCGGCAGGCAGGCCTATTTTTTCTCCCGGCTGACCCAGGCAGAAGAGACTCCGGTGCTGATTGAAAACATTTTTCTGGACCCGATACTCTTTGCCGGTATCGAACGCATCGATCTTGCCGGCCGCTCCCTGGCGGCTATTGCCGACGAGCACTTCTATCTGCGCCCCAGCAGCGGACGGCAACGCTTCAGCATCGGCTATGCCGACAAGAAGCGGGCGCGGCTGCTGCGAGTAGCTCCTGCGGCACCCTTGCTCAAGGTCCAGCGTCTGCTGCACTTTGCCCAAAGCGAAAACGGCGTCTTTGCCGAGCTTTGGTGCCGCACGGACCATTACGTATTTGCCCAAACCCTTGGAGGAAGCGCATATGTATAAACGAGGTTACTACGCCGAATTCGGCGGGGCTTTCTTGCCGGAGATCCTCACGGCCACCTTCGATCAGCTGGAGAAGACCTTCGAAGAGGCCAAGGCCGACCCCACCTTCTGGCCCGAATACTGCCGGGTGATGTCGACTTACTCGTGCCGGCCTACGCCCCTGACCTTGGCCGAAAATCTGACCCGCCATTTCGGCGGCGCGCGCATCTATGTGAAGCGAGAAGACCTGAACCACACCGGTGCCCATAAGGCCAACAACGTCATGGGCCAGGGACTGCTCGTCCAGCGCATGGGCAAAACGCGCGTGATTGCCGAGACCGGCGCCGGCCAGCACGGCGTGGCCACGGCCACCATGGCCGCGCGTTTCGGCTTTAGCTGCACCATTTACATGGGCGAGGTGGACGTGGCGCGCCAGCGTCCCAACGTCTTCTGGATGGAACGGCTGGGAGCCACGGTGGTGCCCGTACGCGACGGCACGCGCATCCTCAAGGACGCCATCAACGAAGCCTTCCGCGACTGGGTGGCCAACATGGACAATACCCATTACGTATTGGGCACGGCCTGCGGCCCGCACCCCTACCCCGAAATGGTGACCTATTTTCAATCCATCATCGGCCAGGAGGCCCGCAGCCAGATCCTGGAACTCGAAGGCCGGCTGCCTGCCCGGGTCTATGCCTGCGTGGGCGGCGGCTCCAATGCCATGGGGCTTTTTTCGGGCTTTCTGAACGATGCGGTGGAGCTGGTGGGGGTGGAAGCCGGCGGCCATGGCCTGGCCAGCGGCCGGCATGCCTCGCGCCTCTGCGCCGACGATGCCAGCGTTGGCGTGGCCCAGGGCTATAAAACCTATTTTTTGCAGAACAGCGACGGCCAGATGCGCGAAACCCACAGCATTGCCGCCGGCCTGGACTACGTCGGCGTCTCGCCCATCCTCTCCCACTTCAAGAAGATCGGCCGGGCGCGTTTTGAAGCCGCCACCGACGAGGAGGTGGTAGCCGCCATGGCCCTGACCATGCGCAAGGAGGGACTCATCCCGGCCCTGGAATCGGCCCATGCCTTTGCGCAGGCCTTCAAGGAGGCGTCCCGACTCAAAACCGACGACGTGATCATCATCAACCAGAGCGGCCGGGGCGACAAGGACATCTTCACGGTGGCCGACGCCTTCGGCGACCCGGCATGGCGGCAGTTCATCCAGGACAAGGCCAAACAATACCAAGGTCAAGGGTGAAGAAAGGAAGGCACCATGCTTGAAAGCTATATAGGCGAACAGCGGCGTCACAAAGAAATCCTGCTGATGACCCACATTGTCATCGGGTATCCCTCCCTGTCCGCCTCCCTGGAGATTGTGGGCACCATGGCCGAGGCCGGCGTCGATCTGATGGAGCTGCAGATCCCCTTTTCCGAGCCTATCGCCGACGGCCCGGTGATTCTCAAGGCCAATCAGGAGGCCCTAGCCCGAGGCATCACCGTACAGCAGTGCCTGGACTTCGGCGCCGAGGCGGCCGGACGATTCAAAATCCCTTTCCTCTTCATGACCTACTACAATATCCTGTTCAAGTACGGCGTGGATAGATTCGCTGCGGCCATGGCCACGGGGGGCCTGCGCGGCGCTATCGTGCCCGATCTGCCCCATGAAGAAGGCCAGGAGTATCTTGCGGCCATGGCCGCCCACAACCTTGACCCCATCTTCATCTTCGCCCCAACCACCACTTCGGAACGCATGCAGGCCATCGCCCACCACGCCCGAGGCTTTGTCTACTGCGTGGCGCGCAAGGGTATCACCGGACAACAGACCGATTTTTCAGAACAACTGGAAGCCTATCTCTCCCGCTGCCGGGCAGCCAGCAACCTGCCCCTGGCCTTGGGTTTCGGCGTTAAGGATAAGGCCGACATCGATTTTCTGACCAGCAAGGCGGACGTTGCCGTAATCGGCACCCAGACCATCTGCATCATTGAGCAGCAGGGGGTCGCCGCCGTGGGGGACTTCATACGGGGGCTGCGAACCCCATAGGGTCAAAACCCGATCAAAAACCGCGCCGAGCAGGATCTTTTCTTCAAGCGCCCCTCTGCCGGCGCAGGTTCCCGAAGAGCCAAAATTCAGAACATGCCCATGACCCTTACGCAGATCTTCTTCCCGACCTACATCGCGATGAAATAGGGAGAGAAATATGGAAATTCAGACGAAGAAAATTTTTCAAGATAAAAAGAAGTTCTGGAGTCCCGGCGGAGGCGGCTAGACTCCATGGTAACTCCCTCCGGACATTGACAAATCAGGATAACTTCCCTATTCTCAAGCCTATAAGACGAGGACAACCTCACATCCTTCGGAGATATGAAGACGTCACTGTCAAAAAGGCTTCTCCTAAGTTTCTGCATCGTTATGATTACGACGGGCGCTCTCCACTTATGGTTAGGTCTCAGCGTCACTGACAAAATCATAGAGGCCAGGATTCAAGACAGGTTAAGACTGGATATGAGAAGCGCACAAGATATGTTCCAGCAGGAATCCGCTAATATCCTTAAGATAGTTCGTCTCGCCGCTTTAAGTCTCTGTGGAAATGAGACCGGCCTTACCGGGGATAGAAGCAAGTTCTCGGCACAGCTGGAGAGCCTTGCGGAAAGGGAGGCTTTGGACATCCTGACGCTGGCCGGTGCCGACGGGGCCATTGTGTGCAGAGTCAAAGCTTTTGACCAAACGCAAAGCACTCCACTAGGTCGAGACCTTGTGAAGAGAATCCTCTTCGAGAGAGGGGCTGTTGTCGAGACATCGGTTTTAAGTGAAGAAGATCTGATCAGCGAAAACCCTGTTTTCCGCGATCGCGCAAGGATCAAGGTCTTTCCATCCTCTCCCGTGGAATCAGGGGGGGGCCGCGATCACGTTTCTTCCGGAATGGCTGTGGTGGCAGCCGCCCCTGTTTTGGATGACCATCAGAGTGTCCTTGGAATCCTGTACGGCGGAAGAGTTCTCAACAACAGTCCGTTGCTTGTCGATCAGATCATCGATAAGATTTATAAAAAGGAAAAGTTTGCCACGAAGGAAGTGGGAGTTGCAACCCTTTTCCTTTATGATACCCGTATTTCCACAACACTGAAAAATGTGAGCGGAGAGAGGGCTGTTGGGACTTTAGTCTCAGACGATGTGCGGGACCCTGTCCTGAAGAGGGGTCAATCATGGATCAGCAGACCCTTTGCCGTCAGTGACCGGTATGTCACCGCTTATGAGCCCATCAGAGAAGCTTCCGGCAGCATCATAGGCATGTTGAGCATAGGGATCCTTGAGGATCGGTTCACGGGCATGCAAACAAAAGTTTTCTGGTCTTCTGTCTTGATCACCTTGGCCGGCTTGGGGCTTTCACTGTCCCTTTGGTTTTTCCTCATTCGATCCGTCAGAAAGCCCATCCGTTCGCTTGTTCTCGCCGCGGAAAGGGTGGCCGAGGCAACTCCGGGACAAGAGGTCCATCTGGAAAGCTCACCGGCGGAGTTCGCGACCCTGGGCAGCGCCTTCAACGCCATGACGCAGTCTGTCCGGGAGAGGGACAGAGAGCTTCGTCTTCGAGCCCAGGAGAAGGCGATGAAGTTCCAAAGGCTTGCCGTGATCGGGCAACTGGCTGCCGGTGTCGCCCACGAAATCAATAATCCCCTTGGAAGCATTCTTCTCTTCAACCGTCTCGCCCTGAAGGGGTGTTCCCAAGATACGCCCATTCGGCAGCATCTTGAAAGGATCGAAGGGGAAGCAAAACGCTGTAGGGACATCGTGCAGGGACTTCTGGAATTTTCGCGTCCTCGTGAGCCCAAGATGGAACCCGTCAGCTTGAATGCGCTCCTGGATAAAACCGTCGCTCTCTTTGAAAACCACCTCCTATTGCACGATATGGAGATCATCAAACAGTACCGGTCGGATTTGCCTGAGGCTGTTGCGGACTCCGGCCAGATGCAACAGGTCTTTGTCAACCTGATCATGAATGCGGTGGACGCGATCAAGGGACGGGGCAAAATAACCCTCACGACTCGATTTCACGAGGAGGTCGACACCATTGAAGTCGAATTTGACGACACAGGATGTGGAATGACCCAAGAGGTTCTTGACCGTGTTTTCGAGCCCTTTTATACCACGAAGGGAGTGGGGCACGGCACAGGACTCGGTCTGTCCATCAGTGCCGAGATTATTCAGAGACACGGCGGGACGATTCGCGCGTTGAGTCGAGCAGGAGAGGGAAGCCGTTTTGTCATTACCCTGCCAATGAAAAAACGGGAGTAAAGGGTGTCTGCAAATATCCTGATCATCGATGATGATGAATCCATGCGCCTTGCGTGCCTTCAGACCTTGGCCGAAGCCGGATTCAGGGTGCAGGCCGTTTCCAGTGGGGCTCTTGCATTGGAAAGGACCAAAGGGGAGACCTTTGATGTGGTCTTGCTGGACTTAATGATGCCTGGTATCAAAGGAATGGATGTCTTGAAGGCCCTCAAGAGGCATGATGCGGGGGTCGCGGTCGTCGTGATCACCGGATATGGAACGATCGATACAGCCCTGCAAGCGGGTCGATTCGGAGCCTATGATTTCCTCTGTAAACCCTTTGATGCGGAACATCTCCTTTCTCTCGTGAAGAAAGCGGTGTCAAGCAAACGGCATGCCTTGGAGGATTCTTGTGTCCGCATGGCTCTCAATACGCCGGAAGCGTCCTCGGATGTCCTCGTGGGAGAATCCGAGGCGTTCAAGAGGGTGACTCGCCTTGTGAAGAAAGTGGCGCCCCTTGATTCCACGGTGCTCATCACAGGAGAGACGGGGAGCGGAAAGGAACTGGTCGCACGAATGATTCACCTGAAAAGCAGACGGCACCAGCACCCTTTCATCGTCGTAGACTGCGGCTCTCTTGTGGAAACCCTTTTTGAGAGCGAGATGTTCGGGCATGTCAAGGGTTCCTTTACAGGCGCCATTGAGAGTACAAAGGGCAAGTTCGAACTCGCCCATGGGGGCACGTTGTTACTGGACGAGATCGCGAATATTGATATGAATCTCCAAGCCCGTCTTCTTCGCGTCGTTCAGGAACAAGAGGTATCCAAGGTTGGGAGCCCCAGTGCAAGAAAGGTGGACGTGAGGATTATTTCCGCTACAAACAGAGATCTCTCAAGGGAAATCTCGGAGAAGAGATTTCGCGAGGACCTCTTCTACCGGTTGAACGTAATCTCTATTCATATCCCGCCGTTGCGGGAAAGGCCCGAGGACATCCCTGTCCTGGCGGATTATTTTCTCCGGAAACTGAGCACCGAAAGGCGAACCAACGTTTCAAGGATCTCTGAAAAGGCGATGGCGCTGATGAAATCTTACCCATGGCCGGGAAACGTGAGGGAACTGAGAAACGTTATTGAAAGAGGTATGGTCGTGTCGGAAAACGATGTGCTCGGCGAAGAAGAAACGATGCTCGGCATAGTCCCACCGAGAGTTGATCCCGACTCCCTTCATAACCGATCTCTTGCCGAGGTGGAGAAGAGAGAAATTATAAGGGTTCTCAAGAATTGCAGAGGCAATCGAAGCCAAGCGGCCGCCCTTTTGGGCATTAACCGCAAGACCCTCCGCGAAAAGATGCGAAAATATGCCATTATTTATAACGAATCGCTCGCCATGGAAAAAACATTATCGACAATTCAGTAAACCGGCCCTGCTTCTTCAGATATTTCTACAGGATACAATTTGCCATGGAAAATGATACATAAAGTACCACTTATCTAACAAAATGATACAAAAAGTGCCTGACTCTGCCCCGCTTCATTTTTGGTCAATTGATAAAACATCCTCCTCATTATTAAATAAATGAATAATATCAAATGATTTTCCTTGCCAGACTATTCAGGCGGGCTTTCAGAGCACGTTGGCAGGACCATTGCATACCTTTACAGATTCGGAGTGGATTTAAATGCCCTTCAATTGAGAGTGTCAGCGTTCAAACCAATAAAAGAGGTAGGCTATGCATGCAGACGATAAGAAAGCGCAACGGGTTGTAAAGATTCAAAATCCGAGAAAGGCCTCCGTCCTCGTGATTGATGACGAAGAGGCCATGTGCGAAGGTTGCCGACAGACCCTGGAGGAGAGTGGGTTTAGCACCGCAGTCGCTCTCAACGGAGCTGAAGGCATCCGATTGGCCGAGAAGGTTCGACCCGATGTCGTGCTCGTGGACCTGAAAATGCCGGGGGTCGGCGGCATGGAGGTGATCCGTAGAGTGCACGAGCTTGACCCCCACATCGTGCCCATTGTCATCACCGGCTATGGGACCGTCGATTCCGCTGTTGAATCCATGAAACTGGGTGCGTTTGACTTCCTCACGAAGCCCTTTGAACCCGAGAAACTTCTGGAATCCGTGAGACGAGGGGTGAAGCTGAGCCATTTAAGGCTTGAGTCAGAGACAAGGGAAGAAAAACAGGTCCCCGCTGAGAAAGCCGGCCCCAGCAAGCAGGATGTTCTTCTGAAAGGGCTCTCCGTTCTCTCGGAGAGCTACTCTGCGGGCTTCGATCGGATGGACTTTATTGATGAACTCAGCAGGCTGGAGGTGGAGGCGAAGTACCATGCAGACATTCTGGGAAGGGTCAAAAAGAGAGAAAAGGCTATCCTGGATGTGGTCAATGAGCTGAGGCTGGTGGATGAGATTATCAGCAAACACGATTACAAAAAGAGCTCTTTGATTCAAATCCTTCTGGATACACAGGTCTCGCTACACTGGCTTCCCCGGCATGCCCTGAAGTGGATCTCCGAGCGTCTGAATGTCCCGTTGGCAGACATTTACAGCATCGCCAGCTTTTATGAAGCTTTCAGTCTAAAACCCGAGGGCGCCCATTCGGTGCATGTCTGCATGGGCACCGCCTGTCACGTGAGGGGCGCGCCTGATCTTCTGAGAAAAACATCCGCACTGCTCGGGATTGAGGAGGGTCAGAGCGACGACAAGCAGATGTTCACCCTTAAAACAGTCCACTGTCTTGGATGCTGCGCCCTGTCTCCTGTCGTTCAAATCGATGATTTCTATCTTAGTAATCCCTCTCTTGCAAAGCTTAAAAAAGTCTTCAAATCATTGGAAGCAGAGGAGGTGCACAAATGAAAAAATTGGCTTCCACCAGCGATCTCGAGAAGACCAGGAGGGCGATCGTCTCGGAGCGTGAAAAGAAACCGGTTGTGATCACCGTCTGTTCCGGGACCGGGTGCATTACTTGCGGATCCTCCGACCTGTTTGATTCCCTGCACCAGGAGATTCTCAAGCAGGGGCTTTATGACCGCATCGAACTTCGAAAGACAGGATGTCACGGTTTCTGTGAACTGGGTCCCGTCACGGTCATTCTCCCCAAGGAGATCTGCTATTTTCAAATGAAACCAGCGGACGTTCCGGAAGTCATTACGAAAACCATCATCGGTGATGAGGTCGTCGAGCGCCTGACCTACAAAGATTCTCAGTCCGGCAACCGAATCGCTAACCTAAGGGATATCCCCTTTTACAAATACCAAAAACGTATCCTTCTGGCAAACAACGCGGTTGTTAACCCGGGCGATATCCGTGACTATATTGCTATCGGAGGATATTCCGCCCTTGCAAAAGTACTCACCCAGATGAAGCCGGATGAGGTGATCCATGTCATGAAGGAGGCCAATCTCAGAGGTCGTGGAGGCGGTGGCTTTCCTGCCGGCATCAAATGGGAAACGACTCGCCGAGCATCCGGAAAACCAAAGTACGTGATCGTCAACGCGGACGAAGGGGACCCGGGTGCGTATATGGACCGTAGCCTCCTGGAGGGAAACCCCCATGGCGTGATCGAGGGGTTGATCATCGGAGGCTATGCGATTGGAGCACACGAGGGCTTCATCTATGTGCGGCAGGAATACCCGCTCGCCGTCAAGAATACCCAGCGTGCTCTTGAGCAGGCATCGCAATACGGGTTGTTGGGTGAGAGGATCTTGGGAACCGGATTCCATTTCGACGTCCGGATTCACCGGGGCGCAGGAGCCTTTGTTTCCGGAGAATCCAGCGCCCTGATGACCGCCCTTGAAGGTCATGTGGGAGAACCGAGGCCCAAGTATATCCATACCTCAGAGAAAGGCTTATGGGACAAGCCGTCATGCTTGAACAATGTGGAAACCTGGGCAACCGTCCCCTTTATCATCAACCAGGGGGCCTCGTGGTTCAGGAGCATGGGCACCAAGGGAAGCAGCGGCACCAAGGTCTTCTCCCTGGTCGGGAAGATTAACAACACGGGACTTGTGGAAGTGCCGATGGGGATCTCCCTGCGCGACATTATCTTTAAGATCGGGGGGGGAATCCCGAAAGGACGGAAATTCAAAGCGGTTCAGACAGGCGGTCCATCCGGAGGGGTCCTCCCTGAAAGCCTGCTGGATCTCCCCGTTGATTTCGATGAGCTCACCAAGGCCGGATCCATGATGGGTTCCGGGGGGATGATCGTGATGGATGAGGACACGTGCATGGTGGATACGGCAAGGTATTACGTCGATTTCCTGGCCCATGAATCTTGCGGCAAATGCGTACCGTGCAGAGAGGGGCTTCGCCAGATGCTCTTCATTCTAAACGATATCACCTCGGGGCATGGCAAGGAAGGAGACCTTGAACTGTTAGAGGAATTGTCAGAAACCCTGCGGGAAGCCTCGCTGTGTGCCCTCGGACAGTCGGCTCCGAATCCTGTCATGAGCACCCTCCGACACTTCAGGGACGAGTATAACGCACACATCAGAGAGAAGCGTTGTCCTGCCGGCGTATGCAAGGAACTGATTCGGTTTGACATCGACCAGGAGAAATGTAGTGGCTGCGGGTTGTGTAAAAAGAACTGCCCGGTCGGTGCGGTCTATGAGAAGGAAAAGAAACGCTTCTTCATCGACAACGAGAAGTGCATCAAATGCGGCGCGTGTTACTCCGTTTGTCCGGAGAAGTTCTCAGCGGTGATCCGATCCTCCGGAACTCCTCAGCCAACCGCCTTCACTGCACAGAAAGGGGGCAGAAAGTGAAAAAAGTCAGCCTAAACATTAATGGGAAATCGGTGACGGCCCAGGAGGGAACAACGCTTCTTGAGGCCGCGACAAGCGCAGGCATCCAAATCCCAACCCTGTGCCATCATGATAAACTGGAGCCTTACGGGGCATGCCGTCTGTGTATCGTTGAGATTGTCAAGAAAGGACGCCGGAGACTCGTTGCTTCGTGTGTTTACCCGGTGGAGGAAGGCCTGGAAGTTGAGACCCATACCGACAAGGTGAAAAGAATCCGCAGGATGATCTTGGAGCTTTTATGGCCTGCCGCACAGAAGTATACGTCGGAGTATGGGATAACCAAATCAAGATTTCGAACAGAGAACACGGATTGTAGTCTTTGCGGCATCTGCGTTCGATACTGTGCCGAAGTGAAAAATATCCACGCCGTCCACTTCAAGGGAAGGGGCATCGAGCGAGAAATCGCGCTGGTGCCTGAGTTGGGTCGGGAATGTCTTTATTGCAAAGAATGCTTCGCCTTCTGCACAGGAGGGAAGATTCTGAGTGAGATGGATAAACTATATGCCTAGAGGAGCAGAGGACAACCGAAGATTCCCCGGGTGATATTGAATCGGCACGGATATTGCTGTTGAGCTTTTTCAATCAGGAATCGAGGTGGATCCTCTGACCTACCCCAAGTGTCAGGGAAAGACCTGCCTTCCGGCAGGCAGGCGCAGACCGGT
>Ga0100387_10003756_pt1 | contig 12649 bp, 16 predicted proteins | sample CryGeymeta201511_FD_81547 | JGI IMG/M metagenome (GOLD analysis project Ga0100387, IMG submission 81547) | Groundwater microbial communities from Crystal Geyser aquifers in Utah, USA - Crystal Geyser metaG 2015-11 | ecosystem: Environmental > Aquatic > Deep subsurface > Groundwater | place... | reverse complement strand
ATCACGGAGATTTTTTAAGGTTTTTAAAAGTTTTCCATTGTCTTTTTGATGAAGACCAATTGAAGGTTCGTCGAGAATATATACTACGCCCTGAAGACCTGAACCAATTTGGGTTGCCAAGCGGATTCTTTGAGCCTCACCACCAGAAAGAGTAGTAGCATTTCGGTTAATTGTCAGATACGGTAAACCAACGTTAAGCAAAAATGTTAGACGTTCCTTAATCTCTTTAATAATTTGATTGCTGATTTTTTTCTGTTGTGCATTAAGTTTGGCTTCGAGTTTGTCAAAAAAATCGAAACAGCGATCAATAGTCATTTCTGAGACGTCAATGATATTTTTGTTGGTAATTAGAACTCCTAAGATTTCCGGTCTAAGTCTTTTGCCACGGCAGGCTCCGCAGGTTCGATAAATCATATATTTTTCGATTTCTGCTCGGATGTAGTCTGAGCCAGTTTCTTTATATCTCCGTTCAAGGTTAGAGATTATTCCTTCATATTTAACGGAATATCCGCCAACATTAAAATGTTCTTCGCCAGTACCATAAAGGATTTTTCGCAATTGTTCCTTGTCCAAGAGACCAACGGGTTTATCCAGCGGAATTCTGTTCTTAGCCGCCATTGCTTGCAAGGTTGCCATATACCAGGTAGAGTTCGAGGCAGTTTTTGACCATGGACGGATTGCTCCCTCTAGGATTGTGAGCCTCGGATTAGGCAAAATTAATTTCGGGTCAATTTCTAGAATTGTCCCTAAACCCTGGCAGTAAGGACAAGCACCATGGGGAGAGTTAAAGGAAAATGAGCGCGGCGAGATTTCAGGCAGAGAGATGTTACAATCAGGACAAGCAAATGCCTCAGAATATTGTTCTTCGATGTTTTTATCAACATAAACAATTTTGATGTAGCCGCCGCCGATCTCCAGAGCTTTTTCAATAGAGTCAAAAAGTCGCATCCGATTACTTTTATCTTCATCATGTTTTTCTAGAATTAGGCGATCAACGACAACTTCGATCGTGTGTTTTTTCTGTTTATCGAGTTCTTTTGATTGCGCTTCATCTAAATCCATAACAGTGCCATCAACGCGGAGGCGAGAGAAGCCGCTTTTGCGGATTCTGGCAAAAACATCCCTGTGCTCACCTTTGCGGTCAGAGACTAGTGGAGCCAAAATCATAATGCGCAGAGTTTCTTTAGCAGAACCCAGGATTTGCTCTGTGATCTCTGTCGCTGATTGCTGGGAAACTGGTTTTTTGCAATTTGGACAATGAGGAATTCCTGCTCTAGCAAAGAGTAATCGCAAATAGTCATATATTTCAGTAATAGTACCAACAGTTGAGCGCGGATTGTTTGAGGCTGACTTTTGATCAATAGAGATTGCCGGTGATAATCCTTCAATATAGTCAACATCTGGTTTTTCTATCACACCTAAGAATTGTCGGGCATAGGAAGATAAACTTTCAACATAGCGGCGCTGGCCCTCAGCAAAAATAGTGTCGAACGCTAAAGATGATTTTCCTGAACCGGAGAGGCCAGTGATAACTACCATTTTATCTCGAGGAATTTCCAGCGAGATATTTTTCAAATTATGCTCTCTGGCACCGATAATTTTGATTTTATCCATAGATTTATCTAAATAATTTGCGGGCGTATTATTTTTGTCTCCAGCCACCCACTCCAGCCCTGCCCTTGCGCATTTTATTAATTAATTATGTGGTGCAGGTAACCGTCATTTTTATCCGTCGACATAGAATTAAAGTCGGGCGCCGGCATTCACAAAAACAACACGCCCGCAAATTGGAATTTTAGGCAAATACTGCCTGCTATTATAGCAAGCTTGTCAAGGGTTGTAAAGTCCTTGAGGCACTAGTCAAAAAAATATTTTTTTGTTATGGTCAAAATAAGCTTAATTATGGTAAATACTAAATATATGACTTAAAACCTGTCTGCCCTGACTGCCGTCAGGCAGGCGACAGGCGAGATTCAAACAAAAAAATATTAAATAGATAAGGACAAAATGGAAAGGAGAAAGATGGAGAATGTTGATACCATTATCGGTATTAATGTCAACCTCAAGGGGAGTCTGAAGAATAAAGGGTCGATTCAAGTCAATGGTTCGGTAGAAGGCGAAGTTAGGAGTGATGAAAACGTCAACATTGGAGAGACCGCGACAGTAAAGGGCCCTGTCGTTGCTAAGGTTGTTGAAGTTTCTGGTGTGATAAAGGGTTTAGTTGAGGCTGGCGAGAAGTTGGAAATCAATCCAACTGGAAAAATTGTTGGCGATATTAACGCCAAGACTTTGATTATCAAGCAAGGGGCGGTTTTTGTTGGTAAGAGTACTATGCCTGATCAGGGTGGCGAACTGTCGGGGGAAAAAGAATCTACTGATAAAAAACCAGAGGGAAAATAAGTCAAAAAGGCAGCCGCTAGATGTACTATTATATTTTTGATGTCAGAAAATGTAAAAATCGCCGGCAGATAGAGGCAATCAAAGACCATCTCTCTGAACTGGGAATCTCCGGCGAGTTTGTTATTCCTGACAAAATTCGCCCAGCCAGAGATTTGGCAGAGCAAGGGGTTTTTAAAGGATATTCAACGATTGTTGCTATCGGCGCAGATAATCTAATTGATGAAGTTGCTGCTGTCATGCTGGACAGGCAGCAAGCTTTTGGAATAATTCCTCTTGGTGCCAGTGATAATATCTTTAAAATCATCGGGGCAGCGGATTGGGAAGAAGCAGCAACAAATCTTCGCTTTCGCCGGATCACCGAGTCTCATGTTGGGATTATCAATGAACAAAATGTTTTCTTCAGTTATTGCGAGATTGACTTTGACAAATCGACATCCGTAACTGTTGAGTTTGAAGACTTTTTACTTCAGGCAAAAGCCAGAGAACTCTATATTGCTAACCGCTTTCCTGGACTTCGCAAGAAAGATCCTGACAAGCTTGATGTTATTATGAAAAGTGTTGATCCGGACTCAGATAATTTATGGGGGCGTTTGAAAAAGATAATAGTTGGTACTCATATTGCTAAAGATCTTGACCTCTCACTTATTAGAAGTGATGGGGTACGAGTGTTTTCTCCGCGACAGTTACCGATTTTAGTTGATGGCCGGGTTTTTGCCAAGACCCCGGCAACTTTCGGCATTAGCCAGAAATCTATTAGACTCATCACAAAAAAAAATTTAAATAATCAGTAAAATTCTTGACCTCAGCGCGAATATTTGTTAAAGTAATGTTGGATTAAAAAGGAGAGCATATAGGTAAAAATTTTTTTCGGGTGAACAATCGAATTCGCGCAGCAAAGATGCTTCTAATCGATGAAGATGGAACATCATTAGGTGTTCAACCTTTATTTTCTGCCCTGGCAAAATCAAGAGAGAGGGGGCTAGATCTTGTTGAGATCTCTCCAAATAACAATCCACCAGTTTGCAAGATAATGGATTTTGGCAAATTCAAATACGCGCAGGAGAAGAAAGAACGGGAAAATAAGCAAAAGTCAAAGAATTTTGAGTTGAAAGAAATCCGCCTGTCGGCGAAAATCGGTGAGCATGATTTACAGATAAAAGCTAATAAAGCGAAAGAATTAGCCGATAAAGGTCATAAAATATTAGTTTCACTTAAACTTCATGGCCGAGAAAATATCTTTGTTGGTCGGGCGATAGAAGTGATAAAAAAATTTGCCGATATGGTCGGAATGGATCTGCTGGAACAGCCGAAAAAATTAGGAAATCAAATTAGAGTTAACTTAATCTCGAGAAAAGAGCAAAAAGATGCCAAAACTGAAGACTCACAAAGCGAGCGTTAAAAGATTTAAAATAACCGGCAGCGGTAAAATTTTGCGTCTGCCAGCTGCTGGCAATCATCTTTTGACAAATAAAAGTGATCGCAAGAACCGATATCAATCTGTGAGCAAAATCGATCGCAAAAAAGTAAAAAGATTAATCGCCAGAGGATAAAATGCCCAGAGTTAAGCGCGGAGTAACAAGTCGAGCCAGACACAAGAGGCTTTTTGCTAAAACCAAAGGCATGAAAGCAGGAAGGCGGAATCAGGTCAAACTAGCCAGACAAGCATTTTTGAAAGCCGGCACTAATGCTTATACTGACCGTCGGCGAAAAAAGCGTGATTTTCGTGGCGCATGGATAATCTCTATTAATGCCGCCTGCCGTGAGCAAGGCATAAGTTACTCACAGTTCATAAAAAAGCTAAAAGACAACAAAATCGAACTTGATAGAAAGGTATTGTCAGAAATGGCGAAATCTCATCCAGAGAGCTTTGCCCAATTAGTCAAAGAAGTGGCAAAATAAAGATTTTGGTGATTAAATAGTTCTCAACTTTTTCTCAGTTTTCTACTATAATCTAGGTCTATGAGAATTTTAGTTGTCGAAGACGATCACAAAATTGCCGGTGCAATTAAGAAAGGACTTGAGCAAGAGTCCTTTGCTGTTGATATTTCTTATGATGGCAAAGATGGTTTGGGCCAAGTTTCGACGATCGAGTATGATCTTATCATACTTGATCGGATGCTGCCGGAAGTTGATGGCATCCAAATCTGTCGGGCAATAAGAGACAAAGATAATAATACCCCAATCTTGATTCTTACTGCCAAAGATAAAATCAGTGATCGAGTTGAAGGTTTAAATGCCGGTGCTGATGATTACCTGGTTAAACCATTTGCTTTTGAAGAACTCTTGGCGAGAATTCGAGCGCTTTTGCGTCGGCCGCATGAAATAAAAGAAAATATTTTGAAAATCTCTGATCTTGTTTTTAACAATCTGACATTTGAAGTCAAAAGAGGCGACAAAAAGATTAATTTGTCGAGCACTGAATTTGCGCTGCTAGAATATCTAATGCGAAATTCCGGCCGGATTTTGACCAAAAATAATATTATTGATCATGTCTGGGATTATGATGCCGATATTCTACCCAACACCGTTGAGGTTTATATCGGCTATCTGCGCAACAAAATTGATAAACCGTTTCCCAGAAAACAACCATTAATACATACTGTCAGAGGGTTTGGGTATAAATTAGCAAAATAATTTTTAACTAATGCATTTTAAAATCGCCTACCTTAAATTAACTTTGTTCTATGTGCTAATAGTAATGGTTATTAGCGTGGGTTTTAGTGTTGCAATTTATCAGATCTCATCAGAGGAGTTGGGCAGGGGACTTGGGCGACAGACGGAAATTTTGCGAGATTTCCCAATGAATATGCCAACGAGCAAGAATCCGATTATTCAGGATTTGGAAAATATTAGACTTCAGCAGCTAGAAGAAAGTAGCAATAATTTGCAGCACAACCTAATCTATTTCAATTTACTAATTTTAATTTTATCTTTCGTCATCAGTTATTTTTTAGCCAAACGGACACTGAAGCCGATTGAGGAAGCGATGGAAGAACAAAATCGTTTTACCGCTGATGCTTCTCATGAGTTGAAAACTCCGCTGACGGCGATGCGCAGCGAAATTGAGGTTTGTCTCCGCGATAAAAAATTATCAACCAGCGAGGCGAAAAAACTTCTCGAAAGTAACTTGGAAGAAATTGGTAAATTAGAGTCACTTTCTGGCGCACTTTTAAATTTGGCAAAATTTGATGAAGTTAACAAGCTTGAATTTAGAGAGTTAAACTTGGATGAGATAATAGCCGCGGCCTTTGAAAAAGTTGAGGGTCTGGCAAAAAAGAAAGAAATTGAAATCGAAGCTAAACTGGTTAAATCGAAAATGCTGGGAGACAAAACATCTCTGACTGAACTCTTCGTTATTCTTCTGGATAACGCTATCAAATATAGTCCCAAAAATTCAAAAATTTTGATCGGGATTAAAAAAGAAAGAGGTCATGCCGCTGTAAAGATTAGAGATCGTGGTATCGGCATTAAAGCCTCAGATTTGCCACATATTTTTGATCGTTTTTACCGCGCCGACCAATCACGCTCTAAGGAAAAAGCCGATGGCTATGGCCTCGGTTTGTCAATCGCCAAACGCATAGTTGAACTCCACAACGGCGAAATTTCCGCCACCTCAACTCCCAGTAAGGGAAGTGAATTTGTTGTGAAGTTTTGATTTAATAAAAATGCCGAGGATTTGAATTGGAGTACAAAGTTGTAAGATAATGAGGATATTATCTTTTGCGTTGTTTGCCACTGTATGACTTGTGTTCTATGTCAAACGCTAAAACAAATGCCATTCTGTTTGTATGGGAAAATCCAAATATTATTCTGAAAGGCATATTGCCATAATCGATTCGATGTAAATTTCCCGGGAAGCTAAATTCCTTTATCAACCTTACACTTTCATTATCAGTTGGCCTGATTGTCTGAACCGAATTACCGATCTTATTCTTTAGAACAAAAGGATTGATTGAATCAATGAGATTCGTAATCAAAATTTTTGTTTTTTCGACATAGACTGAATTCAGATACAGCTTTTCAATAGGATAATCAGAATGATGATATTGAGAAAAGCAAGGCAAAAATCCTCGTTCGACCTTAGCGCTCATCTTTATATGATTGCTTTAGAGAAATATTTTTCCATTTCACTGTTCGGAATAATGATATTCTCACCTTTTGAGTAGTATTTTTTCCATGGAGAGCCTCGTCTGTGTGTCTTTTCAACTAGGAAACTAGCGGCGTACTTACCGTACTCATCCCATACTGATAGCAAAAACTCTTGTGTTTTTTTGTCAAGGTTATCTGATAACTTGTTTTGAATATCAAAAGCAGTGATGGGAAAATTGCCACAGACTTTAAATTTATCATAAACCTCTCGAACCACAGGTCCCAACTCCCAAGCTTCAATTTTTTCTTTAAAGAGTTCTTTGTGGTATCTGGCCAGATATTTGCCCTGAGAAAAATATAGAAGTTTTTGTAGCTTCAAATTTGTAAGATCATTTTCATCAATATCGGCTGAAAGTCCGATAAAGTAATTAGCAACATCCAGCGCTTTAATAGGCATTTCACCTCCCTTTATCAATTAAAGCATAATACGGTCCAGTTTTTTTGTCAAATTTCACGGTCGCATTAAACTCTTATGATATATTTTTCCCATCAAAAATTCTATTATTTTTTGATTGGTGATTTCTATTTCATCAATATTTTTTCGATAATCATGGCCGATGCTGGACCGAACTGCCAATTCTTTCAGCTGATTTGCAGCGTTGTAAAGTTCTTTGACTGCTTCTGTTGCGCAGCAGTTACTTGGATTCTCCGTGTCATCGGTAAGCTCTCCTGAAACCAGCTTTCTCTGCCTCGGCGACTGAGGAGCAATAGAATTCGCCTTTTCTTATTTCAATTTGGGTGTTATCATATTGCTGGTCAAAAGGCAAATGGTATATTTTTTCTTTATTCTTGCCGATGTTACACTTAATACATGGATAACCAGTATCCATTTTACAATTCTCGATTAGCTCAATGTCTAACTCTTTGGCAAATCTCCTTGCCAGATCAGAGAGTTTTGTTGTTGTATAGAAAACAGCATTAATCTTTAGTCCGGGATTTTCGTCGCGGTACTGAAAAAAAGTTCCAAAAAGCTGGAATATATGTTTTTCATGAATTGTTTTGAAGTGAGACCAATTTTTGCACTGTACTATTTGTATATCGTTTCCTTTTTGGCAAATTAAGTCCCGCCCAAGATCTTCGAACCCCTGAAATATACCATGATATTCAACGGCGTAACCTTTCTTTTCGTATAAATATCCAATGTATCTTTCGTACATCCTACCCAATAACCATTTTGATTTAGGTCTTTTCCAATAACGATCAAGTGCCAATTGGTTTTTATCAGATGTTGATAATTTTCTATATTCTTCTTTTGTTAAATAGTTAGAAGCGGGGTCTTCCTTCTCTTCTTGCGTAAATTCCTTGAATGCAGTTTCTTCGTCTTCGATAATGTCTTCTTTAAAATCAAGTAAAAATGGAGCGATCGATTCGTAATAATCTATTATTGCTTGTGTCTTTTTATATAAAAATTCAGCTTCCCGCCTTCTCCCAGCTTCTTCTTTCACGATCTCCGCAGCCTTGTAAGCTGGATTTTTCTTTTGAGTCAGATATTCAGCCAAATAGTCATCTCTTACTTTTTCGTAGGCATCAATATATTGGAGCAAAGTGGGGAAACCAGAGCTTTTTTCTTTTATTGATTTTTTCAATATGTCAAGCTCTTCATTGGCAGCATTTTTCTTTTTTGCTTCTTCATCTAAATCTTGTTGATATTTTTTTATTAATTCTTGGAAAGTAGAGTATGATGCCGCGATGATAATCGCAATTAAGGTTGTTATGGCGATAGATAATATATATTGCTCGGGGATAAATGCGAAAATCCAACCTGCAAGAAATAGAGTACCCAAAACCCATGCAAGTAGCATGACCAAAAATTTTCCAAAATATTTTTCAAACATAATATCTAATATTATTTTACAGGTAGGGATACTATCTATGCAACTTTTTCTTAAGCTTTTTCTCAGTTAGGGTTTCGTAGAATAGATATTGAGGGATTATGAATTTAGGAAAAAATTATCCATACATTATTATTGCTATTGTTTTGCTGGCAATTGTAATTGGCGCCGGCTGGTGGCTTTATAAATCATCGCAGGCGAAAAACAGCCAAAACACACAGGATTAAAGCCAAGACCAATTTGGACCAAGCGGCAGGCAGTGGGGCGGTGGCAACGGGGGCAATCGGGGGATTTTTACTCCGCTTCATGGCACAATTACGGAAATTAACGGCTCGACAATTATTATGAAAGCTGACGATGGCTCAAACAAAAATATCACTATAACTTCGGACACAAGAATTATGAAGACGGAAAATGGTCAGCGGACAACATTAGCGATGAGCGATTTGAAAATTGGTGATGAAATTAATGTTATGTCACAAGATACGAGTGCCGATCCGGTTTCCGCCAGGATGATCATTATCGGCACTTTTTCGCCACCAACAAACCGCGGCCAATGGCAGGGCGGTAGCCCAGATAGCGGTTCAGCCCCAAGCAACTTGTAGGTTGCGAGCTAATCTTTAAGCTTTTTCTCAGGTCAAATTTATAAAATAAAGTAAAATCATTCCCAATTCAGTGATCGGCGTCTTCCCCCTGCGCTGGTCACTGAATTGATAAAAGGAGAAATTAAAATGGAAACTATAACTCGCGGAGTTAAAAATGCTTTCCGCAACAATGTCAGAACAGTTTCGATTGTTTTGATTTTAGCCATCAGTATTGCTATGGCCCTGATAATGCTTTTGTCTTTAAAAACTGTTCAATTCAAAATTAATGATGTCAAAAGTTCAGTTGGTAATTACATTACAGTTTCTCCGGCAGGAATCCGCGGCTTTGAGGGTGGCGGCAATCTCCTCGCTGATGCTGATGTTGCGACAATCAGTTCAGTATCGAATGTCAAGAAAGTGGTAAAAAGTATATCGGATCGAATGAATAATCCAGCTGATACCAATATGGTGATGATTGTTCGTGAACGCCGTCGAGAAATTGGTGTCCTTAAAGCCATCGGCGCTTCAAATGTTTTAATCGTAGCCCAATTTGCAGTTGAATCATTGATTCTTACTTTGATTTCTGCGATAGCCGGTACAATTTTGGGAACCTTTCTTTCGAATCCGGTTTTGAATGTTCTAGTTAGCAACAGTGAAACTTCGCTCCAAAACAGCGCTAGAAATGCCGGCGGTCCTGGCGGAGCTTTTACCCGTTTCGCCGGAGGTGTTGGCCAGGGTGCCGGAGCGGCGCTTAGAAATCTTCATGCCACTGTTGGCTGGCAGATAATTCTCTATGGTTTGGCGGCGGCAGTCGTAATCGCAATTCTCGGCAGCGCAATTCCGGCCTTTATTATTTCTAAAGTCCGGCCGGCAGAGGTGCTGCGAAGCGAATAAATTCGCTTCGAATTCAAAATTCAAAATTCAAAATTATGGAATAACTATTTAGAAAGAGGACACGATGCTCAAAGTAATGAATCTGACAAAAAAATTTCAATCAGGCGAGCAGAATGTAATTGCTGTCAGCAATGTCAGTTTTGTTGTCCCGGAGGGGGTTTTTGCCACAGTTGTCGGCAAAAGCGGCAGCGGCAAAAGCACACTTTTATCACTTCTGGGTGCCCTCGATAAACCATCATCTGGGGAAATTTTTGTTGATGGTGAAAATATCACCCGGTTTGGTGACCGGCGGTTGATTAATTATCGCCGAAGCCGTATCGGTTTTGTTTTCCAAAATTACAATTTAATTCCGAATTTGTCAGCGCTGGAAAATGTTATGTTACCGATGGAATTTTCCGGAATCAAAGCCGGCGAACGGAGTAAACAAGCGGTTAAATTGTTAAAAGAAGTCGGTCTGACAAAGGACAAATTCAGGCGCCGACCGACAAAATTATCTGGCGGCGAGCAGCAAAGAGTTGCAATTGCCAGAGCTTTGGCGAATAAACCAAAATTAATTTTAGCTGACGAGCCAACGGGTAATCTTGATACCGCCACCGGGGAAATCATCGTCAAATTAATGAAGGAGTTAGCAAAGCAGGAGAACACGACAATAATTGCCGTCACTCACGATTCATCAATGTCGGAAAAAGCCGGCATGCACTTCACAATGAAAGACGGGAAATTGATTTAAAGCTTTGTAAAATTAGTTAAGTTGAAAAAATACTCCGACCGGAGTATTTTTTCATTTAGAGGAGGTGAGTTTTTGTGAGGATTGCTAGACTGACTCGTGCCCCGACTATAAGAGAGAGTATCACAGGCGAGTATGTCTGGAGCGGGGCGAATTGGTTTTTCGCCTCAAAACGTCCACCGCTGAAGATCAACCCCGGGGGCCTATCAGAGATGGGTAGGGCGCACAAAATCGATGCAGATCTTTCTGAGGACGACCTACGACTTATCCTTGCTGCTTTTGACTTGGATGAAGAGCTCTGGAGAAGTTATGATCCGTCAAAGCGGCAGGATCGGCATCTCGGAGATGTCAGGTTCGCGTCTCCGGAGTTGCTCGAAGAAACCGCAAAAAAGGCTGGTCGCCCCGCATCCTAGCGGGGCGACAATTTAGTTAATAGATTATCTAGTTTTTTCTTTAGATCTTGTCAAGTAATTAACGCCCAAAACAATTAGTCCTATGATAATAAAAATATCAGCAATGTTAAAAGTTGGTAAGCGACCGATTGAAATATAATCAGTAGCGCCGCCGCGGAAAGCCCGATCAAGTAAATTTGAAGCAACACCGGCAATGAGTAAAATATCCGCTAAAGCATATACTGCCTTTTTTGATTTGGCAGTTAGATAAACAAAAAAGACCAAAAATAAAAGCAAGATAATAATTGCTATATTATTCGAACCGATTACTCCAAAAACAAATTTACTATTGGTTGTCAAGAGCTCGGCATTAATATTTACTGGTACAAGTTGTAGCAGTGTCACAATTGCGGTTTCAATAATCAATATTAGAAATAATGAGCTAGCTTTCATTTTTTATTTTGTTTTTTACAACTGACACAAATAGCAGCATAGGGCATTGATTCAAGCCGGCCTTTTTCAATTTCTTTCTTGCAGTTTTTGCATTTACCATATGTTCCATTTTCAATTGCCTTTAGTGCCGCGTTGGTTTTTTTCAAAAGCGATTTCAACTGAGCCTCAACACTTAAATTACTCTCAAAATCAGAGACTTCTCTGGCATTGTCATCCTCGCCGCGGCCGTAATCTGGATATTCTTCAAGCTCTTTAATCTTTTTCTCTAACTTTTGTTTTTCAGTTTCAAGCGCTTTTTTTTGTTTTTTCAGAAATTTTTCATCTAAAATCATTGTGACCTCGCTTTTCTTTTGTAGAAGTATGACCCATAAGTGACTATAGAAATGATAAATATTGCCAGTGATGTCAGTTGAGAAAGATTCATGCCGATTGCGAGTTGCGGATCAATCCGGTAAGCATCAATGAAGATTCTGACAAATGAATACAACGCAACGAATGAGAAAAAGAGAAAGTATTTCGGTAGGTATCGCTTGTAGTTTAGAAAAAGATAAAAATTGAGAGTAAAAATTGCCATGCCTAGGAATATCTCAAAGGCAGTTACTGGCATATAACCATAAATGGCAAAGATTGAGCTAGTTTTTATTCCGAATTCCCCATTAAGGACACAGCCGACTCGACCGATAGCTATTGCTAATGGGAAGACGATACCAGCAAGGTCTAGCCAGGGAGAAAGTTCTTGTTTTTGATATTTCAGAAAGAGCAAGAAAATAATCGCGCCGACAATGAAGCCAGCAAAGGAAACTAATCCTCCTTGCCAGATTTCTACTACCTGATAAAAACTCTGGTAATATTTTAGATTGATTAAATAAAATAGAATTCTCGAAGCCAGAATCCCGACAATCAGCGAGATCAAATAGTCTGAAAGAAAATACTGAATAGAGAGACCCTGTTTTTTTGCCAAACGATACAAAAGCCAGCCACCAATCGCCATGGAGAGAACGAGAAAAACTCCATGGCTATAGACATTGAAACCAAAAATAGAAAAAAGGACAATCTTCATAGTCTTTAATTTAACGAGATTTATTACTTTTAGTTTAGATTATCTTGACTGCCTCTGTCAATCACTGATAAGATTAGATAGGTATAACGAAATTAATATCAAATGTTTAATAACAATAGCAAAATCGATCAGCCCCAAGGTGAATCTTTGAATAATAT
>Ga0100387_10003754_pt1 | contig 12649 bp, 12 predicted proteins | sample CryGeymeta201511_FD_81547 | JGI IMG/M metagenome (GOLD analysis project Ga0100387, IMG submission 81547) | Groundwater microbial communities from Crystal Geyser aquifers in Utah, USA - Crystal Geyser metaG 2015-11 | ecosystem: Environmental > Aquatic > Deep subsurface > Groundwater | place... | reverse complement strand
AGTTGACAATAAGCCGATAATGGCGATAACCACCAATAATTCAATTAAAGTAAAACCTTTTTGTTTTCTCATATTTCACCCCCTTTCCATAACACTAATTTAAATGAATTTGATGCGAATAAAATGAATCAAATAATTAATTAGTGAGGTTAATTTTTTAAATTTTTCACTTATCCACATTATACCATAAAATCCAAATTCTATAAAGAAAAAACTTACGAATTGCGAATAATTTACGAATTAAAGATACTGTAAAAATATTTTTATTTAATATTCATAATTCGTAATTCATTATTCTTAATTCATAATTAGAACTGGCTCGCCATATTGTACATCGGCAAAATTATGGCCGCCACCATCAAGCCCACGCCCACGCCCATAACTATCATAATCACCGGCTCTAATAAAGTCATTAAATTATTGACTATATTATTTATTTCCCGGCCGTAAAAATCGGATATTTTCTCCAGCACCAAGTCCAGCTTGCCGGTTTTTTCGCCCAAGGCCAGCATTTCTGATACCATTTTCGGTATTTCCTTGCTGTTGGCAAACACTTGGGAAATGGAATTGCCTTTTTCCACTTCTCTGATGGTGTCTAAAATTAATTTTTTATAAACATTATTGCTCACCACCTCGGATGATATTTTCAAGCTTTCATTGATAGTTACACCGCCGAGTATGAGCGTATTCATAGACCGGGTAAATCGCACCAAATGGATGCGCTGGAAAAGTTTGCCGAAAATAGGCAATTTTAATAAAGAATAATCAAGCAGATTGCGCCCCCGCGGGGTGGAGGCCAAATATCTAATGCCAAAAATAACGGCTATAATAACCAATAAAAACAGCCACCAGTATGCGGTCATAAAGGCGGAAATGGCTATTAATATTTTTGTCGGCAAGGGCAATTTAGCCCCGGATTCTGTAAAAACGCTGGTGAGTTTCGGTATCACCACTACCATCATAATCACGCCGACAATGGTCAAGCCGGCTAAAACTATGGTCGGATAAATCATAGCGCCTTTTATTTTGCTCATCATATCATAATCCTTTTCCATTTCATCGGCTAAATAAATCAAAACATCGTCTAATTTGCCCGAAGTTTCCCCGGACCGGACGACGCTGATATAAAAATTGGAAAAAACATCCGACCGTTTGGCAAAAGCGTCGGACAGGCGGGAGCCGGAGTCAATCTCGTCGGCTATTTCCGACACGATAATTTTTAATTTAATGCTCTTTATCTGGTCCACTAAAATTTTTAAAGCTTTGACGATGGAGACATTAGCCGAAATTAAAACCGAAAACTGACGTGAAAAAATAACTATATCCTTGGTTTTCACTCTGTTTAAAACATCAATATTTCCCAGCCCAAAACCTTTCTTTTCCAAAGTAATGGCCAAAATGGTCAAGCCCTTGCCGCGGATAATGTCAGCGGCTGAATCTTCATTGCTGGCGTCAATCAGGCCGGATACCTTTTTTTTATGCTTGTTTACCGCTTGATAATTGTAGAGCATACAACACCATTATATTAAATTAAAAATTATTTATTCCGTTATCAGACATCCGATGTCCAATCGGACATCGGATGTCTTTTCTAATTAAATTATATAACCCGGCCGGCTTCCTCGGGCTTTATTTCGCCGGCTTCAATCAATTCTTCAATGGCTTTATCCATACTGATCATCCCCTCTCTTCTGGAGGTTTGCATAACGCTTTCCAATTGGTAAATTTTTCCTTCCCTGATCAAGGATTTAACGGCGGCATTGGCCAGCAAAACTTCTGACACTAAAATTATTCCCCCGCCGACGCGATTAACTAATTTATGGACGGTGATACCTACTAACACATCGGCTAAATTATACCGAGCTGATTCAGTTTGATTATTGTCAAAAGAATTCAATATTTTTTCTACGGTGCGCACGGCACTGTTGGAGTTTATCTCCAGCACCACCAATGAATTGCCGGAGGCCAGCTCAAATATAAGCGGCAAGACCTCGGCCAGTTCCTTCCTGATTTCTCCCAAATAAACTATATCCACGTCCTCTTCCAGGCAGTGGTGAAGGCCTTTAACAACCGACTTCACGTCCCGGCCCACCTGCCTTTGCTCAATGATGCTCCTTTTATTCACGAATAAATATTCAATCGGATCTTCAATGGTGGCGATATGGCGCCGTTTATTTATATTTACTTCCTCAATGATGGAGGCGGCAATAGTCGTCTTGCCGGAAAATTTAGAGCCGGCGATTATTATCAGCCCCGACCGGCACATAATCAGATTATTTAATATTTCCGGAAACCGCAAATCGGTTAATTTTTTCGGAGCCGCGGGAATATAATGGAAAGACAGCGCCGGCAGGCCTTTTTGATAAAAAACATTAACCCGAAAACGAAAATCACCGCCAAAAATTTTTACCACTACCACCTCTTTTTCATCGGCTAACAATTTTTTTTCATCGGCGTCAAGGATAAAGCCGATTAATTTTTCTATAATCTCAACCGTGAGCATACTTTCATCTTCCATAATATGAAGATGATTATCCACTCTGAACGCGGGCAGGCTGCCGACGGTTAAAATCATAGTGGAGGCCTTGTCTTTGGCCGTTTTCGCTAAAATTCTATTTAAAAAAATTGACGGAATCTCCATAAAATAATCTAAAATTTAATTATTAGACCTATTAATTTTAATTCTTCTCTAATATTTTTTTAATTTTTTCAACCACTTCCGAGGGCATAAAATGGGCCTTGATCAAATAGTCTTGGGCCCCTAACTGCAAGCATTTATCAATATCGTCTTTCTGGCTTAAATTAGTCAGCAATATTACCGGAATTTTTTTTAATTTATTATCTTCTTTAATTTTTTTTAACACTTCAAAACCGCTTAGCTTAGGCAGGATGATATCAAGCAGAATTATGTCAGGCGATTCTTCCTGGCTTAATTTCAGGCCCTTGACGCCGTCTTCGGCGGAAATAACCTGAAAATTCTCCATCTCAAATTTAGTAGCGTACATATTTAGCAAAAATGAATCATCTTCTATTAATAAAATTTTTATTTTTTTGTTAGCCATATGTTTTTTATTACTAGACTTATTAAGCAATAAGTTTGTATTAATTATAAATTATAATATTTTAATTATGCACGACTCTTGAAACTTCTTCAGCGGTGGTAATGCCTTGCAAGATTTTCAATACTCCGTCTTGCGCCATGGTTATAAATTTTTGGCTGGCCAGAATGTCTTCCAACTTTAATCTTGAATTTTTATTCATGATTATTTCCTTGATTTTATCATTAACGTCTATAACCTCGTTCAGGGCCACCCGCCCGCCATAACCCAATCCGCCGCAACGGGGGCAACCGGCGCCTTTATATAAAATAATATTATTTTTGTCAAAATTTTTAATCATTTCCTTTAAAATTGACGGCGCTATTTTACTGGCAACTTCTTTTATAAAAATCATAATATCTTCCGGCACTTTTGTTTCCTGCTTGCAATGAACGCATATTCTTCGGGCCAAGCGCTGGGCGATAATAGTATTAATGGTGGAGCCCAGCAAGAACGGCTCTACTTTCATGTCAATCAATCTGGGGACCGCTCCCAAAGCGCTGTTGGTGTGCAAGGTGGATAAAACAAAATGCCCGGTCAGCCCGGCATGAATGGCTAATTCAGCCGTCTCGCTATCCCTGATTTCTCCGACCATGATAATGTCCGGATCCTGCCGCAGGAGAGAACGAAGGCCGGTGGCGAAAGTATAGCCGATTTCCGGCTTTACTTGGGATTGATTAGCGCCTTTTATAAAATATTCTATCGGATCTTCCAGAGTGGAAATATTCACGTTTTCTTTATTAAGAATATTCATTACGGAAAATAAAGTCGTGGATTTGCCTGATCCAGTCGGACCTGTCACTAGGAGCATGCCGTCTGATTTTTTAATATTATTTTTAATTACTTTTAGGCCGATGCCGGTATATCCCAATTCTTCCAGGGTAGGCGCGCCTTTAGTCAAATCCAATATTCTCATTACCACTTTTTCTTCCTCCATTAAAGGCAATATTGATACGCGCAAATCAATTTCTTTATCCTCAATATTCAATCTAATCCGCCCGTCTTGCGGTATGCGAGTTTCGTCCAGCTTCAGCTTTGACATTACTTTTATGCGGGCCACAATAGAATTATGGACATTCTTGGGCAATAGCAATGAAGTTTGCAAGACGCCGTCAATCCGGTAGCGGACTCTGGTTTCTTTTTGCAGCGGCTCTATATGAATATCGCTGGCCCTGCCGTCAATGGCATGGCGGATAATTACCGATACAATTTTAACCACCGGCGCACTTTTGGTTATCTCTTGGAATTCTATTTTGACTTCCTTCTTGGCTTCATCTCTTTCCTGCTCGTCTTCAATTGTCTTTTCCTTTAAAGCGCTGTCAACTTCCTTGGTTAAATTTTCATATTGCTTAAAAACGGCCTCATAGCTTGCCTCTGATATCAAATAATATTCAGCGCGGAGCCCGGCGCCTTTCGCCAAGAAATCAACCGCTTCCACCGCTTTAAAATTATTAGGGTCTAAAATGCCCACGTAAATTTTATCGGCATCTTTATTAAAACAAACTATTTTATAATTCTGGGAAACTTCTTGAGGGATAGAATTTAAATATTGTTCATTTATCTTCTCCCCGACTAAATTTCTATAAGGCAAATTATAAACTTTAGCTTTTAGATCCATTAATTCTTCCTGATTGATAAAACCTCTTTCCAAGAGGACGCTTTCTATCGTCCCATTGACTACAGTCGCGGCTTGCTTAACTTCGGCTAATTGCGCTAAATTGATAATTTTATTCTCCACTAATAAATTCAATAAATTATCTTGATTATTCATATTATGATTGCTAAAATTAATTTCCGCTCGAGCTGGCGGCATTAGCCGGTAAAAACGGATTGTCCTTGCCTAACCGCAAATTGCTTATATCTATGCTGACGCTATTGTCTTTTAAATCCATAAATTTTTTATCCTTGATTATGTGGGCGTCTTTTTCCAAATCATTAAAATTTAATTTATCAATAATAGAAGAATTATTGCTGGTATTAACTGGCTGATTATTGCCGAATTTAAAAGATGCTTCCACCCCGCCCGGCTGGCCGCCGCGCTGGCCATTATCTTTAAAGATTAAAAAAAATGTAACGATAACAGTTATGGATAATATAACTGCATAGATGATTAATTTTTTTTTGTTTATTTTAATCTTTAACATAATTTATTTATTTGCGCCGCTGTCCATATAATAGGCAGACATGCGCAAGGACACGGTTTCGCTATCCATAGAAAAATTTATATCATTAATATCAATCAGCCTCAAATTATTTTCAATTAAATTCAGTAGATTTTTTAAACCGTTATAATTCGCGCCCATGACACTGGCATTAATACTAATTTTATTTATATCTTTTAATGTATTTTCGTCTGCGGGGGCTGGAGAATTGGCAGCCGGCGCGGACGGAAAAGGCGGCAATTTTTCAATTTCTTTGGCATAGGAAACATCCAAGGAATTTAATATCAGCCCGCTGGTTTTAATTAAAGATTCAATGGAGGCCAGTAGATTGGTGGTGTCAATATAATCCCCTTTTTCTGCCGGCAGAATAAAATTCATCCTTTTTATATCTTCCGGCCCGATGGCATAACTTTTATAAGTATCAACTAACTTTGTCAATTCATTAAAATAATTTTCCCGGTCAATATAATTTTCTTGCATAACGCTCCGCAAAACTTTATTATCGTTTATGGCTTTAGTTACGCTGTTATATTTGGGCTTAAGCAATAATAAATAACCGGACGATAATATCAAAATAACCGATAATATCAACAGCCAATTATAATATTTTATAAAAAAATCTTTTAACGGCAGTAAGCCATTTTTAAATTTATCATTTAACAATTGATTCATAAATAAATAAAAAATTAATTTTCCGTAGAAGTGGCATTGTTTGTTTTTTTATAAAAAATATCGGGATTTAATGTCAGGCTTAAATTGAAAGATGTTTGGCCGCCTTCTCCGGCGGTACCGCCGTTAGTAGCTGCTTCTTCCACTAAATCATTTTTCCCCAATGATTGCACCTGCTGGGCAATGGCGACAAAATCATTAGCCATGGCCGGGAATGAATATTTTCCCTCGGTATTTCCGGAAAAGCCCCCGCTCGCATAATAAACATCAGTCATGGTATTATCTTCCAAGAATTTAAAAAAATTAGTCCAATAGATATGCCGATCGAGCAGATTGCTTACTAATTTTAATTTCTTTTGCAGGACGGCTACCTGGTTTATCTCATTTTCGGCCATAATAATTTTTTCATTTAATTCTTTTTTACTGTCAAGCTGGCCGTTATCCAGAATAATATTCTTGCTTCCCCATAAAACCAGTCCGCCATAAAATATTACCACTATTAAGCAAGATAAAAATATCGCTATTGATAAAACTAATATCTTGCTTCGCCAATTAAAATAAGAATCCAGATCGCTGGTAATTAAATTTGTCTTTAAAACATCCAGCTTTTCCCATATATTATAATTAATTCTTTTGGCCGATGCTGAATTTTTGCTTGGCCGGTGGCTGATTTTATCAACTTTATCGCTTTTAAAAAAAGTCTTTTTTTCTTTTGAAGCTTCATCATCCCTGATAATTTTATGGTGCGGCAAATCCTTAAAAATAGGCTCGGCTTCTTCAACCGGCGGGGCTGGTATTATTTTATCAGCTATAATTTTATTTTGGGCTTCTATGATCTTATTTTTAATTGCATTTTTGCCCGCGCTTTTTTGCTTATATGAAAATTCTTTTATTTTATTTTTTGTCTGATTAAAATATTCATTAATCTTCGCCAACAAATTTATTTTTTTTCTTTTCTCCTTGGCTTCTTTCTTTTTTATGTCTAATTTATCGTTTTTTTTATCCGGCTGCTTTAATTTTTTAAAAATTTTTTTGTTTTTCTCTTTAATCTTCTTATTTTCCGCTTCCTTGATAGTTTTTAATATCTCTTTTCTGGCCATCTTCAAGTCAATCTTGTCTATTATTTTTTTATTTTTTAAATTGTCTTTTTCCTTATTTTTTATATAAGAAAACAAACCGAAAAAATTTTTGCCGGTTTTATAATAATCGTCTTCGGGCTTGTAGTCTTTGGGTTCGGACCATTCAATTTTCTTCGGCTCTCTTTTGCTTGGTTTTTTATCCTTAGCTTCTTTCGCGCCTTTTAAAAAATTAATTTCGGACATAATTAATTAAATTAGTTAAGTATTTATTCTATGCTTCTCATGGCCAGGCCGATAGCCGCCGACATCCGCGGGCCAATTTCGTATAATAAAGGTTCTAGTTCCACCGGATAGGAAACTCTCGCCCAGGGATTGCCGATGATAACTTGCTTATCTAATATTTTAGATAAATAATTGGTGAAGTTGATTAAAAGCGCCGAGCCGCCGGAAAGAATAACTTTTTCTATTTTCTTTTCATCTTTGCTTTGAAATAAATTAATAGTATATTTAACTTCGTTGATAATCGGAGAAATCGTTTCTATGACAGTTTTGGGAATAATATCTTCCCGCGAGGCCATAGAGCTGATGCCTAAATCATATTTAAACTGTTCCGCCCGGGCCTGGCCGATATTCAAACTATTGCTGATGCCCTTGGTAATGGTCATGCCCCCGACATCAATACTGCGCGAAAAAATGGGAATGCTTTTGTCAATAATGGATATGTCGGTGGTGTTAGCTCCCATTTCCACAATCATTACTGATGACTTGTCATTGCCTAAAAGCGACCTGATTAAGGAAAAAGTTTCGGTTTCCAAGCTTAATAAATTAACCTTGGCTTCTTTGAAAATATCAATATATTTTTTAACAAAATTACGCGGCGCCCCAGTCAATAATATTTTTATATTATTATTTTTATTGCCTTCTCCGTCTTCAATTTTTTTCCAGTCCAAAACCATGTCGTCCAACGGCAAAGGAATCACCTTTTTCGCCTCCCAATGGACGGCGGCGGCCAAATCTTTATTATCAACATAAGATAAATTTAAAATGGAGGAAAAAACCGAAAAGGTGGGCAGAGCCGCAATCGCCTCCCGGCTTTTCATGCCGGCTTCATTTAATATCTTATTAATCAGTTTGGCGCTGTGCCCTATTTCTGATTGGAGATTGTCCTTGGTTTCAATTTTTTCTCTCTCGGAAAAACCATAACTAACCAATCTGGCTTTATTATTTTCTTTCTTCAGCTCAACTATCTTTATGCTATACGCGCCAATATCAATGCCTAAAAAACTTTTATTAGCAAATAAGCTCATAAATTTTATATTTAAATAATCAAAAATATTTAAATTAATTATTTATTTTTAAAAATTTTAATTAAAACAACTTTGAAAACATTGAATAATCCTAAATAAAATCTATATTATTTTTTTATATTATGCTATAATTATAATAATAGAAACCAGCCGATACTTTTACACATCTTTGTATTATTATAACATAAAATACATCAATAAACAAAATTATATGGATTTATTTATCAAATATAAAAAACAGCTTATTATTACCGGTTTTATTTTTTTTATTTTATTAACGGGCTATATAATTTATGCTCTTTTTTTAAAGCCGGCCACAGAGGAAAATAAAAATACAGGGCCAGGGGCATTAAATAATACTGCCATGGGCGGCCTGCCCCTATCGTCCCCGGGTCGGAAGCAAACAGCCACCAGCACCGGCACCGGCATTCTGCCCGCCGGTGAAGAAGAAAAATCCGCCGGCGCAAACCGCGATTTAATTGCTAAAGGCGGGCTGACTCAAGTATCAGAAATAAATAGCGCCAAGACCCTGGGAGCGGTTTTAAACTCCAGCGGCAACGGCCTAAAATATTACAATAAAGATGACAGTAAATTTTACCAAATAGATGAAAACGGCCAAATTAAAACTTTATCCGACAAAGTATTCCATTCAGTGGACAATGTCGTTTGGTCGCCGAACAAAAACAAAGCCATATTGGAATATCCGGATGGAGCGAATATAATTTATGATTTTGACAATACCAAGCAGATAACTTTGCCCAGCCATTGGCAGGATTTTAATTATTCTCCCAGTGGAGACAAGCTGATTATGAAAAGCATGGGACTGGATCCGGACAACCGCTGGTTGGCGGTGGTGAATGAAGACGGCTCGCAAGTGCGCGCCCTAGAACCGCTCGGGACGGAAGACGCCACTGTTTATCCTTCTTGGTCTCCTAATAACCAAACCGTGGCTATGTACACTAAAGGCGTAGATTTTTACCGGCAAGAAGTATATTTTGTCGGGTTGAATGATGAAAATTTTAAATCAATGATAATTGAAGGCCGCGGCTTCCAATCAAAATGGTCTCCCCAGGGGGATAAATTGCTTTATAGCGTTTATGCAAATAGTAATAATTTAAAGCCGTTGCTTTGGATTGCCAATGCCCAAGGGGACAATATCGGCACTAATCGAAAAAATTTAAATATTGAAACTTGGGCGGATAAATGCGTTTTTTCAAGCAATACGGAAATTTATTGCGCCATACCTAATAATCTTCAAGAAGGAGCCGGTCTTTTTTTGGAATTAGCCGGCCAATCTTCTGACCAGCTTTATAAAATTGATACTGCTACCGGCATTAAAAAATTAATTGCCGTTCCGGATGGAAGTTATAATATGTCTGATTTAAATGTCACCAAAGACGGTAGCAGATTATATTTTACGGACAAAACAACCGAAAAATTATATAATATAAAATTAAAATAATGCCAAAATCTTTCGCCGAGACAAAATTTTTTCCCTGGTTGTTCGTCTTATTCTCAATAATAATCCTGGCTTTATTCGCTTATCTGTTTTCACTCCTGGCCATAAGGCCCGGAGTGAAAAACCCGGAAGCGGCTAGCGAACGCCAGGCTTACATAAACTCAAAATACGATACCAGCGACCCGTTTATAACGAAAGTAAAAAACTCTCCTAATCCAAACCGATAATATAAGCTTTTGCCTAATGATTTTTCTCCTGCCATTCTTATATTTAGGCCTGTACTTGCTTGACTGGCGAAAATTTCGTTACATAATTTATTATGCAGTAGGTCTAATCACCCAGCTATTATGCCTAATAAAATTTCTAATATTTACACTTGTTCCAATTGCGACGCCCAGTTTTCCAAATGGAGCGGTCGTTGCTTGGAATGCGGCGCCTGGAGCTCTTTGCAAATGAAGACCGTAGAATTAAAAAAACTTAAAGATCAAGAAATTAAAGTAACTCCGGCCGAAATTATAAAATTTGCCAATATTAAAGCCGAAAGCTCCGCTCGGCTTAAAACCAATATAGATGAAGTTGACCGCGTGCTGGGAGGAGGTATCATGCCCGGCTCAATAATTTTAATTTCCGGAGAGCCGGGAATCGGAAAATCCACCATTGTCGCGCAAATTGCCAACGCTATCGCCGCCGGCATAGATAAGTCGGTAATTTATGTGAGCGGCGAGGAATCGGCCGGGCAAATTAAAGAAAGATTTAATCGGCTGAAGATTAATTGCCAAAACCTTAATTTTATCAATGAAGTAAATATTGAAAAAACTATAGCGGCCGCGGAACAGATTAAACCCGCCTTAATAATTATTGATTCCATCCAAACAGTTTATACTTCCCAGATAGATTCCGAACCCGGCAGCTTGAACCAAATCAGAGGGTCGGCTTCCAAATTAATGGAGCTGGCCAAAAATCATAACCCGGCCGTTATTTTGGTCGGCCATGTCACCAAGGACGGCCTTATCGCCGGGCCAAAAAGCCTGGAGCATATTGTTGATACAGTTATTTATCTTGAAACCGACAATGCCAAGCATTTTAAGATTCTTAGGGCCACTAAAAACCGCTTCGGCTCCGTCAATGAACTGGGAATATTCGCCATGACCGGAAGCGGATTTAAAGAGGTTAAAAACCCGGGAGCGATTTTTTTAGATATGCATAGGGAAAATTTATCCGGATCAATTCTTTCCTCGGCCATGGAAGGCACTCGAACATTTTTGATTGAAATCCAAGCTTTGGTAACCAGAACGATATTCGGCTATCCGCAGAGAAAAGCGTCGGGCTTTGATTTGAACCGCCTGCAGATATTAACCGCAGTTCTGTCTAAAAGAACCGATATAAATTCTTCCCAAAAAAACATCAACCTAGCCAATCATGATATTATTCTCAATGTAGTCGGTGGCCTGCGGGTAAACGATCCGGCCCTAGACCTGGCGGTATGCCTGGCTATCACCTCTTCTCTCTTAAACCAAAAAATGAATAATAAAACCATTGCTTTGGGCGAAGTCGGTTTGGGTGGAGAAGTAAGAAATGTATCAAAGCTTGACCAAAGATTAAAGGAAGCGGAAAAGCTCGGCCTGGCCACGGCCATCATTCCGAGTGCGGAAATTAAAACAAAAAAAATTAAGACTATTAAAGTTAAAAATTTAAGCGAAGCTATTTCCCTATTACTAAAATAAATTAAATAGATATCTTATTTAATTATATTGAATTATAAAATACAATTTTTTATATTAATTTCAGCTACAACCTTGTATCCTTGTCATTCCCGCGCAGGCGGGAATCCATCGTGGTGAGAAAAATAATCACGACAATTTAATAATAATTCTTCTTACCGCGATGTTTTATTTGTCATATTAGAATCGATTGCAGCATATGGATTCCCGCCTGCGCGGGAATGACAGTAAGAGGGCGCGGGAATGACAAAAAAGTTTTGCAATTTATTTTAATTTATATTTATGCTGCTTCCTCAATCGTTTTATAACCGACCGACACTCCAAATTGCCCGGGATATTTTGGGCTGTTTTTTGATAAGAAAAATAGGGCAGAAAAAATTTAAATTTAAAATAGTGGAAGTTGAGGCCTACAACGGCCCGAATGACTTGGCCAGCCACGCCAGCCGCGGCCGCACTAAAAGAAATAGCGTGATGTTCGGCGAGCCGGGAATCATCTACGTGTATTTTACCTATGGCATGTATTATATGTTAAATATCGTAACCGGCAAAAAAGAATACCCGGCCGCTATTTTGATCCGCGCCCTAGAACCTATTTATGTTATTGTAGAGGGAGCGAAGCGACCGATAGAATCCCGAAATTCTATGGTCTTTGGTTTAAAAATAAACGTAAACGGCCCCGCCCGCTTAACCAAGGCCCTAAAAATAGATAAGTCTTTCAACAGCCGGCCAATTTACACAAAAAAATACGGCCTGTGGATTGAAAGTTCGCCTACGCCAAGCTTGAAGCGGTCAAGCCGCTTTGCCATCGTTAAAACAACAAGAATAGGCGTTGATTATGCTGGAAAGTATAAAGATAAAAAATGGCGGTTTTATATCAAGGGCAGTAAATTTATTTCAAAAAAATGAAATTACTATTTGACAAATTCTTGTTACAATTGCAGCAATTAGGGTTACCTTTGGGGTTTCGCTCTCATGTGGTATGGTGGGAAGATTATTTAATTAATAACTTCCACCAACTATATGAGAAAAATAATCAGGCGAAACACTCAAGGAGAGCTAATTGCCATGAAAAAACAAATTATTGAAAAATGCCTGAATAGGCAATTGATGTGCAAGGAGGGAGCAAGCTTGCTGCAAATGCATCCTAAAGCGTT
>Ga0100387_10003737_pt1 | contig 12676 bp, 10 predicted proteins | sample CryGeymeta201511_FD_81547 | JGI IMG/M metagenome (GOLD analysis project Ga0100387, IMG submission 81547) | Groundwater microbial communities from Crystal Geyser aquifers in Utah, USA - Crystal Geyser metaG 2015-11 | ecosystem: Environmental > Aquatic > Deep subsurface > Groundwater | place... | reverse complement strand
GTATCCAAGATCCACAAGTGCCTTTTTTACAGTGGGTTCTATGGTTTTTATTTCCATGGGCGATCCCAGCAACAGCTCACTGCTCTGAATACAATATACCTGTTTTTGAACATGAACCAGAAAGTGAGCAGGCAGCAGTTTGAACTGTTTCTTAATCAACAGGTAATAAGCGGTATTGGTATCGATTGGAATGTACGAAGCAAGATCTATTCCGGCTTCAACTTCTATCAGCGCATCGTTGAACCCCAGAGGAGGAAGAAAACCCGGCGCAATCCCGTTATCATCACTCTTTGCCGTGCAAAGTACCGCTCCTGTTTGCTTGTTTATAAATACAACCGGGATGTTGGCGGCTTCATCGTTGTTTGTACCGGAATTATAGGTGACTCTCACCTGAAACGGTTCGTCAGCCTCCACTCCTGCCTTAACGGTAAATTCAGGATTTACGGTCATTAGTTTGTACTGAGTTAGTTTTTCGATTCTGGAAAGTTCACCGGGCATGTACACAACCTGTTGGCTTCTCAGCCATTTCAACGGTATCCGGGCAGTAGCCACGGCCACCAGTTCCTCGTTTTTTACGATGCGGTTGTGGATCAGCAGATCCACATCCTGAATCCAGTAGTTTCCCACAATAAGTAAGCTGGCATCTTGCATATTTCCTGTGGTTTTGACTTGGTAGTTTCCGGCTTTTATCAGTGCATCCTTTAGCGCCATTGCCCACATCTCGCTATATGGGCTTGAAAAACCTGTATTTAAATAGGTGGTTTCACCCATGTAAATGGGAGAGGTAATTTCACCCAATTGAATGAAGATTCCATAGGCTACAAAATAAGCCGCCTCATTCAGGTTAAGTTCGGTGGCCTTCTGAAGGTTGTTGATTTCCTGATTAAAATCCAACCGTAGCTGATTGATTTCTTGCAGATTAATTTCCGCCAGCATTTTGCGGTTCAGGGCCAACAGCAGCATGTGTGGGCCTGGTCTGATTCGGCCAGCATCGGCATCCCTTCGTAGAAGCTTCTCAGGGCTTCTTCTTTGTTACCCATTTTCAGGAATTCACGGCCTTCTTTTAGCTTCTGCTCCAGCTTTTTTTGGTTGGCTGCCATCAAATTTTTGTAGTAGAAAGCCAGTTCCTTTTTGTTTACATAGCTAAAGGCATACACCTCATTTTTCTTCTTATCATAATAGTGCTCGGTGCGTAATCCATTGATTTTGGCATTTGAAAAGGAAACACTTTTCGAGAGGAAAGCCTCGTCGGACTTGCCATTGATGTTTGAAATGGTCAGGTCGTTTTGTGATTCTATTTCTACTTCGATGCTTTGCACCACTTTGTCGCGGGCCATGGATTCGTACTTTTCCACCATTTTGCCCTGATCTTCATTGTTGGAGTTTACAGCAGACACAAATCCAGTTATCCATTCAGATTCAGGATACATTTCGGCTCTTTTGTAATAGTCGGTCCAGGCAGGTAACTGTGCATTTGAGTTTTGTGGCCATCCGATAAGCAGGCCAAATGACAACGCAATAATTGACAGGAGATATTTATTCATGATGAAGACTTTGTTGGTGATTAAAAGTGAAGCCGTTATTTAACATCCGATTTGTGAATAAAGCCGGTTTTGGTACCACGCAATTGGATTTTATAAAAATCGCCTTGTTTTTCAATTACTTTAAATTCCAATCCGCCAGGCACCTTGGCTACTACTTCACCCGACCTATCGGGCAAATCATACACATTGGTCCGGTCGGCACTGGTACCTTTTACCAAAATCCGGTCGGACAAGGCAGTAGAAATATCGCCACCCGAGAAGGTATAAGGTTGTACCGGACGGCCAATTTCTTCCAGAAAGGCAGCCAGTTCAAGACCTCTTTTGGCACGTTCGGCCGCTTTTTGATACTGTTCGTTGGTAAAGTCAATTTCATAGGCAATGCCGTAATATTCGGCAGCCTCTTCAAAATCACCCACCATTTCGTATATAATTCCTAAATTATAAGCCGCTTTCGGGTTATACGAATCGGCTTCGTACATGGCATAGGCAATGGGGAAAGCGCGGTCGAGGTCGCCGGCTTCGATGTAGTCCATGGCCTCTTTACTCCGGTCTTTAAATTCTTTGAGTTTGATTTTCTCAAAATCGTATTTGATTTCTTCATAACCGGGAGTAAAATAACCAACAAACTGGCTGGCCAGATCTTGCAGTGCCACATCGGCCATCTGGTCAACGGTGGGCATTCCAGCGATGTTATCATCGCAAGCGGATTCTTTTACTTTGGCTTCTGTATTTTTGGTGCCTTCTATTTTTGCGGTTTCCACCGAGATAATCTTGATGGTTCCTTTAGCGGTTACCGTTCTTTTTACACAGCGTGATGTCGAGGTATTCGAACGCTCTTCATTATCGGTATAGCTGACATTACCCAGGATCATCACATCCAAACCCAACAGTTTGCCCACTTCGGCAGCCGATGCTTCATCAAGGGCACCCGATAGCGACAGCCGTTGTTCTTTCATGATTTTCTCCAGCTGATCGCGTTCAATCACATCATAAAAGTCGGTTTTTACTCCTTTAACATAGGTCCTTCCCTCCTTTGCCTTCACCAGCCCCATCCATTGTCCCTGAGTATTGTATATTCCACGATGCTGATCAAGCAAGGCTCCCACAATAAAATTGGTGATGACAAGGTCTTTTCGTCGGTTATTGGTGCAGTCGAATTGCAATACCCCGATGCGCTTCATGTTGTAAAATGGCTTTTCGGGAGCTTTCAAAATGAAACAATCCACCTTTTGAGCAGGCACTTGATTAACAATAGCAAAAAATAAAACAATCAGGATAAACAAGTTAGACTTCTTCATGGTTTTTTTTGATTTATTAGATTAATTACCATTTAAAATGGTTTTGTATAACCCATAAAAGTAGCTAATAAATAAATATTACATGATGAATTTCAGTAATTTAGAAATGCTCTAAACTAGCATTTTTGATTATTTACCGAGCATGAAAACCCTTTTTCTGAACAAAAGGGTGGCTTTTTTGATCTTGCGAAAAGTGGCACCTGATCCATTTTCAATGCTGTTCAGTAGTTCGAGGGCTTTGGATCTGTTACCCATTTCCCGGTACATCTCGGTCAGCATCAGCTGGTCATCATCCGTTACCGGTGAAAAAATATTGGTGAGCCGATGTAGGTTTTCCAACTGATTGGGTTTAAAGTACCCATAGGTACGGCAGGTAGAAATCCGGCTTTTTAAAAAACGAAGAGGCTTCCTAAGAACATAACTATCAATGGATTTCAAAAAAGGTCTTTGGTACCTGATGATATCGTTGATGGCGCGCCACAGTGTTATCCGCAAATAAATTTCTCTTTGAGTTGTATTGGCGAAACCAGTTTCCAACAACTGTTTATAATAGAGCACCATTCCTTTCCTAAAATCCTCACTACGTGCCATTTCAAGATCCCAAACCGATTTTGAAAAAGGCAATTCGGGCTGGTCATCCTGATATTCAATTTCCTTCTCTTTTGCCTCATCGCGCCAGAAAACCCCCTCACAATGCGGGCACACAACAATTGTCTTATCTTCGAAAAAACTACCATCATGTTCAATCTTACCATCAGAATAAACTGTAGACCGATAAATAAAATAGGAAGTAAGTTCATAATGACCCATGGGTTGTTGACAGGATGGGCAAGTAAGCTGGATGGCCTGAAAAGTTGTCAAAGGATTCGGTTTTAAATTTTAAAAGTAAATAAATTACTTTGTATGACTGTAGATTTTGAGAATTACGTATTTTTACATACAAAATTTTTTTAACCCGATTTTTTAATTTAAAAGCTTCAAAATGAAAAATTCAATTTTACTGATCAGTTTATGTTTGGTATTTGCATTCACATCCAACGCGTATGCCCAAAGCACCAAACAAATTAAAAAGGAAATTAAAGGTAAAGCGATTAAAGACGCTCGAAAAGAAGCCAAAAAGCTTGCAAAAGAAGGATTTACGGTTGCTCCCGGTCAACTGCCTATGGACAAGCAAATAGAAGCTGTTTGGATAAAACGGTACGAAACCACCAAAGATGGCAAACCTGCTTACTTCTTGGCTGATGCACGTTCGGTTGGCGAAACCCATTCAGCGGCGAAATTGCAGGCGTATGAAGTAGCCAAAATCAACCTGGCCGGTCAAATTGGAACCGAAGTGGCAGGTTTGGTAGAAACCACCCTGGCCAATGCACAATTGAATGCCGAAGATGCAGCTTCGGTTACCGAAACGGTAGCCACCTTTAAATCGATCGTTGGATCAAAAATAGGACGAATGCTTACCCTTTTTGAAGCTTCCAGAACGATTGACAAAAATACCGAGGTAACCGTTACTTTGGGTTACGACTATGCCACCGCATTGGAGATGGCTAAAAATGTCCTGCGTGAAGAAATGAAAGACAAAGCCAAGGTAAACGCGGAACAGTTGAATAAAATTTTGGATTTTTAATCCGCCGCAAGGTGATAATCAACCTTTATCATGCCAAAAAAATTCTGGTTTTTTGTTGGATTGATCGTATTGTCTTGTTCCGTTTCTATGAGCCAGGCTCAGACTTTTGAGGAGTTTAAAAGTCAGATCAGGGAAAAATACACCACTTTTGAACAGGAAACCCAGCAAAAATTCGATAATTTCGTAGCGACCATCGATCAGGAATTTGCTGACCACCTGTCCAAACACTTTGGAAAATATACTCCTGAAAACCAAGTGTCTGAACCGATGATTCCCAAGCCTGTAATCATTCCAAAAGCACCCGAAGAAGAAGTTGTTAGTAACAACGCCTTGGGTTATTTACCTCCCAAAAATCAGTTTTCAGTGAGACAGGGAACCTTGTTGCCCGGGATTAAAAAGTCGGAAGCCATTGATTTTGTTACCGATTCCACGGATGTGGATTTGCTGGCCTGGTCGATGTATTTTAAGTCGGATAAACGCATGCGCGAAATTCAGGTAGGAGATCTTACTCCTGAAAACATCAGCAAATATTGGATGGACATGAGCCAAATCAATTACAACCACCTGCTGGCTCAATTTACCGAAGTAAAGGACCTGCTCAATGCCAACGACTGGGCGTATTACCAACTGGTGAAAAATTTCACACAAGCCCTGCTTCCCGACAGGTCCAACGATCAGGTGATGTTGCAGTGGGTTCTGATGAACCGCAGCCGTTACAAAGCCAAAATCGGGTTCGATCAAAATCGGGCCTTTCTGATGCTGCCTTCGCTTTTTTCCATTTACGACCGACCCTTTGTGGTGTTCGATCAGATCAACTATTATGTGGTTGAAGGCAATTCTCCCGAAATTAACACCTATAATTTCGATTTCCCGGAAGCCGACATTGTGATGGATTTGCGTATCACCAGGCCTTTCAACACCGATTCGCAACGTCAAACCAAACAATTTAGTTTTGCCTGGGATGGAAAGCGACATTTTGTAAAACTGCGTTACGACCAGGTGATGATGGATTTTTATAAAACCATGCCACAATGCGACATCGCCGTTTACCTGAATTCCATTTGCAGCGAGATCACTAAAAGTGCTATTATCGAACAATTTGATCCTTTAATCAAAGGCAAGTCGGATCAGGATGCTGTAGGAATGCTGCTTAGTTTTGTACAACAGGCATTTGAGTACAAGACCGATGATGAAGTCTTTCACCACGAGCAATACTTCTTTGCCGATGAGCTGCTTTACTACCCTTATGCCGATTGCGAGGACCGATCGGTGATGTACACCTACCTGGTAAAAACACTTCTCAGGCTGGATGTGCTTGCATTGGGATTTCCGGGTCACATGGCCGCTGCCGTTCATTTCGATCCACTGCCGGAAGGCGATTTTCTATCATGGCAGGGAAAAGACTATGTTGTAGCCGATCCAACTTTTGCGGGTGCACCTGTCGGGATGTTGTTAACCCAGGCACAAGGCACAAAACCGCAATTGATTTTAGTAGACAATCCTGGTGCTGAAGCCGACAGAACCGCCAAAATATGGAGGTTGGTGAACAAAGGCGGTGGTTATCAAGGCGATAAACTTACGGATGTGATTTTCGATAACAACGAAAACACCTATGTATGTGGTTATTTCGTTGAAAAAGCACAGTTTGGCGAACAAATCATTTCCGGAAACGGCAACAACCGCGATGGTTTTGTAGCCAAATTCGATGCCGACACCAACCTGGTTTGGGTTCAATCATTTACAGGATCAGGTAACGACATGGCTTTTAACCTGGCTTTTTCATCCGATAGCAGCCTGCTGGTTTATGGCAACTTTGAATCGGAATTAACTGCGGGAGACCACACCATGGAAGCCGTCGGTGCACCGGATGTTTTTGTGGCCCGGCTATCGCCGGATGGCAAACTCAACTGGATACAAAAAGCAGGCATCGACAAACTCGATCACAGTGCTGATTTTATGTTTGTAGCCCGCTTTAACCGGCAGGGTGAAAAAGTGATGGCCCGTTTGTTCAGCCAGGCAGAACAGTACAACCATTACGGACTTACACCGGAAGCAGATGGAAAAACCCTGATTACAGGTTCGTTTTATGCCACTACCGGGATGAATACTCATGATTTTACAGCCTACAATACAGGAGCCAATTTCGATGCCGGCGAAGCCCTCATCAATGTAAATGATACGCTGGTAAAGCTGGATTATGAAAAAACCATTGCCGGTTTGTTTGCGGCCATGCAATTGCTTAAAGCCAACACCATCGAAATCAAAGGCACACAAATTCAACAGGTGTTTAAAAGCCACAATCCTCAGTTTATCGACTATGCCGGAGCCTTTTACTCGGGTTTTGGCAAAATGCAGTTTATCAAAAATAACAGCGGAATAGTAACGGTTAAAACCGATGACGGACAACCTTTGGTGTTTGATAAAATAAAAATCGACAATGAAGCCCGGATTAAAATCATCAAATACAAAAGCGGCAACGTGGAAGTACAGGTGTTTTCGGGTGTCGATGTGGGCGTTCCGGGCAACTGGCATCCCATGAATACCATCAAGCTTTTTAAAGATACCGGCGATCTGCTTTTCGATTTTGATGAAGACCATGTGACCAAAAAACTGAACCTGAAAAAAGAAATATTAAAAAAGTAAGTGTGATCAAGGAAGATGGCTTTTATATCAAGGTCATCTTCCTTATTTTAGAACCATCCGAATGAAGCATTTTAGAGTACGTAATTGGCTCGTAAACCTCCTGTTTTGTCTGCTCCTTTGGCAGATTCCATCCACTAGTTTCTCTCAGGAAGAAGAAGTGGCCGAAGAGGAAATCCTGGATGAAACACCTGTGGTAAATGAAGAAATCACCCTTTCGGATTTGATGAACCTGCTCAGTTCTTCGGAAGGGGATCTTATCGTAACCAATAAAAACATCGTGGTTGGCATCAAAGATGCCTCGCTGATGGAAGACAAAATCTTTTATCAGGAATACCACCTGAATGCAACTGATGATCAGGAACATAAGTTATTTTTTTATGATTGTTCCTTTGATCTGGGAGTTGACAAACCTTTGGTGTTCAATGGCTGGAGGTACAAGAAACTCAATTTTGTAGGATGTACGTTCAACATGCCTTTAAAATTTTTGAATTGTAGTTTAACGGGGCATTTCCCGTTGCTGATGGAAAACTGTACTTTCAATAACGACTTAATATTTGAAGCAGAGGAAAAAACACCACAGGATATCACATTAAAGCAAAATGCGTTTCATAAGCAACTTATTTTCAGTACTGAACTCGCTTTACTGTCCATCGATCATTGTGTTTTTGAGGCCGACACCAACCTTTTTAAAAGGATGGATGAAGAAAGAACCCATTACCAGCTGCTGGCTTCATTTCTGAATATAGGGCTCTTTCGGATGGATCATTGTAAATTTATCAGCCATCAACTTGATAACCTGTTTTCGGTTGATTTGTCTAATAGTTCTATCGACAAGCTTACGATGTTTGCCAACCAAATGGAGGTGCTCAATTTTACAGAAGCCGGCGTTGAAAAGGCGTTGCTGATCGATTCACTCGAAATCGCAAAATACATCGGCATTCAAAACTTCGACTTTCCTGAGGCCAACACCAACATTCCGTGGGACAACCTGAATGGGCAAAAACTGGCTCTTTTTCAAAAAGGACTGAGTGATTTGGTGATTCCGTACCAAGCCAAAACCGAAGTCCAATTGTCGCAGACGCTGTACTACAACGATTTGGTGAGTATGTACAAAAAGTTCAACAAATTGTACCTGGATCGTGGTGATATTCAGTCGGCCAATGGATCGTATATCGAAATCAAGCACCTCGAAACTTTGCATCAGGAGTACATTCAAACGGTTAATCCCAGCACCAGCAATTACATCAATTTACTGTTAAACAAGGTGTTGTATTATTTTAGCGATTATGCCACCAATCCTGGTAAATCGGTAAAAAGGGCCTGGCAACTGCTGCTTTTCTTTACGTTTATCTACATGTTTACCTTTTCGGAATGGGACGGCATGAATTACAGTTTTTACCTGAACCAGTTCAGGATGTTTGCCAACTATGTGGAAAGCGACAAAAGCATCAGGGATATCTACGAAAAGAAGGTCGATCCCAATGCCGATTTGATGAAGGAAATCAAAGAAAACTATTTACGCGACAGAAAAAAAGTGCCACGAGCCATCGTACTATTTGGAGAGCCTCTGCATTTTTTAGGTCGTCTCAGGTTGGTATTGGTTCCGCAACTGATTCGCTTTTTCAATTTTCAACCCAAGAAATGGGAAAACCTGGACGCAGGAGAACGGGTAGTTTCAGGATTCCTAATTTCACTCATCGTGATCACTTTTGCACTTTATGTGTTGATAGTCAAATTTATAAACGGATTTGTGCTGAGTGTTAACAGCTTTGTGCTGATTGGTTTTGGCGTGATGCCCGAAAAGGGGGTGGCCATGTACATTACGATTCTCGAAGGCATTATTGGTTGGTTTTTACTCACCATTTTTACCATTACACTATTCAGTCAGGTGCTACAGGGAGGAGCTTAACCTTAAATTTAACAGAAATGAAAAGGTGTATTTTTGTTCTACTGCTAATGATCGCATTTATGAATGGATTTTCCATTCACACGGGAGATTCGTTGGCCATACTTTACGAAAAAGTTTGGGCCTATGAGAACCCGGAAGTCTTATCTACACGACTTGGCCCTTACAGGAAGTATTTGCGTAAAAAAATGGTTTTTTTGGAAGAAAGCTTGCAGTTTCCCGGCTTTGTAAAGGTAATTACTCCAGACAAAAAAACAGCCTTCATTAAAAGAACCCTGTTGGCAGAGAATTCGAAAGTGAGTTATCACGACATCCAGCAAAAGATTGAAAACAAAACACAATTTAAAAGTCAATATTCTCAGATTGATTTGAGCAACGGAGTAGACTACGAATATTGGCAGGTTTGGTCTGTTCTCGGTGTGTTCTTTATTGGGCTTTTCTTTTTGTGGAAATATTACTACCGAATCGATAACTGGTGCTATAAGAGAAGCCATGCAGGCAAACGCACCTATGCAAGACCAAGATATATTGGTTATGCAGCCATTTTGGGGATGGTAACAGGTGCTTTTTATCAATTGATTTCACCTACCGAAACAGAGTGGTTTTTATTTGAGGGGATGCGGTTTTGGGCCGATTACCCAAGTTATATTGATTGGATACTTTGGGTTGTGATGTGGCTGTCTGTGCTAAATTTGGTAGTCGGAATCGCTGAACCTTTTTTTCGGTTTAAAATGGTGCCTGCAATTATTTATTCTTTGTTGAGCCTCCTACTTACGGGTGTTTACTTTTTCGCAGGCTTTATTAGCGGAGGATTGATGGCCGTTTTAGTCATCCTTTATTTTTTCATTTCAGGATCTGGTTCCGGGGGTGGTCATTCAGGGCAAATGGCCTACAACTCATCCGGTCAGGCTATTGGCAGAATTCAATAAATCTATCTGCGACAGATAATGCATAAAATGGATACAACAAACCAATTAATGACTTCTCAATCCAACGAATGGATAACCATTCTGTTGTCGTTATTGTTGTTGATTGGTCTGTATTTTCTTCAAAAGTATCTCTATTTATTAGATGAGAAGTTGTTGATAAATGAGGACGCTAAAACCATGGAAAGGCAGAGACCCTGGCCTCTGTGGATAGCTATATTGCTGGGTTTTACAATTTTTATGTATGATGTATTTTCTCCCAGAGCATTGAATTTTTATAGGGGAGATTGGCCATCTTTTCAATGGATGATACTGATTTTGGGATTGACAGCCGTTGGGGGATGTTTTGGCCAAAGCCTGTTGCTTTTTGGTATACAAAAAGGACTTATCAGGGGATTTATCTACCTTTTTTTAATGGCCGTCTTTTTTTACGCGGGATTTGTTTCAGGGCTTTTGGTGGTGGGATTGCTGGCCTTGCTTGTCCTGATCTTTTTTATCAAATATTTTAAAAAACAACTGACCATTAAATAGCATTTCTATGTTGAATTTTTTTATTTCCATTGTGGTTTTTGGGGTTTCAACGTTTTTATTGGCTGTATCTGTTCGGTACGGTATGGCGGGTGCTGAACGCATAGACCATTGGCTTCTGTTAAAATATTCCCGGCGTTTCGATGGTTTTAACTGGTATTATCGGATTCCCTTCGCCATTGGAATCATTCCCGAATATTTTTATGCCATGGTACTGGGAAATGCCAATTATTTTAAAACCAATTGGTGGTCGTTAAAAACGGCTTCTTTTATCTCTGTGTTATTATTTGTGGCTTTGCTGAAAAGCAGGGGAATGGTATTGTCCTATTATTCGTTGAGTTTTATGGGCGAGAGAGGAGTTCTTGCTTTTTTTACATCGGGAACATTCGTGTGGTATTTAAACTTTATAACCCTCATATATGTGGGCTTAGCTGTTTTAATTGTGATCGAAAGTGTAAAAATGGGAGGCATGGCAGGATTGCTAAGAGCCGGTTACATGGGATTGATGTGTTTACTGATGTCGAACCTTACCTTGGCTGTCCTTTCGGTGATTGTGTTTGTTGCGGTGATTTATCTGATTTATAAAGTGATTAAATTTCTATTTTTCCCTAGCAACAAAAGAAATCAGGATGATGATGATGAATCTGCCGGTGAAATCCTTCAAAAAGGTTTGTCAGGATTTAAGTCCGAATTGTATACCTGGGAATCGGAGCGAAAATCACAACCAAAAAGGACTGAAAAAAAGACAATAGTAAGAAAACCTGTCATTACAAGGAAAAAGTCTACGGTCAAGCGAACCACCCAAAAAATAGATCATGAGAATGATATTCCACGGTTATACCCAGATGAGAAATGAATAGAACCAAAAATGAAATAGAACCTGTTCTGGAAAAATTGGAATATATGACCCAAACTCCCGGTTATTTTACCCATTTCAGTCATGCAGCAAGGGAAGAAAAAATTATTCGATTTGAAAAAAAGTTTGGGGTAAGCTTGCCCAAGTCGCACAAAAAGTTCTTACAAAAATTCAATGGAGGCATGATGTTGTACGACTACCAATCCGAATTTTTGCAAACCCAGTCCGATTTCGAAATGTACAAAGGCGACGCGGTGTATTTACTTTCCATTGAGGAGATTACACAAAAATATGCCCAACTGGAAAACCAATTCTGGAAAGTAGATAGGGCAGTACCCCATCCTTACCCGATCATTCCTTTCTGTTCGCTCCCCAATAATGAATTGCTGGTGTTTGTACATGGCTCAAAAGTAGGTGATGAGTCGCCGGTGTTTGATGCCTGTCATGAAGAGTTTCCGTCCACCTGGGGCATGGTGGCTCCGGATTTTACTTATTTTTTATCCATGTATCTCGACGCACAGGGCTATCCGTTTACCATAGGCAATGAAGAAGAGGGAGTAGCCTCCCAATATTTTGATGAACCGAAGGAAAAAGAAGAGGAAACACCTGTGCAGATTCTTCAACGCACAGAAAAAATGCTGACCGAGAATCCTGATCATGCTTTTGCACACTACGAAAGAGCCAACGCCTTCAAAGACCTGGGAAACCTTTCCGACGCTTATATTTCCATTTCCAAAGCCGTTGAATTGGATGGAAACGATCCATTTTATCATTTTATCAAAGGCGAAATACTAAACGAAGGCGGAGAATACCGGGCCGCGTTGATCAGTTACGATACGGCAGTAAACCTCAACCCCGACGACACGTTCTACCTGTGTTGCCGGGCGGGGCTACTTTTTCAGTTTAACAAACTAAAGCCCTCCATCGACGATTGTAACCGCGCCATCGAACTTGATTCGGGTTGCTTATTGGCCTATATGATTCGCAAAGATATTTATGAATTAAGAGGCATGGAGGACAAGGCCGAAATGGACCAGATGATAATTGATAAACTGGAACAGCAAGATGATTGATAGATGAATTGTAATCAACAATAATTGTCCTTTTAGGCATCCCCCTTTTTTATCAATCCCCATTAAATTTAAACCCAAGCGATGGTTTATTTAAACTTTTCTGTGGTTCGAACTCCTTCACATCTGCCAACATCACCGTAACCATGGCTTGTGAGGTACGTTGTGCCTGTGGCAAATCGGCCATGCGCAATTCCTGGTTTCGGATGGACTTTTCCACCACTTTCCGCATGGAGCGGGCATTGCCAAAAAAGCGGTTTCGGTTTTGGTACAGAAAAGCG
>Ga0100387_10003731_pt1 | contig 12688 bp, 10 predicted proteins | sample CryGeymeta201511_FD_81547 | JGI IMG/M metagenome (GOLD analysis project Ga0100387, IMG submission 81547) | Groundwater microbial communities from Crystal Geyser aquifers in Utah, USA - Crystal Geyser metaG 2015-11 | ecosystem: Environmental > Aquatic > Deep subsurface > Groundwater | place... | reverse complement strand
TAAGCATGTTGGCAATGGAACCCAAGTTGCCTAAGCCATAATCAACAACTACAATCATATCGATTCTCTCTCATATAAACCAGCTATCCAGGCGTACCGGGTTGTTCTTGGCCAATATTTCTTTAGGAATGATTTCAGTTTGGGTGGAGAGTTCCGCCTTGAACCCATCAAGTAATATCCACAAACAGGGCATGGAATATTTTCAGGAAAAGGGTTCTTTTTTCTACCTATACGAGGTGGCCGTAAGTATTGTGTATACTCGCCCAGGTAAGACACTTTGACGCAGTGATAATGAAAGTCGCTCAATAGCGTCGTCATCGACCTGGAATTAAAACTCCGCATATGATAGTCTGGATTGAAACACGAGTAACAGCTCGGACACTCAATCAAACTATTTGTTAAGGATTCATTGTTTGGAACAGATATCAATACATATTTGTTTGATATTCGGCACAATTCCCTCAAGCCAAGAGCATAGGTTTTGACTGGCAAGTGCTCAATTACTTCCAAGCACGTCACCAAATCAAACTTCCCAACCCTAAATGGTAGAAAATCGATGTTCGCACGAACCTTATCGGTCTTTACGAACTTTAATGCTATCTTGCTTCTATCAACACCCATCAAAGGCTTGAAGCGTCTAGAATTTTGCGTCAGGTAATTTACAAAGATCCCGTTTCCACAACCAATGTCAACAATGCTCTGGACATCCTTGGGGATCATGTCCGATGTGAGTTTGACTCTCGTCCGGTCATTTTCTCGTATGTTTTCATCGTTCCAGAACAAAACGTCTTCGTAATATTCTTGTTCGATACTCATTTGTGATGATTCTCCCGCGTAAAAGAGGCTATACAAGTTTCCAAACCACAATCATCGGAAAGCGTGTTTGATTTCGGGATCATTAATGAAAATGTATACGAAGTACATTCCCGAAAAGACGAAAGCAGCAATCAGTTCAATCACACGCGACACGTGCGCAACGTTCAACGCAATGAGAACTATGCCAGTAGGCACGAACAGTAAGAAGTGGAAACCGAGAATGGTGAAGATTCGTTTCCATGGCACGCCGGAGGCTGCAACAACGACTAGTCCCAAGTACCCATATACAACAATTCCTGATACCGCAAACAGAACCAATGCCAATCGGGCATCGCCAAGAATACCTCCAATACCGAGAGATACTACACGTGTCACAATAATAGCAACATTTAGTTTAAGTAACAAGTCCTGTTTCTCAAGAACGTAATATAGGGTGCTCAATGGCGATGACACGAACCAGAAAAACGTCCATATACTCAAAATCTGTGTGTATGTGCCGGCTTCTGCCCATTGGTTGCCAAAAACCACGGTGAAGAGATCGCGGCCTATAATGTTCAAAACCAACATAGGAAACATTCCGAACGATACCAAACGACTGAACGTACTTTCCACAAACACCAGCAATATGCCTTGCTGGTTATCTTTCGCAGCCCGCTGATAAAACACCTGCCCCAGAGAGCTTCCCAACAGATTCATCGGCAGGCGCAAGACGCGATTTCCAAGTGCGTAGAAACCTGCCACGGCCGGAGAGAAAAAGGCTGCCAGAAAGAATGTTGGCAATTGCCACGATATACTATTTAGCAATGTTGCCCAAGTATCATAAAGAGGAAATTTGCGATAGCGCTTGACTCCAGACAGTATGTCTTGTTTATGAAGATCGTGTCGAAATAAGCCTGTATCGCTTCGCAAGACTCGTAGCGCAAGCCACAACGTCGCTGCTAATGTGCCAAAAGTATACCCCACAATCAGGCTTAGGCTAGTAGCATACCCGAGCAGCCCGGCTCCCAGCGGCATCCCTGTTGTAATCGTAGTGTTGCTGATGCGCGCAATAGACAATTGTCCAAAACGCTTGGATCGGGTTGTCCATTGGCTCAAAGCTGTAAATACTCCGGTTAGCAATATCGAAGGTGGCACCAACCACATGTAGGGGGCCAGTTCAGGGGCCCGCAACAGTCTGGTAATGGTCCCAGTTCCAAGCCAGATAACCACGATACTCAGTCCAGTGACCAGTGCCACAAATCCCAGACTGGTTACTAGTAGGTTGGCAGCTTCTTCATCCTTTTCTGGCAGCACAATCGCACGATCGTATCCGAGACAAGCGATTTCCCCGGGCACGGCAATTATTGAGAGAAACACCGCCAAGATACCAAAGGCATCGGGAGCATACAAGCGAGTGAGAATCGGAGTTGCCAACATTGACAGCAATTGGGCAAACGCCGCTCCAGAGGCAAGTTTGAACACATCTCGGGCAAAACTGCTCTTTCTTCTCTGCCTGCCACTGGCTTGTCGTTCATCATAATCGGCTTCGTTCAATCTGGTCTACTCCGGTCTCGTTGTGCAACATCACACATGGTACACCCAGCCAGTAGACTTCCTTGAAGTAAGTGAGATCTTCGGGGGTGACCTTCGAATAGAAAAAATGTTGACAAGTCCTCATCTCGATTATCCGGCAACGATAAATACCACCGACGATTAGGGAAGAGAGAATTTCGAATAAACACTACAGCGAACCTACCAGAACACACGAGATTGACCCACACAGGAATTTTATCAGCAACAAATGTACCAAGGCAGTAGTTCCCGAATGAAGGTAATAATAGGATTTGGGCGAAAACTTCGTTTTCAGAAAAAGAATGTGCTTGTGCTTACTGAGACGGAACAGGGGGGCTGAGATACTGATTCAACATCCTTGCCCCTGGAATATTGGAGTATACCGCTATTCTTCTGAGCAGAAGTCTGTTCTGGTCTTTTCCCGACCTGAATGTAAGACGCAGGAATCGAAAATTCCCACTGTCGGCCAACCAAAATCTGCTTGTAACATCATTAACGATCTGTCGTCTTGAATTGGTTGGGGATTGTGTGTCGAATACCGTAATCCAATTCAATCCATCTCGCGAAACGTCCCAAGCATAATCAACCAAGGCAAGGTCAGGATGATACTCTGTCATCTCTAGAAAACTTGCCCGTACTTCGCGACCCAAATCCAAAATGACCATTGCCGGCCCTGGGTTGCGAGCCGCCACATATAAATTGTCTACCTTGCCTCGCAAGGCGACTGAAAAATCATGCTCCCCTGTTCGGTCAGCATCAGAGAAAACGGGGGCTTCGATAACGGCAGCGCCAATCGCGTAGTCCATGGGTTGGATAAACCAGAACAGAATCACAAGGAAGAAGACACCTCCTGATATTGCCAGCATGCCAAACCGGCGTTTCCTCATAAAGTACATAATGTCTGCTATGCTCGCATGCATACCATGACCATACTTAAGTAAGGTGTAAAGGAAGATAATCGGTATTATGTGCGTGATAATGCGATTTGCCGAATCTCCCCACCCCAAACGATAAGGTGCGCGCATAAAACCCAGCGCCAGAAGTAACGCAAAAAATAAAGGGATACCATAGGAGAACAGCCTCTCATACGAAAAACGAGGTTGTATCAACCCAAATACAAGCAATCCCAGAAGAATAAGCCATGTGGCGCCCCAGCGGCCATTTATAATCATATTTTGCCATATTGCTGTCATACTGATTTGCATATCCTCTGGCTTTAGAATAAACATAACCATAAGAATAAGCAAAAGCACTCCCAACATAAAAATGTGCAAGATAGGCAGAAAATAACGTTCAACCCAGCGATAATAAGACAGTCCAATCAAGATGCAAAAGGCTGTAAGCGAACCGATAATCACCAATGTCTTCTTGGGGTCCAAAATATCAGTGCCGGCGCCCATAATGCGCAAGAGATACAGGTACCATAACACTAAGATGATTAGATAGGGGAGGCTGAAGGCCAGGCGAACCCGGTAAGAAATCTGACCAGTACTGACCACGAGAGCCAGAAAGATAAGTGCGAACAAAGGCGCTTCAGTTCTCGAAATACTATAGCCCGTAAGCGCCAGAATCGCGAAGATAAGCCATACATTATTTCGCTCACACAAAGCCAGCCAAAAAGTTACAATCGCCACGAACAGATATGTGGCGGCTATTAAACCATTGTGGATATAGAACGCCTGAAAAACCATGAAGTAAGTGCTGGCTAAAGCCAGTGTTGCCAGCAATGCCAAAGCCAGCGCAACGCGCACCTCGGAAAAACTCTGCCTGGCCGCACGCTGGCTCAGGTAGAAAAAGGTTAGCAATAAAGTAAAGGCAAAAGCGGGCTGGGCCGCGTACAAATAACCATCCCCCAGAAACACACTTGCCGACTGCAACAAAGGCAGGAATACCCCCCAGGATGCCAATTCCCGTGTAACCGATTCAGTAAAACCATGATTCGCAATATTCCTCCCCAGCATAATTTGTGCGATAGAGTCATAACTTGCTACTGAGAAATTGTACTGGGTCGCAACGCTAACGACAATGGCGAAAGCCAGCATCACTCCCACAAACCAGGTAATTTCGCTGCGTGTTAGACGCCATGTACCCCGCCGGATATGGATGATCGTGAGAGCAATCAAAATCGTAATTGCCAGGAGCAGCATATTCAAAGCAGAATAAGGCATCGAAACGATCAGGAAAGAAACCCCGGCAATTACCCATATAAGAGATCCCCAGAGAAATCCCGTCAGGCAAATAAATACAACAGGAATATGCTTCTTGAAAAGAAGACCTGTCAACACACCGAGAGTATAGAGTCCTAACAGGAATAGAACCTGATTTATCATTGGTTTAACTCCCTGTCTGGCAACAGGCTAAGTGGAACAATGAATATCTGTCCGTCATATCTGGTTATCAAGAGTGGGGCCGTAGAATCCGAGAATTCGGTGATAAAAACATACTTGTTGCCGCCCTTTACCTCCAGCTCAATGTGCTCCAGATGTAATAATATGAATACTACCTGCTCAGAGAGATTTGAATCATACACCAGCGTTTCCACCTCTGCCAGCCCCCCCCAGCTTTGCAAAAGCTCGGGTGAGAGACCCACATCATTCAATAAACCCGGAGGCGATACCAAAGTTCTGCCTTTGAAGTGTTCCTCAAAAAGCACATAGACTGGACGAGTAGAGAGTTTGTCATGACTGGCTTGCATAAGATCAATCAGGTTGTTTGTGGGCAGGCGTTGCAAATGCCACACCTCACGTTGATCAATATCGTTAAACGATTGCAGATTCAGACCCACGCACACCAGAAGGAGCAACGGGAAAAGCAAGCTGCTTAATCGAACCGTGAAACGATTGTAAAAATATGCGAAGAGAAATAATAGAACACTGATGAGGAACAATCCCGAGATGAATTGCGGATATTTGCCAAACGACAAATATCCGTCAAGATTATAATAAAAAATAATTTGACCTACCCGAAAAATCAATTCGGTTATGACCACAACAGCGATCAACAAGACTAACCACCAACTCTGCGAACGGGAAATTCTCATAACTTCAGATCCTTCTTTGGGGGAGACTCAACTTGTCTACAGGCTGATGCCCAACAATTTCTGCATAGTAAGATGACCAAAACCAGAGCAGTAAGGATATCAATATCAGAGGCGATTTTATGCCATTATCAATTTTATTCTAGACACGAATACCTATCCGGGAGAAAGCCAGCCTTTTTAGGTAAAAGATTTGGAACATAAAGGCCAGTGCCGTAGCCAATGCAGAACCATACATACCGAAGAGTGGGATAAAGAGCATGTTCAAGATAACATTGGTGAGAAAGAACATTACCAAAAACAGGGTCTGATGACCCGGTTGTCCTACCTGATTAAAGATCATTTGGAAAGGCAGGTACCCGGCGCTGAACAGAATACCTGCCATCAGGATGGCAAATACCGACCAGCTTTGATTGAACTCTGGAGCGAAACCGAGAAGATTGAGCATTGGATAGCCCAGGATCGCCACCAACCCGATTGGGACCATAAAAAAGTAGCTTAACCTTTTACCGCGCAGCATAACATTTTCCAATGCCGATGTGCCATTATCATGGAACGTTTGGGTTAGAACCGGGTTGATATTGGTTCTCAGAACAACTGGCAGTTGGGCGAACCCATCTGCCAACATCGCTGCAAAACTGTAAACCCCAACGACACTGTCTGAAGCAAACAATCCCAACAATAGTACATCCACCCGGCTATTTGCATCTAACAACAGGTGCCCCACCATCGCCTTAAGTCCAAAAACCAAATGCGTTTTCATCCATTTCAAGCCTTTGCTTGACAAGTCTGGGCGTATCCAGTGCAGCGCAAAGGGTAATTGCATCATAAGCAATATCGCTTCAGTCAGGCTAAAGATGATGGGAATATAACCACCATTAACTTGGAGAGCAATCAAAATAAATAGACAGATCATCATCAATAAAAAACGCAGCCCCTGAAAAACAGCGTAAGCCTTCATGTGGCGTAACCCATTCAGCAAAGCCAGAAAGGCTTTATTCAGTGAAAAGAGAAATAATCCGGGGAGCGCCAGTACCAATCCTTTCGTTACATTTGGGCTTGAGAGCGCGTAAGCAAAAAAATCCTTGCATACATAAGCCAGTGCTGTAACCAGTCCTGCTGTAATTATTGTTAAAATTAAAGCGGCTGAAAAGCTATCTTGTATAATGATTTGTTCTTTAGAAAATTGGGCGGTAACCTTTAATATCGAGAGATGTACTCCGCTAACAGCCAACTGGGAAAGCAGAATATAGATCGCATATACTTGATTAAAAACACCCAAACGGGTGGCGCCATAATAGCGGGCAATCACAATATTTAGTAACAAACCAACAACCCCCACGATCGCATAACTGACCATACTCCAAATCAAGTCGGAACTTAATTTTGTGGAAAGGGTGGCGTCCTTTATCAAAGTAGACAGACGAAACTTAAACACCTCTTAAATTACTTTCTGGATCGAATAACATGGCAAGGAACTCCAACAGCAATTGAATACGGAGGAATATCATGTGTAATGACCGAACCACTGCCGATGACGCAACCCTTACCAATCCGTACCCCTTTATTTATCTTTGTTCCAGTGCCAACCCAAACGTCATCTTCAATATTTATCTCGGCAACCGCATATCCTTGATCTTTGATAAAAACATCCGGGTTAGCATATTCGTGGTCGGCGGTATTAATACACACATATGCGGCAATTCTAACTCCCTCGCCTATGTTAACACCGCCGTAACCATCGATTAATACACCCTGATTGAGCGAAGAGTTTTTTCCAATTTTTACATTCCAAGGAAACCAAATCGTCACCCCATCTCCTATATACTTTGACTGAATATTGCTTGAAAAAAGTCGTAAGATCCCATATCTTACAAAATTGCTCAAAGGAAAGGACATATATTTGAAGAAACCATAGAGTGTCAAATATATGCCATGTAATAAATAATTTTTAAAACTGTGCATATCAGAGTTTGGCTTTACAGTGCCCTTGACCTTATTGTTATTCACTTTCTTATCCTCCGAAAAATATATAATCGTTTAGAGTGCATACACTTTTGGAGCAGAATTAATTCGCTTGAGTGCCTCATTCATATCAACATCAATAGTCTTACAATACCATTGCATCGCATCATAGCGCGGTTGGTTGTCACGTTCGGCGATCTGCAACGCCTCTTCTCGGGATATCATGCCTTCTCGTATCTGGTTACTCCTGAATGTATCGTTTTCGCAGAACCCCCCCATTGTATAGTATATATAATTATAAAAAGAGGCCGTGCCATCTCCGATACGCCAGGTTGATTGCGTATCTTTTGCCACTTCCCAGTCATATTGTCCAATTAACACAGAGTTGATTTTCTCTTCTTCCCATTTCTCATATTCGTAAAGTGTGGTGTAATCCTTGCTGATCCCATAATAGGAAAAAAAGGCAAAAGCCGAATCAATCAGGGATGAATTAAAGTAGGCTGGATTTAATAAAAATTCTTTTCCATAATATAAACTTAAGCGCATTTGGTTGAAAGAAGAAAGTGAATAATGCTTTTCTTGCTTTTGGTTGATCTCATCAATATTGCAATAACCCACTTTAAAATCTGTCCGTTCGAGTGGATTCATGCTGAACAATACGATGCCCAGGTTCATTTGCTTTTTCAGCATGGATGCATAGTAGAAAAATTGCTTGTCGCCAGCCATAAATAAAGGGACCGTCCCTAAGGATGGGCGCTTAAGCCAAGCCGTGACATTCTGTCTAATATACTTTCGTTTCGTTCTTATATCTGCTGAAACCAGAACATGCTCTATACCAAGCGCTCCGCACATTCTGGAGATATTGCGCCGCGCAAGGTCTGTCACCATTCCCCAATCATATGTGTAGGCAATCGGATTCATGCCAATAACTTTTTTGATGTAGTGAATCCCATAACAACTATCGCGCCCTCCGCTAATAGGCACCAGGCAGTCGGGCTGTCCATTGGTTCGCCGGTAAGGGGAAAGAACCTCTTCCAAGGCGTCCCGCTCTTTCCAGATCAATGGTGTGTAACTACGGCATATATTACAGACACCTTGTTCGTCAAATTGGATAAACGGAAAGGTTTCAGGCAAGATACAACGTGTGCAACGCCGTAATTGAGAAACTGCAGCGTTAACTTTTCCAATAAAAAGATCATTATTTATGCTTGGGGTAGTATTTTGATGACTAAACAATGACGATTTAGGCGAATTTGTAATTCTCAAATCGTGAATGCTGCGACTGCGGCCTGGATTAACTATGCAAAGGTCATCTTGTTTTTTTAATGAATAAGCCCGTGATTGGAGTTGATCAAAAGGAAAGACATAGGCTGTTCCTGGTTGAACTTTTATCACCTGAGCATTTTCAAAAAGCGGACGGATCGCAGGGTACTTAAGCAATTGTTCCAGGATAAATTTTTCTGATGCAAAAACCAATTCATTCCTAGTCTGACTTTCAGCAAAATAAAGTGACCCGTTTGAAGTAGCCAGGATAACCACATCATATAATGCATTCATCAGCGCAACAGAATTTGCACCCTCTAACCGCTCCCAAGTATGCCTAAATGCTTGATAAAGCGTTTCGCCTGACTGCAGGTAATATTCCATTAATCCAAGGACAACTTCGGAGTCGACCACATGGGAGCGTTTTATGGATGGATTTTTTGACCATAATTCTTCGTCATTTACCACGATACCGTTATGTAATATAACCATATCATTGCGAATCACGGGCTGGTTATTTGCGTGCTCTTCCTCGCTGCCATTGGTCACCATCCGCGCATGGCCCATAAAACCGAGCGCTTTATCTTTTTGGCTCGGGTAATTCACAAACTGTTTAATGAGTTTTTTATATTCGGGCGAACGGATGAATTTATTTGCGCGAATAGGGCGCTTTAGTACAGTCATTTCCGAATCATTGAAAAACATTAATCCGGAAGCGTCTTTACCGCGTGTTTCCGATAGCAAGAAAAGGCGTTCCAGTACAGTTGGAAAATCCGTTTTCTTGAAGGACGATTGTGAATTTACAATTAAACCAAAGATTCCGCACATAATAGATCCTAATTTTTCTGGATAACCGCATACTGAATATCGCCCGTCGGAACATAGATTGCCAAGCGGGACAGGAGAGGAGTTTGAAACAATTTTAGCAGCCACAACGGGACTATAGGCAAAATACGTTTGAGCTTATAAAGCAAAAAACCTATATTGACCGTTTTTCCCCTTGTATGCCAACCTTTTAATGTTGCGTGCAAATGTTTCTCAGCAAAAAAAGACATCGTTTTTTTGTTAAAGAAGCACAAATGCTCAGGGGGCGTCATAAATGCCCAATACGGACCTAAAATTTGCGCTATAAATGCATCTATATTTGGCGTTGAGATGAACAAATACCCGCCTGGCTTAAGGGATTTCATTAATTGCTGGAAGGTGGTCACTGGATTCCGTAAATGCTCAATAACATCCCAAGCGCATATCGCATCATAAAAGGCGGGTGGCAGGTTGTATTCCTCATCCTTCTGCGCCCATAGTTGCGTGCTTAACTGGGAATTGCGTTCTTGCGCAATTTTAATTGCCGCTTCCGAGATATCAAAGCCAAACATGTTGTAATTGTTTTTTGCAAAAGAGATAAACTCCCCAGTCCCACAGCCAGCTTCTAATACACGCGCGCCTGTCGAAGGAATATATTGCCGTATGAGTTTCAATCGGCGTAAGAGTTCTTTGTTTAGTGTGATTATGTCTCGATATTTATTACTGTTAAAGTAACTTTCCTCATATAACCGATCCAATTGTTCCTGTTTTGGCTGATCTAACACTTGGACAAAGCCGCAGTTGGCACATCTAACAATTTTATATTCTCGAACAAGGAAAAGCAATTTATTTTCTGTGGATTCACATAGCCGACAAGTCATTTTTCAAAACGTTCCCTTCTTAATAAACTTATTTGGTCGCTTAATACGCCAAATAGAAGAATTTGAAAACCCGCGATGATCAATAACGAACCGAATACCGGGAAACCCAGACGCAGCATAATTGCCTGACTGAACCCATAGATCGAGCCTGTGGCTATCATGAGAAAGCCGATACTACCAAATAACATAAAAGGTTTAAATAACAATAATATTCTCATAATGATTAACACAGTCTTATAGCCGTCGCTGACATTTTTAACCGTGCTTTTGCCTATTCTTTTTTTCATGGTAATTGGAATTTCCCGACCCAGGTGGTTTCGTTCGTACATTATCAGCGTGGTCGTTGTGGACGCGCTAAACCCTTTGGGTAAGAGATGTAAATAATGGAGGATCAACTCTCGTTTGAACCCGCGCAGTCCGGAGTTAAAATCAGCTACCGGGCGTCCAGCGGTTAATTGCACTAAGAAACGTAAAACCGATTTTCCTAATACTCTTTTTGTTATCTGATCAGAGCCGGGTTGTCTTATTCCAATGCAATAATCTAAATCGTCATTAACCAAGGCCTCTGCAATATTTAATAAATCTTCAACTTGATGTTGCCCATCTGAGTCAAACCAAATGACATAAGGTCGTGTAGCATTTCGCATCCCGGTTGTAACAGCCGCGCCATACCCTAGATTTACCCGATGCTGATAAAAGTGCACTCGTGGGAAAGCTCGTATAATTTGGGCTGTTTTATCATTTGAGCCATCATCAACAACAATAATCTCTGCCTGTGAAAGATTCGGTTCTTCTAGCAATGAAGATATAGCCACCCCAATGGCTTTATCTTCATTATAAGCTGGGATGATTATGCTGATCTTTGTATCGCAACTCTGTGTTTCTAACATAATCGGTAAAATCCTCCTAATTGAAATCGAGCATAGCTGAGATAATTTTATTCTCTGCTGACTGAAGGCAATTGCCTGTATCGCGGATTGCTTTCAGGTGGCGAGGTGCAATATAGCCCTCGACACCGATTAGCGCAAATTTTTTGTCTTGATTGAGATAACTGTGTTCATATTGCATTCATAAACGTCTATCCAACATGGCTTGAGACAATGGAGTTGTCCTACTTCTCAATCGTATGCGATCTTCGCCAAAAATTCGTACAATTTCATGGGCGGACCGCCCATTGCCAAATAACACAGGAAATTGATCTTTGGCAGGAAAAACATGTCTTAAACCAGCTAAAATCCGTTCCGGATCAACACCCACCAGCAGATTCCAACCGCACTGTACCGTCTCAACCCACTCAGTTTCCTGACGCAAGGTTAGGCAAGGTACCGCAAATAAATAAGATTCCTTCTGTACCCCACCGGAATCGGTCAGGATCATCCGTGCGGATTGTTCCAGCATGAGCATATCCAGGTAGCCCACTGGGTCAATGAATTTCGGATTGCGGATGCTTCGGCCAGGCTCAGCACAAGTTTCGGATTTCGGATTATACAAGTCAAGTTCAGTAATCTTCTGGCGCGTACGCGGATGGACAGGGAAAATGATTGGCTCTTCGATCTCGGCAAAAGCAGCCAAAATGTTGCGCAAATTTTCCGGGTTATCGGTATTGGATTGACGGTGTACTGTCGCCAACAAATAGCCTTTTTGTTGAAGCCCCAGGTCACGCAAGATGGTGGAACGCTGGCGGGCGATTTCACCAAATTGCAAAATTGCATCGTACATAGTATCGCCCACCAGGTGAACCCGGCGCGTGATTGCCTCTTTCGCCAGGTTGTCCACAGCAATTTGGGTGGGGCAGAAAAGCAGGTCGGCGCAGTGATCGGTAAGCACGCGATTGTGTTCTTCCGGCATCTTGCGATTGTAGGAGCGTAAGCCAGCTTCCACATGTGCCAGTGGGATGTGCAGTTTTACCGCCGCTAGTGCCCCGGCTAGTGTGGAGTTGGTATCGCCGTAAACCAGCACCCAGTCGGGTTTTTCTGCTATCAATACCTTCTCTATACCGATCAACATCTGGCCTGTCTGCCAGCCATGATCACCTGAACCAACGCTCAGGTTGACGTCCGGCTGCGGGATGCTCAGTTCTTCGAAAAACACTTGGGACATGCCGTAATCGTAATGCTGGCCGGTATGCACGATAAAGTCTTGGTGGCCGGCTGTGCGCAGAGCCTTACTCACTGGAGCAGCTTTAATAAATTGGGGGCGCGCGCCGACAATCGAAACCACTTTCATAAGCGGGTCACATCCTGGCCAATACCACAATAGATAAAACCTTTCATGCGCGCAGTCTCCTTATCAAACACGCGCCGTCCATCCACCAAAATCGGCGTGCGTAAGGCCTTCTTGAGCGCATCCATATCCAGCGTTCGATAAGTGC
>Ga0100387_10003728_pt1 | contig 12705 bp, 20 predicted proteins | sample CryGeymeta201511_FD_81547 | JGI IMG/M metagenome (GOLD analysis project Ga0100387, IMG submission 81547) | Groundwater microbial communities from Crystal Geyser aquifers in Utah, USA - Crystal Geyser metaG 2015-11 | ecosystem: Environmental > Aquatic > Deep subsurface > Groundwater | place... | reverse complement strand
TCTAGGTGAATTAGTTGAAGAAATTTATCATCAAATTTATTACTACAATAATCGCCGACTCCACTCATCACTCCCTACAACTCCCAACCAAGCCCGAATCAATTATTATTTAACATTAAACACACCGATCGAAAAGAAGGGTACTTGACAGTGACAATATTTACACTTGGCAAATAACTCACTAGTGGTATTTAAAGGGGAAACATTAATTGCTTTAATCATAACTTCAATTTTTATATTCTTTCTGGTAATAAACTATCTTTTATCCATTGTCCATTGATGAAAGCAGAGTTCTTTTCCCTGATTTCAGTAATACTACTGTTTCCACTTCTATCCTTAGCCTCATTGAATCTATTTATCCCAAATTCAACAGCCAACACTTCGGCACCTTTGGCAGTATTGGGGTAACCTTTACTGACTAGTTCTTTTGAGTCTATCCAGACAAAATATTCGATATGGTCGTTTTTTGGACCAAATGGTGTGGATAGCCATACTCCTCCATTTTTAGATTTAAATGTAAGTATTACTCTCCATCCTGTGTCTTTTGAATCTATGGGGCAACTATGACTTGCTTCTATTCTTAATCCACCGACAAGAGCTTTACTGTATTTACTTTCCCACCAGTTTGGATTTTGAATTTCGATAAAAGCATTACCTATAAACTCGAAAGTATAAATATCACCGTCACCAATTTTGTTTTTATCAATATATTCCTTAATTTTTTTAACGGCTAAATCATCCACTCCTTCTTCCTGATCCGTTCGACTAAATAGAGTTAACGCGCTAACTGTAAAAGCAAATCCAACAAAATCAATTTCTTTACTCTTTACTACTAGTTTTCCTATCAGTCCGAAGTTTGCTTGCATACTCTTAAAACCAGCGTTATCGTACCACTCAATTTCGTACCCCTTATAAATTATCTTTTGCTCATATTTGATCAATTTTGAATTTATTTTCATGAACTCTTGGAGGTCGCTTTCTCTGTACCTTCGGTCACCACGTTCATTTATTCTAATAGCGGTTAAAATTTTTTCATTATCCCACCTGCGAAGTGTTTCTGTGTGGACTTTTAAAAGTGCCGCCGCTTCTGAAATTGATAATAAGTTATCCATATCTATTATCTTATACTTACTTATACAAATAATCAATCTCCAAATGTTGGTCACCTTTTTTATACTGTCTCATTTGTCTCATTTAGCTTCAAATCTTTGATAGAATAAGACAGTGAGAAAGTGAGTGTTATAGGGACAGAAAGGTTCCAGACCCTAATGCACCGCAGCGTAATCCGCCTCTGGTGGAAAAATCGTTCTTGGTTTTGCTGCTTTAGCCCTTGGCTTGGTAGCCGTTAATTCATTTACTCCTGTGTTTGCCTATCGTGGTGATGCCACCGTCCGTAGTCCAAATTACACCGAAGTTAGACATCAAACCAATCTAACCGCTTTCCAAAACAATGATTACAAATCATGGTTAGCCAATATGAATGGTCGTGGTGCTACCCGATTCGTCAACGAGTCAAATTTCAAAGAATTTGCTACTGCCCAAGTATCAGCCCAAAAAGGTGATTCAACCTCAATCAATGCTTTTCGTGCCAAATATGGCATGGGTCAAGGTAATGGTAATGGCACAGGTCGAGGAATGAATAGATAAAAAATAATTTATGTAGTATTCACTCTTATCGCCCACAAGTCTGCCGTCACTTTTTTTGTTCTACCAAAGCCAAAAAATTCCAAGCGATGGTCAAAATTATTTCTCAATCAAAGTCCCAAAAGAATAGTCTCCTGCAATAATTTCGGGTAATCGGTATAAATCTTTAATATTAAATACAAAAATTGGCATATTATCCCGCTCACACATCGTAAATGCGGTTGCATCCATAATTTTTAATCTTTCATCAATTGCCTGTTTGTGGGTAATTTTGATATATTTTTTGGCATTTTTATTAGTTTTTGGATCACTGTCATATATTCCATCAACTGTACTGGCCTTAAAAATCATTTCACATTGTAGTTCACCAGCGTATTGAGCCACTGCTGAATCAGTGGAAAATCCCGGCATCCCCAACCCTCCAGCAATTATCACTATTCGATTATTATTTAAATGATGACGTCCTTTGTTGCGAATATATGGTTCGGCAAAACCAGGAATTGCCACCGCCGTCATCAGTCGAGTGTCAGGTTTTCCATTTCGCACCAGTGCTTCACGCAGACCAATGCCGTTAATAATAGTTGCCAGCATTCCCATCGAATCAGCTTCATTGCTATCAACCATCGATTTTGCTTGTCTTCCACGGAAAATATTACCACCTCCTACCACCACCACTAGCTCAATTTCTGTCTTATTTTGAATTTCTACCAATTGTTTAGCCACGTTATCATACTTTTCAAAATCAATATGATTATTATTATCACCAAACAATTCTCCACTTATTTTTAATATCACCCTTTTTACTATTACCATGAATTTTATAATTATATAATATAAATTATGAATATCGATTCCTTAGTTTTAGAATTAAAATCTCTTGCCAACCCCACCAAAGCCAAAAACTGTCTTTGGTTTTTCAAAACTGGGCAGGGAGAGTATGGTGAGGATGACAAATTTTTGGGTCTAACAAATCCTCAAATCAGATCAATAGTTAAAAAATACCAAAAATCCATCAATTTATCAGAAACATTTTTATTGCTCACCAACCCTTATCACGAATGTCGACTAACTGCATTATTAATTTTGGTATATAAATTTTCTCATGGCGATGACCGTACCAAAAAATTAATCTTTACTTTATATTTAGCCCATACAAATTTTATCAACAACTGGGATCTTGTCGATCTTTCTGCTCCTCGCATTGTTGGCACCTATTGTTTCGAAACAAAAGATTACTCAATTCTTTATAAATTATCCCTACCCCAGGATTTATGGGAAAAGCGAATTTCCATCATTTCAACTCTATTTTTAATCAAAAATAACATTTTTGAGCCCACTTTAACCATTGCTAAAACATTACTAAATGACCCTCATGATTTAATTCACAAGGCCGTTGGTTGGATGCTTCGCGAAGTTGGTAAAAAAGATCAAAAAACTCTCACTGATTTTCTTGACGAATATTGTTTAAAGTTGCCCCGTACTACTCTCAGATATTCAATCGAGAGATTGCCCGAAAAACTTCGACTGTACTACCTAAAATCAAAGTAGTTATTTCATCACCACTTTAGCGTTTTTCGTCAATTCTGTTACCCATGTTGTTGCTGCAGTTTTAACCGCTTGGGCGTTTAATTCTTCCCTAGCGATTGTTTCCATCTTCGCCTTTGTTGCTTTTGGTGGCAATTGGGCTTTATAGGTTTTTATAAATTCATCAATTTGAGTTTGAGTTATTTCTGTCTTATTTCCCGCCAAAGTCGTCTGAATTTTTTGTATCAAAATTTGCTTTTCCAAATCTGCTTTAGTCATTCCCGACAAAGTCAGGGCTGAATCAAGAGTTTGTCCTTGGGCTTTTAATCTTTCTTCTACCTTTACAATTTCAGCATCTATTGCCGTCCTATCCATTGTAATATTGTTTTTTCTCCCCTCTTCCAAAATCAAGCTCTCTTGCACCATTTGGTCCAAAGTTTGTTTCCCACCTGCTCTTTCCATAGTTTTAATATAGTCAATCCGCGATATTCCTTTGCCGTTAACTACAGCTATATTCCAATATCGATAATAGCCATATCCCAAAGCGACCAATACAATTAATAATATTCCCAAATGGGTTTTTACGATTTGATTTAAGTTTTTCATTAATCCATTCTAACAAAAAATTTTATATTTTTGTTATATTTAATTACTACTCATTTTTTATTATTGAAGGGCAATAAAAATTTATGTCACATGGTAGATGTTGTAATTGTTTTATTTGTAAATTAGGCAAATCTTTAGGTTTAATGGAAGGTTGCAAAAAAGGTGATTCTTGTTGCAAAATCGCATCAAGGAAGACTGTCAAAAAAGTTGCGAAAAAGAGCAAGTCAAAGTCAAAGTCAAAGAAAAAGTAATTCAAGTACGTCATTGCGAGGAGTCATCGACGTGGCAATCTCGTTGGGATATAATTGGCCTATGGTTACTTTATATATCATGTCCAGTCTTCCCTTTTCCGGCAAATCAACCATATCTAAAAAAATCGCCAAAATTCTGGGTATAAAACGCATCAGTTTTGACGAGGTTTGGGTAGACACGCCAATTATTCCAGGTAACAATGATGTTGAAAAATGGCAGTTTATTTCCCAAAAATGTGAAGATTTAGTAATTGCCGAATTGCAAAATAATCAATCAGTGATTTACGATAATCTCGGTGATAAATTAAATAATCGCAACAAAATGCACCAATTAGCCCAAAAAAATAATGCTGATTTTAAATTAATTTATATAAATATTTCCAAAGAAGAATCAAAACTTCGCCGTCAAAATAATTTATTACTCAAAGACCACCACCCCGTTTCTGATACAGATTTTAACAATTCTCTAAATTTATTCGAAATCCCCACATCCTCGGAAAATCCGATTATTTACAATCCAGGTCAAGACTTAATCAATCTGCTTTGACATATCTAAATGTTTCAAAATTTTTCAATCCCTCAGGATCCCAATTCTTTGTAAAAAAATCAGCCGAATCTTGGGCCGATTCACGATCATATTGAGTTTTATGCATCGCATGCGCAATTACCCTTTTTCCCACAAAATCAGTCATATCAATATAAACACTGTCAGGGTGGCCATAATTATCAACCACCAAAAATTCATCACAAGACCACGACTTAGCCAAGGGATTTTCAAAATGTTTTGGGAAAAATAATAAATCCCGTGAATAGGGGTAAGCAGCGTCAAAAGTCAGTTGACCAGTAGTCCGATGATCTCGATGATTAAACCAACTGTTATCTTTGTCAAAACGAACAATTGATATTTCGGGATTGTGAGTGATGATTAAATCTGGTTGAAATAATCGAATCTGTTCTGCAATTTTACCAATATTTTCCACCGTATTTTCAACGCTACCATCGGGTAAATTCAAATAAACATTATTTTCCCCATTTATTCCCAAAACAGTCATCGCCTCAGTATCTTCAATTTCCCGAGCATTACGCAAATCTGTTTGAGAGATTTTCACTCCTCGAGATCCCATGTCCCCAGTGGTTATTTTTACTGATCTCACGATTTTTCCATCGGCTACCAACCTCGCCACCAATCCGCCACACATTATTTCCAAATCATCCGGATGTGCCGTTACTACCATTATCTTTTTCTTATTTGCAAATATTTTTTGATACGAGTCAGTGATTGTGTTCATGTTTTGTATTATAAATTATTTTAAATAATTAGTTACTTCATCAAACAAATATTTTTTAATATCTTCATTTTCAACTTTCTCTCCAGTCCAGTCAACCTCAATTTCCGCAACATCACTAAAATATACCAATTGTTCCAAAAATAATTTAGCCGAAAACACTCCATCAAATTTTTGTTCAGTTATTGTGATTAACTTTTTCAAATCAATTAAATTATTTTTTAACGCCCAGTATATATCAACATAATCGCGCCATGTTTTCCTCCGACCTAATGCATATGCCTTATTTGCCAGCAAATCGTTAATCGAAAATAAATCTAAACTATCGGTTTCGACGGCTTTTTCTAGTTTTACAAATGGAAAATAAACAAATGATAATTTCACATTTCCACTTAACATTACCGTCAATTCATCACCAGTATCAACCATGGGCTCAACTTCGTATTCCCAAAATATTTTTTTTAGTTTCAACAAAAATCTATCATCAATCGGTTTATCAGTAAAAACATCAAAATCATACGATATTCGATGGTTTATTTGCATGCTCAATGCAGTACCCCCAGCCAAAATCCCCACATCTTTAAATTCAACTAATCTTTTCCAAACTTCAATTCGTGAGGTATCCAAAAATTTAGTAAACACTTTTTATATACCTCCCCATATCAAGATCAGCATTTATTTTTAAAATAATATTTTTAATCAGATTAAATGCCGGTTTAGAATAAATTTGACTTGGTTTTTCCACAAAAATTCGTTTAATTTCATCAATACCATAACTTTGTTTCAAATCAGCAATTTCCCCCAAACTACCATACATCAAAACTTGATTAACAATATATTCCTTATCCTTATTTTTATCCAACTTTCCGACACTTTTTGACCAAACTGTCGCTTGTTTTAACATATTATATTATACCATTTTTTGTCTAAATATTTAGTATTCTACCAATTTCTTCACACAACTTTTCTGGGTTTTGATAGTCAAACAAAAACGTCCTCCAGCCCATTTTGGCAGCAGTAAACAAATTCTCTTTTTTATCATCAATAAAAAATATTTCCTCCCCCGAATACCCACATCTCTCATCGGCTATCTTATAAATTTCAGGTTCTAGTTTCATATGTCCCACCTCGGCCGAAATTATTTTGTACGAAAAATCAATTTTTGGAATAAATTTTTGCCGTGTCGCTTCTTCGAAAAAATTCCGATAATAATTTGATAAAATCCCTACTTTATATTTTTTTGCAATCTTTTTTGCCAACTCATGCATCGGCACGATTGCCTCATAATCGGACACCCACGATTCAACAATTGGGTGTTTTCTCCACCTTCTATTTTCAGTTCTTCGCATATTTTTTGCCAAACTTCGGGTATATCAATTTTTCCCAAATTGGCATCAATATCATATTTTTCTTCAGCATTATCAATCAAATTTTGGTCAATATTCAAGTCTTTTGCCACCCACGCAAATATCTCATCAAAAGTCATAAATACTTTTCCCACATCAAAATATATAAATTTTATTTTATTTCCCATTCGATATTATAACTTAGTTTTTACCTCACCATAATCTTGGGGAGGTACTCGATTTCTTAATCGAGGGGTGGTGTTAGCCCAACTGTTCTCTTCTATCTCCTCCAAACTTAGGTAAAAGTTATGTTTAATTTTTTCCCCAAAGCCTGAGATACCATCAACATAAAATCAACAGTTGGATTGATATTACCTGATTCAAATCGTGAAATTGAAGCCTGTTTCGTATTAAGTTTCTTAGCTAGTTGCGCCTGTGTCATTTCATTTTTTATTCTCAATTCAATCAATTTTTTAATTACCTCATATCTAGGCCCAAGTTTATCGTACCCCCTTTTTACTTCGGGATCACTTAGTAATTTCTTTTTAAAATCATTCCAGTTGCTCATATACTAATATAACATGAAGGTTATATATTGTGCAACCGTTTAATTGCGGTATTTAACTCTCGTTCAGGTGTCTTTTTCGTTTTCTTTTTAAATGCCGACAAAATAATTACACCTTTTTTAAAGGTGTAGAAAAATCTGATTTCCTCTCGGCCTCTTATTCTCAATTCAAATAGTCCACCACCCATACTTTTAGAGTGAGGCAAACCAACTCTGTTACCAAATAATTCCAACAAATCAAATGCTCTAAGTATTTTTTCAATCGTCGGCTTCTGCAGTGACATTACAAACTTTTTTATTTCCTCCTCCACCTTATCATTTGCATATTTTATGACATATCTCACAAAAAATATTTTACACTATTTATTTCTCGCCACGACTTTTATCTGTGTCACTTCAGCAAAACCATATTTTCCATGCTCTCGGCCAAAGCCTGAGTTTTTATATCCACCAAATGGATTTTGGGGAATAATGTAGTTTGTTCCGTTGACACTCATCATTCCCGCTTCAATTTGGCTCGAAATCCTATTTATTCTGTCTTGGTTGGCAGTGTACAAATACGAACCTAGTCCGTAAGTTGTATCGTTGGCCAGTTTTACTGCTTCTTCTTCGGTCGTAAATTTCATCACTGGTAACACTGGTCCAAAAACCTCCTCATTCCACACTCTCATATCAGCCGTAACGTCGGCCAATATTGTCGGTTCAAAATATGCCCCCCCCATTTTTTCTTCCAGTGATTTCCCACCACAAATTACTTTGGCACCCTTGCTTATTGCATCCTTAACTTGTGACACCAGCAAATCCAATTGTTTTTTCGACACCAGGGGACCAATTTGAGTATTCAATTCCGTCGCTTTTCCAATCACTTTTCCAGTAAAATTTTTCGTGAGTTTTTCAATTACTTGCCCTGCCACATTTTCTTGGACTATCAATCTCTTTAGTCCATCACAACACTGACCTTGGTTTAGGAGTCGGTTAGCGGTTATGTTTTCGATGGTGATACCTATATCAGCATCATCAAAAACAATTGCCGGTGCTGAACCCCCCAGTTCCATGATTGCCTTGATAAATTTTTTCCCAGCCAACTCGTACAAATATTTTCCAGTTTTTGTGCTTCCGGTGAATGCAATCATGTTAATGTTATCGTTTACCAAAATTTTTCCCACCTCACCATCTCCAAAAACTTGGTTAAATACACCCAAGGGTAGGTATTTTTCAAAAATGTCACCGATGTACTTGGCACAAATGGGACATTCTTCCGAGTGCTTTAATACAATTGTGTTTCCGGCAATTAAGCTTTGTAGTCCACCCCAAATTATGTTGGCATGAGGAAAATTCCAGGGAATTATCACTGCCACCACCCCTATCGGTTCATAAAAAACTTGGTGTATTTCTGTTTCACTTTCGAATGTTGTCTCGGGACTTAAATATTTCACCGCATTATCAAAATACCAGTTTGCATAATCCGTATTTCCGTCAACATTAATCAAGGCATCGGTCAACGGTATCCCCATTTCTGTTGACTGCATTAAGGCCAATTCTTCTTTTTTGTCTTTTAATTCATCAGTAACTTTTCTTAATAATTCAACCCGTTTCTCCAACCCAATTTCTCGCCAGCCTTTCAATGCATCGTGTGCCAATTTTATCTTATCGATAACTTCTTGCTTCGTCGACACTTCCACCTCTCCCATTACACTGTAATCAGATGGATTGATTGATTTTATTTTTGCCATAATTTTATTGTTCTATATAACTTTGTAATTTTAACACGGGGTCTTTGTCGACATAAAAATTTCTCTCCCATGTGTGGTTTTTTAATTCTGCCATCATATTTTCTGACAATTTTCTTCCATCCGAAACCGCAGCATTTGCCTCAACGGTGGCCACTTTTCTTGTTCCCGGAATTACAGTTGAAATTTTATCAAAACTTAAAATGTAACGCAATGCCAATTCAGCCAAAGTCTTGGCCTCATCGCCCAACAGCTTTTTAAGCTCGTCAGTTCTTTTTACAAATTCTGGCAATCTCTCTTGATTAAAATATACCGAGCGCATATCATCAGTAAACTTTGATTCCATCGTGATTTTTCCTGTCAACCCACCCTCATCAAGCGGTACTCTAGCAATTAAGCCAATGTTATTTGCCTTAGCATGGGGCAATAACTTTTCAGTTGGTTTTTGGTGAAAAATATTGAAAATAAATTGAATAGTTTCAATCAGTCCAGTATCAAGAGTTTTTAAACAGTTACTTGGCTGATAATCATTTATCGATATTCCCCAGTGTTTTACTTTTCCTTCTTTAGTTAATTTCAAAATTGTTTGTTTCCATTCATCGTTGTTGGCAAATTCATCTTGCCAGACATGAAATTGCATTAGGTCAATTGAATCCATTTGCAAAGTTTTCAGTGAGTCATTTACCATATCTTCAATATAAAGGCTGGGGAATACTTCATCAATTTTTATTCCCAAATGTGCCGGCCAAAATCGATTTTTTGGCGGAATTTTTGATGCCACCATTACTTTATTTTTGTTTCCCGATTCTTTCAAAAACATCCCGATCAATTCTTCAGAACAATGGCTTCCTTTCTCATCACCCAGTTCATCAAACCGACCATAGACCCACGCAGTGTCCAAAAAGTTTCCCCCCAGTTCAACGTATCTATACAGGGCTTTCATACTCTCGTTTTCATCGGGTGCATCCCACCCCCATGGCTTTCCCGCCAATTGCCATGTCCCCATTCCCACTTCGGCTACTTTTAATCCTGTTTTTCCTAGATTTCTATAGTTCATATTTTAAAAATAATTAATTATTAATTATTCCAGTTAGTTTTTTTAAAGGTCAATGTTTCCACTTGAATCTTACCAGGTGCATTTAATGCATAAATAACTGCATCCGCCACTTCTTTAACACTCATCATCCACGATTTATCACTACCCCAATCATCACCAGCATTTTTATCTATTTTACTATCAATCGGCCCCGGGTGAATCGAAGTAATTTTTATATCAGTTCCATCATATTTACTTTTCAATGCATTGGTAAATCCCGTCAATGCCCATTTACTAGCAATATAGACTGCATAGTCTTTATTTTCCTTTATTTCAAAACCAGCAATCGAATTTATAAACACAAAATGTCCTTTTTTATTTTTTTCAAAAATAGGGGACACTGCCTTGTAAAAATTTATTGGCGCTACACTATTAACCATAAAAGTTTTTTCTACAAGCTTTTTATCCTTTTCTTCCAATTTATCGTTAGTCCAAATACCTGCATTATTTACCAAAACATCAACCGTTTTAAAAGTATCTACAATTTTTGATACAGTCGAATTTATGGCATCAACATCGGTCACATCACAAACAAACACTTCAGCCACACCACCATTATCATTAATTTCTTTTTTTACCTCACTCAACATTTTTTCATTTCGTGCCACCAGGGCAATTTTCACCCCCAATTTACCAAGTTTAATTGCTAACTCTCTCCCCAATCCCTGACTCGCCCCAGTGATTATTACAACTTTATCTTTCATTACCCATTATAACCTAAAATTTTTTGGCATAAAATTACTTTTCGTTAAAATTTTTTCATTGATTTTTGATTCGATGTTTTTTCTAGCTAACTCAGGGTTTTGAATTTCTTCAATTCTTTCCTTGCCAATTTTTGCCAACCACAATTTAAATGGTTCGGCCTTTTTACTTGGAATTGATTGAATAATGCGGAGAATTCCCTGTTGATTTGCGCAATCAGTTTCACGAATTTTGCCATCCTTTGCCTTTAATTTCAACCGTTCCCAAATTGGGAACAGTTGATTTAAACCTTGATCTCGAATTTTCATTTTAGCCCAATATGTTTTTGGTGTAGGACTATCGGTTAATACTGAAATAATGTCTAATATAGAAAAAACCACTCTGTCTTATTCCATATTCGACGAATTTCTTTTTGTTGAAAAATAATTGGGTCTGAGATTTCAATGTTGTTATTCATACTATAACTATAACCGAAACTTTACCGAAGTAAATATATCCTTATATGTCAAAATTTTATGTAGGAACAGACCTGCGTGTCTGTTCCTTGTAATTTATCGATATAATAGTATGTCGTTCCTGTCGTTAAATGGATATGATTATCCCCTCCGAAGGGATCGTTCTGGGTTCGACTCCCAGCAGGAACACTCAAAGAAAATTAACAATTTTCAATTTACAATTTACATTCAATTTAAAATGATTCAATTTAAAATTTAAAATTAAGATTTAAAAATTGATTAAAAATTAAAAATTTTAAATTAAAAATTTAGTTAATTTATGAATCAAAAATTTATTGACTACTTAAAATCAAATAACTTAGATTTTAAAGTTCACGATTTTGATGAGTTTACCCATACCGCAAAACAAGCTGCCACTGCCCTTGACTGTGATGTTTCCCAAATCGCCAAATCTCTCATTTTTAAATCAGAATCAGGTCAACCAGTTTTAGTTGTAGCTTCCGGCAGTAATCGAGTAGATGTCTCAAAAATAGCCAATCTTTTGGGTGAAACAATTCACAAGGCTGACGCCGATTTTGTCAAAGAAGCGACCGGCTACACCATTGGTGGCGTTCCACCTTTTGCTTTTTTAAAAAAAATTATCACATTCATAGATCAGGATCTATTAAAATTTGATACCATTTGGGCCGCCGCTGGTGCTAACAATTCAGTTTTTCCCCTGACGATCGACAATTTAGTAAAAATATCTCAAGGTCAAGTCACCGATATTCGGGATTCCACGGTATAATACCTTATGTCTGTTTTCGACGAACGCTCGGCGGGGGGCTTGGTTTTCCGTGTTATTAAAGGTCGGGTTTTTTGGTTGGTCATAAAAATTTTGTCAAAAAAAACTATTCACACTAGTGGCGAAACTGTCCATGTTACTGTTTACAAATTTCCCAAAGGCCATGTTCAGGAAAATGAAGTTTTAAAACAAACAGCTATGCGTGAAGTCGAAGAAGAGGGGAGAATTAAAAGCAAAGTCATCAACAAAATTGGATCCAATGATTATATTTTGTGGGACAAAGAAACTCGCAAAAAAATTATCAAAAAAGTAACTTTCTTTTTAATGGAATATTTAGGTGAAAGTGATATGCGGTACACTGATCATGAAGTAGTTTTGGACCGTGAATGGTTTTCATTTGTTGAGGCTTTGGACAAGTTGGCCTATGAATCCGAGCGAAAATTGTTAAAAATAGCCTCCGCCCGACTAGACGCTTTATTAAAAGTCCCAAAATAGGTAGAATAGTGAACCCAGGAGAGGTCGGATAGTGGTTCATTCCACAGACCTGGAAAGTCTGCGCCGTAAAAAGCTCGCGGGTTCGAATCCCGCCCTCTCCGCCAATTTTCACTTTTTGTGAAATCGTAAGAAACAGCCTCGGCGCAAAGCGCCTCGGCATGGTATTTTTCCGCAATTTTGAAGGCATTTTTGAAATCCAAAACCAAAGTGCGGTCGGCAAT
>Ga0100387_10003724_pt1 | contig 12707 bp, 10 predicted proteins | sample CryGeymeta201511_FD_81547 | JGI IMG/M metagenome (GOLD analysis project Ga0100387, IMG submission 81547) | Groundwater microbial communities from Crystal Geyser aquifers in Utah, USA - Crystal Geyser metaG 2015-11 | ecosystem: Environmental > Aquatic > Deep subsurface > Groundwater | place... | reverse complement strand
TTTCGGTTATTAAAAGATTGGGGCTGTCCAATCTTTTTTCGTTTAAGTATCCGCCGCCTTGTTTTATTAATCTTTGCGCTTCGCCTGATGATTTCGCCAAACCCGCTAAGATAAAGAGTTTAAAAACAGGAATTCCATTCTTTGTTTCATTTTTATTTATTGCGATTGTCGGAACGGAATTGTTTTTTTTATTTTCATTTCCAAAAAGGGCGGCTGACGCTTCGGCGGCTTTTTCCGCTTCTTTTTCGCCATGAAGAATTTTTGTCGCCTCAAACGCCAAAACCCCCTTAGTTTTTTTTATTTCGGAACCTTTTAGCTTTTTCAATTTCTCAACTTTTTCAATTGGAAGAAAAGTGAAAAGTAAAAGGAATTTTATCGTGTCGGCGTCGTCGGTGTTTATCCAAAATTGGTAATATTCATAGGGTGACGTCAGTTTGGCGTCCAGCCAGATCGCGCCTTTTTCGGTTTTACCCATTTTTTTGCCGTCGCTGGTAGTTATTAGGGGGATAGTGATGCCGTAAGCTTCTTTTTCTTCCAGCCGCCTGACAAGCTCAATACCGGCGACAATGTTGCCCCACTGGTCCGAGCCTCCGAGTTGAAGAACGCATTTTTTGGTTTTAAACAAATGCCAAAAATCATACGCCTGCAAAAGCTGATAATTGAATTCCAGAAACGACAAACCTTTTTCAATGCGGATTTTTACCGCTTCGGAATTAAGCAGACGGTTAACGCTGAAATGCGTTCCGAAGTCGCGGAGAAATTCAATGTAATTAAGTTTTGCCAGCCAGTCGGCATTGTTTGTTAAAAGCGCTCGGTTGTTTTTAAAGTCAATAAGCTTTGAAATTTGCTTTTTAAGCGCCAGCGCGTTTTTGTTTATTTTCTGGCGGCTCATTATCGGGCGCGCTTTATCTTTACCGCTCGGGTCGCCAACTAGTCCTGTCCCGCCGCCAACCAAAATAATCGGCTTATGCCCTTGTTTTTGAAGATTAGCCGCGGCCATTAGTCCGACTAAATTACCAATGTGTAAGCTGGAAGCCGTCGGGTCAAAGCCGATATAAAAATTAACCTTTTGCTTGGAAAGCAATTTTTTAAGAGTCGCTTCGTCAGTTGATTGATTTATAAAGCCCCGTTCTTTTAATATGTCGTAAGAATTTTTAATCATTTGATGTTTCCGCCCCGCCGTTGGCGGGACACTAAATTTTTCAGCTAATCGCTTTGCTCTTAGGAAAAATTTGTGCGCGGGCGACCGGATTCGAACCGGCGATTTGCTCCGTGACAGGGAGCCGAGGACGGCCTCTCCTCTACGCCCGCATTAATTCGTAGCTTAGCTTATTTTGAAATATTTTTCAAACGTATCAGTGTCTTAATTTTTTCACCAATTCCTTGAATTTTTTGCCTCTGTCCGCGTAATCCTTAAACATATCAAAGCTGGCGGCGGCGGGGGAAAATATTACATGAATCATGAAGCATGAAGCATGAAGCATGGATTTGGCGGTTTTGTAAGCAAGATTTACAGCGGATTTTAAATCTTTTACTAAAGCAATTTGCGCTTTGCTTTTTGCGATTTGCCGTTTGATTTTATTTTTATTTTCTCCGAAAAGAATTACTAATTTGGTATTGGAATTTTTTAGCGCTTTGGCAAGCGGTGAGTAGTCTAGTCCTTTGTCTTTTCCGCCCATAATTACGATTTTCGGTTCTTTAAAGGCGTTTACGGCCGCGATAGTTGTTTGCGGATTTGTTGAAGCGGAATCATTGTAGAATTTTATAGAAGCGGATATACGCGGATATCTGCGCGGATTGACGCGGATAGTACGAATCAGTTCCAAGCGATGCTCGTTGCCTTTAAAGTTTTTAATTGTTTTAGCGATTTTTTCTTTCGGGCAGCCGAGAGATAGAGCGACTGCTGCCGCCATCGCGGCGTTTTTCAAATTGTGTTCGCCGGGCATTTTGGAAACATATTGAAAGCGTTGCGAATCAATTGGAAATTTTTTACCTTTGCCTTTTAATGCAACAAGCTTGCTATATTTGTTAGTTGCGTCGTAAAAAACTTTGGAATTTGGAGATTGGAATTTGGAAATTGAACTTTTAGCGTTTATATACTCGCTAAAAGTTTTGTGGCTATCCATATGATCTGGGAAAATATTTAAAATAATCGCTATGTCCGGCGATTTTTTCAAATCCTGAAGCTGGAAGCTGGATAATTCTAAAATAATAATAGTATTATTTTTGAGTTTTGGAATTAAATCAAGCGGCGATTTTCCGATATTGCCGGCGAGCAAAACATTCCTGCCCCGTAGCGAGTTTGCTCTGGTTCGGGGTTTCCCGCATGCTTTAAGTATTTTATAAAGTAAAGTGGATGTTGTGCCTTTGCCCTTAGTACCGGTAATTCCTATTATTTTTACGTTTTTTCGTTTTTTAGTTTCGTCAAAAAACAAAGCGGTGGCGCTGGAAAATTTTACGCCGTTTTTTATCGCTTTTTGGATTTCCGGCAGGTTATAAGGCACGCCGGGCGAGCGGAAAACAAAGTCAAAATTTAAAAGTTTTTTTAAATAATTCTTACCCGTTTTTTTATCTAAAACAGAAATCTGTGCGTTTTTGAATGACGGAGACTTTTTAAGAAATTTTAAAGTAGATTTCCCTTCGCGGCCAAAGCCCAAGATTGCGATATTCATATTCTATATAATAGTTGATTTATTAAATAATGTGAATATAATTATTAAATTGGCTTCTGGCAATATCGCGGGGTGGACCAGTAGTAGGTCGTCAGGCCCATAACCTGAAGGTCGTCGGTGCAATTCCGACCCCCGCAACAAACTTAAGTTAAGTGGCCGACGTAGTTCAGTGGTAGAACGCCGCCCTCATAAAGCGAACGTCGCAGGTTCGATTCCTGCCGTCGGCACCATGAAAGAGAAAATTGAAGAGATAAAAAAATTTGCTTTGGAGTTAATAGAAAAAGCGAAAGATTCTAAAGAACTGGAAAACTTGGAAATAAAGTTTCTTGGGCGGAAAGGCGAGTTAACGCAAATTTTGCGTTCACTTAAAGACTTGGCGGTTGAAGAACGCCGGATAATCGGCCCCCAAGCCCAGCAACTTAAAAAAGAATTGGAAGAATTACTTAAAGAAAAAACCGATAAGCTAAAAGCTAAAAGCTATAAGCTAAAAGCTGAATTTGACATTACCAAGCCAGGCAAAAAAATTATTGGCGGGCACATTCATCCTCTAAATAAAATAGAAAAAGAAATCCGCGATATTTTCCTTTCAATGAATTTTTCCGCCGTTGAAGGCCCGGAAGTTGAAACTGATTATTATAATTTTGACGCTTTAAACATTCCCAAAGACCATCCGGCAAGAGACGCGTGGGACACCTTTTGGATTAAAAATCCAAAAAATTCAGAATTAAAAATGCAGAACGCAGAAGTAAAAAAGGGCAATTCTAAATTCTTAATTCAGAATTCTGAATTAGCAAAAAACAGATTTTTGCTTAGGACTCACACTTCTCCAATGCAAATCCATTATATGAAAACGCGCCAGCCGCCATTTCAAATTATCGTGCCGGGCAGAACTTTCAGATACGAGGCTACAGACGCTTCGCATGAAACAACTTTTGGCCAAGTTGAAGGGTTGATGGTGGGGGAAGACGTTTCTTTGGCTAATTTTAAATTTATCATTGAGAAATTTTTAACCAAGCTTTTCGGCGAGAACGTGAAATTTGATTTCAGGCCGAGTTATTATCCCTTTGTTGAGCCGGGGGTAGATGTTTATATGAAATGGCAGAATAAAGAATTGGAAGTCGCCGGCGCCGGCATGGTGCACCCGGAAGTTTTTCGCGCCGTGGGCTACAACCCGTATAAAATTCAAGGATTTGCTTTCGGCTTCGGGCTGAATCGTTTGGCAATGATTAAATATAAAATTCCCGACATCAGATTGTTCAATTCCGGCGATTTGAGGTTTATTAAGCAGTTTTAGTCAATCCGAAAATGCATCCGAAATATACGAAAGAATCCGAAAATAATTTAAAGCGATTTTCGGATAAATTTCGGATTATTCGGATAAATTCGGGTTTCGGATAATTTATGTCAAAGAAAGATTTGTTTCTTGAAGAAGCCATTCTCGACGATTTAGCCGAAAACTTGGAAATTTTGGAATCGCCGCTTTCGCAAAAGGCTTTTAAAATGGTGGCGATTTTTTTTGCCGTTATAATGGCGGTTGTTTTGGGCAGAATGTTTTTCCTCGGGGTTTGGAAAAACGATTTTTATTCTCAGCGCGCCGCGGCGAACGCCGGGACGATAAAAATCGTTCGGGCGCAAAGGGGAATAATTTTTGACCGCAACGGCAAGCCTTTGGTTGAAAACGCGCCCTCGTTCAGAGCAAATTTGAATCTTATTGAATTTTTTAAGGATGCCGGCGCGCGAAACAAAATAACCGGCGATTTGGAAAAAACTCTTAATTTGCCGGCAGGCCAAATAGAAGGTCTTCTTAAAGACGTTAATTTGGAGAAGCAAAATTCTTTAATGGTTGCCAGGCAATTAAGCATAGACCAAATAATTGGAATAAAAAATCTTAATTCGCCGGCGATAGAAATTGAGGATGATTTTAAAAGGGAATATGCCGCAGTCGGCGAGTTTTCGCATGTGTTGGGCTATACGGGCTTGGCGGATAAAAACGATTTGAGCGGAGATTCTTCGCTTTCTTCCAATGATGTTATCGGTAAAAACGGAATAGAAGCGTATTATAATGATTATCTTCAGGGAAAAAACGAAGAAATTATAAATTATAGAAATGCGAAAGGGGAAATTATTGACGGTAAAATTTTAAAAGAGCAAATTTCCGGCGACCGGGTTTATTTAAATATAGACGCGGATTTACAAAATTATTTTTACAGCCAGCTTAAGCAGACGTTGGTGAATTTGGGCAGTCCGGCCGGAGTCGGTATAGCCATGAATCCCCAAAACGGCGAAGTCTTAACTCTGGTCAATTTGCCAAGTTTTGATAACAATAAAATTACTTCAAGCGATTTAATAAATCCGTTAAAACCTCTTTTTAACCGCGCCATTTCCGGAGTTTATTCTCCCGGCTCCACGATAAAGCCATTAGTGGCATATGCGGCGCTTAAAGAAAATATTATTAGTCCTGATAGACAAATTTTTTCCCGCGGGCACATAGATGTCCCCAATCCTTATTTCCCCGATAAGCCTTCGCGTTTCCTCGATTGGAAAGCGCACGGCTGGGTAGATATGTATTCGGCTTTGGCGCGCTCTTCAAACGTTTATTTTTACGCCCTCGGCGGCGGTTTTCCGGACAGCGAGCTTTCTTTGATTGACGGCTCGATTAAAATTAAAGGGCTTGGCATTGCGCGCCTGAAAGAATATTGGCAAAAATTCGGGTTGGGGAAAGAAACCGGAATAGATTTGCCTTTTGAAAACGAAGGATTTTTGCCCGACGCGCAGGAAAAAGAAGACAGCGCCGGCCAGCCGTGGAGAATAGGCGACACCTATAACGTCGCCATCGGCCAGGGGGACCTTATAATAACTCCCATTCAGCTTGTTTCTTATATTTCCGCCATAGCCAACGGAGGAAAAATTTATCAGCCAATGGTTATGGAAAAAATAGTTTCGGAAAACGGCGGTGTTGTGAAAGAAAATCAGCCGAAAGTTTCTTATGATTATTCTTCAGACATAGACATTATTAAAGAAATTCAAAAAGGAATGAGGGACGCGGTTCAAAAGTCTTACGGTACGGCTTATATGTTGAATGATTTGCCGATGGCGGTTTCGGCTAAAACCGGTTCGGCGCAAATTGGAAATAATAAGAAAATAAACGCGTTTTTTGTCGGTTATGCGCCATCAGACAATCCCCAAATCGCTATTTTGGTTTTAGTTGAAGACGCTTCGGAAGGAAGTTTGAATACCGTACCGGTGGCGAAAAACATTATGAATTGGTATTATAATAATAGAATTAGCAAATAAAATTTCGCACATTTTCGCGTTTTGTTTCGCGATATTTCGCTTCTATACCCATCACGGATAGAAGCGAAAGACAGCGAATATCAAGCGAAATAATGCAAAACAAATAATGCATCATTCTGAACTAAGACAAGACCCGGTTTCGGGAGATTGGATAGTTATCGCGCCGGGGCGGGCAAAAAAATATATTGTAAAAAAACAAAAGCGTTTGAAGGCGCCGGTTAAAACTTGTCCCTTTGAAAATTCGCAAGCGAGCGGAAACGCCGAGCCGGTTTTACTTTACGAAGGGGAAAAAGATTGGACGCTCCAAGTTATTCCGAATAGAAATCCGGCCTTTTCACCTAAAAATATTTGCCCAAAAACTTTTCGCAACGGGCCGTATTCAACCATAGAGGGAGTGGGTCGCCATGACATAATAATCACCAGAGACCACGATAAAGATTTTCAAAATCTTTCAAGTTTGGACGCCAATTTGGTTTTTAAAGCGTTTAAAGAAAGATATAAAATATTAATGGAAGACAATTGTTCGACTTACATTTCAATTTTTCACAATTGGGGCCCAAAAGCCGGCGCCAGCATTTATCATCCACATTATCAAATGATTTCCATCCCGGTTGTCCCGCCGGACGTCCAACATTCCATTTCGGGTTCTTCGGCTTATTTCAAAAAAAATAAAAAATGCGTCCATTGCGAGATGGTAAAATGGGAGAAAAAAATAAAGCGCCGAATAATTTTTGAAAATAAGGGCGCGATTGTTTTTACTCCGTTTGTTTCGCGTGAACCGTTTGAATTGCGGATTTTCCCCAAAAAACATTTGCCCTTTTTTGAAGAAACTTTGGAAAATGATTTGAAGTTTATAGTTGAGGCTCTTCAAAAAGCGTTGGCGAAAATAGAAAAAAAGCTTGGCGACCCCGATTATAATTTTTTCATCCATACCGCGCCGGTTTTAGGCAAGAAAAACTATAAGCATTATCATTGGCATATTGAAATTCAGCCGAAAATCAGCGTTTCGGCCGGATTTGAACTTGGCACGGGCATTGAGATTACAGTAGTAGACCCGGATAAAGCGGCAAAGATATTAAGATGATTTTTACGATTTTAGAAACAGTATCAAACTTTATTCTTTTGATTATCCGCGATACCGGTTATCTGGGCGTTTTTTTATTGATGTTTTTGGAATCAATGAATTTGCCGATTTCCTCGGAAATAATTATGCCTTTTTCCGGTTTTCTGGCGGTGAGCGGAATTTTCAATTTTTGGCTGGTTGTTTTTTTGGGGGCGTTGGGAAATCTTTTCGGCTCGCTTTTCTCTTATTGGCTTGGTTTTCTTTCAAGAAAAGGTTTTTTGAAAAACGCGGATTCAAAAAATATTGAAAGGGCTAAAAAATGGCTGTTTTTCTTCGGCGATTGGACAGCTTTTATTTCCCGCGTTTTGCCGATTGTCCGGACTTTTATTTCTTTCCCGCTCGGCGTTTTGGGAGTTAAATCAATTTGGAAATTTTCAGTTCTGACTTTTTCAGGTTCTTTTATTTGGTCGTTCTTTTTGGCGTGGCTGGGATTTATTTTGGGTGAAAATTGGCAAAGCTTGGAAGTTTATTTCAGAAAATTCGATTATTTGATATTGGCGGTAATTTTAGCGATAATTATCTGGTGGATTTGGTCTCATTTCAGAAATAACAAAAATGAACAAAAAACTTGCAATTTTTAATTTAAAAATGAACGCGCCGATTTTGGCGGATTGGGAAAAAGTCGGCAAATCGAAATCCGAAATTGTTGTTTGCCCGCCGTTTGTTTATATTGAAAGATTGAAAAATTTAAAGATTAAAACATTAAAGTTGGGGGCGCAGGACATTTTTTGGGAAAATCAAGGCGCTTATACCGGCGAGATTTCTTCGGAAATGTTGAAAAATTTAGGAGTGGAATACGTTATCGTTGGCCATTCAGAACGTCGGAAATATTTAGACGAGATGGACGGAATGATAAACAAAAAAGTTCTGGCAGGGTTAAGGGCAGGGTTAAAAGTTATTTTGTGCGTTGGCGAAAATTTAATAATTCACAAGCGCGGCATAAGGGCGGTAAAAGATTTTATAAAGAGACAATTACAAAAAGATTTAAAGAGTTCAAAATTCTTAATTCTAAATTCTAAATTACGCAATCATTTAATGATTGCGTATGAGCCTGTTTGGGCAATTGGCGCGGGCAAGGCTTGCAAGCCCGAAAACGCGTTAGAAATTATAAAGTTTATAAAGGAGAAACTGGATACTAAATACAAAATACAAAATACCAAAGTAATATACGGCGGTTCGGTTGATGGGAAAAACGTTGCAGATTTTGTAAAATATAGGGATGTGGATGGCGTTTTAGTTGGAAGCGCGAGCCTAAAATTGAAAGAAGTTGTTGAAATAATTAAAAAGGTCGGTTGATCGGGTAATAGCGATGAAAAAGACAAAAATAATAACAATTATCATAATCAGTTTAGTCGCTTTAATGACAATCGTCGGATTGTCCGGATTTTAGTTTAAAATTAATCATCCCGCCGACAAAAAAATAATTAGCGGGGTTTGCCGATGTGGTTACAAAAAAAGATTATTTTCTGGTTTCAATAATAGGAATTTTATTCGGATTATTTTCGCTGCCGATTTTAAAGAATATTAAATTATTTTCAGAGGGAGTAAGCGCGGGTAAAGCTATCTTGATTATTTTAGGTTTTTTTATTTTTGCCAATTTCGCATTATGGGTCGCCTCAATATTAGCGCGTTGGATTCCCGTTTTATTACAGATAGCCAAGTTTTTGGCGATAGGCGCCCTTAACACTTTTTTGGATTTGGGAGTCTTAAACATTTTAATTCTTTTTACCGGAGTTGCCGTGGGTTCCCAGTACTCGCTTTTCAAAGGGATTTCTTTTGCCGTGGCCACGGTTAACAGCTATTTTTGGAATAAATATTGGACCTTCGGTTCGCAAAACTCAGCCAATGCGAAAGAATTCGCGCAATTTTTTGCCGTGAGTATTATTGGTTTAGGATTCAATTTGGGCGCCGCATCTCTGGTTGTTAATTTTTTCGGCGCGCCAGCCGGAATATCTCCGGAATTATGGGCGAACATCGGCGCGGTTTCGGCGACTTTAGTTTCTTTGGTTTGGAATTTTATCGGCTATAAAGTCGTAGTATTCAAAAAAAATGAAAAAACTTATTGATTTTATTAAAGAAGCTGAAGAAAAAAAGGTGGCGATCGGGCATTTTAACGTTTCGGACATTGTTGGATTGAAAGCGGTTTTTGCCGCGGCGCGGGAGTTGAACGTTCCAGTGATAATTGGCGTTTCAGAAGGCGAGTGGGACTTCATAGGCGTAAGGCAAATCGTCGCTTTAGTAAAAAGCTTGCGCGAAGAATATGGATACCCGATTTTTTTAAACGCCGACCATACTCATTCTTTGGAAAAATTAAAAGAAGCGATTGAGGCGGGCTTTGACGCCGTAATGTTTGATAACAGTCAATTGTCTTTGGAAGGAAATATTAAAAAAACAAAAGAGGTGGTGGAATATGTTAAAAATTTTAATCCGGAAATCTTAGTTGAAGCTGAACTTGGCAACATCAAGGGAAGCTCAACAATATTATTGACGTCCGACGTCGATAATATTAAAGAAGGGGATTTGACGAAGCCGAATGAAGCAGAGCAATTTATTAAAGAAACCGGCGTTGATTTATTCGCGCCGGCAGTAGGGAATATTCATGGTTTAATAATTAACGGTAATCCGAAATTAGATATTGGAAGAATAAAAGAAATAAGGAAGTTCGCGGGCATTCCATTGGTGTTGCACGGCGGTTCCGGAATAAAAGATGAAGATTTTTCGGCGGCGATTAATGCCGGAATTTCAGTTATTCATATAAACACCGAATTGAGAGTCGCTTGGCGCAAGGGAATGGAAGCGGCTTTAGCCCAAAATCCCGAAGAAATCGTTCCATATAAAATATTGCCGAAAGCGGTTGAAGAAATTGAGAAAGTAGTTGAGGCAAGATTAAGATTATTTAATAAAATTTAGATTTAAAAAGGTTGCCCCGTTAGAAACCTGCTATGTGGTATGTTTATGTCTTACAAAATAGTCAGAAAAAGTGGTATATTGGCTCAACTAATAAGGATTTGCGAAAAAGAATTTTAAGTCATAATTCAGGTAAAAATAAATCCACAAAACATGGCTTACCTTGGAGGATTATTTATTGTGAAATAAGTTTGTCTATGGAAGATGCTAGGGGTCGAGAAAAATATTTGAACTCGGGTATGGGAAGTCGTTATTTAAAGAATAGAATAAAATTCTTTTTCGCCAAGGTTTCTAACGGGGTTGCAATTGTTTAACAAGTTGATATAATAAATCAATCCGAAAAACGCATCCAAAACACCCGAACAAATCCGAAAGACATTTTTAGTTAAATTTCGGATAAATTCGGATTATTCGGATAAAATATTTTAGGATTAATTTTATGGAGCTTACGGCGCAAAAAAGAGAAATAATGGGCAAGGCGGTTAAAACGTTGCGGGACGGCGGTTTTATTCCGGCCGAACTTTACGGCAAGGAATTTAAGAATATTCACCTAAGCGTTTCTGAAAAAGATTTTAATAAAATTTTTAACGAAGCGGGCGAGAGCACAATTGTAAATTTGTCCATTGATGGAGAAAAAATTCCGGTTTTGGTTAATGATATTTTTACCGATGCGTTAACTAATAAAATTTCTCATATTGATTTTTACCGCGTGAGAATGGATGAAAAAACTGAAGTTTCGGCGCCTTTGGAATTTATCGGCGAAGCGCAAGCCGTAAAAGAAAAGAAAGGAATTTTGATTAAGGCTATGCATGAATTGGAAGTTCGCGCGTTGCCGGCGGATTTGCCGCGCAACATTGAAATAGATATTAGCAATTTGGCGGAAATAGGCGAAAGCATTCACGTTAAAGACATAAAGCCGATTAAAGGCGTTGAAATTTTGGCGGAACCGGAAGCGGTAATCGTGACCGTAACGGAAATTATTGAAAAAGTCGTTGAAGAAAAGCCGGCATCGGTTGAAGAAGTCAAAGTTGAAGGCGAAGAAAAGAAAATTGAAAAAACGGAAGAAGAACAAGAGAAAAAATAACGACAGTTATAATGAAAAATTTTATAATTGACATAAGGCGCCGGAGGCCCTCGCGGCTTAACTTGCGGCGCGAAACTACATTTGTAATCCCCCTAAAAAAAATTCTTCAAACGGTTTTTATTTCTTTAACCGCCATATTTTTCGTTTTAGGTTCGGCTATGGCGCCGACTTTTGGAAATGTTAAGGCGGTTCAAAGCCAAAACGAAGAGCAAAGAAAAATTTTGGAATCCCAGCTAACCGACTTTGAAAATCAAATTTCCCAATACGAATCGACAATAAATGAATACAAAAAACAGGGGACGAGCTTGCAGTCGGAAATAAACAAATTAAACAGCCAAATCTCCAAACTTAACCTTCAAATAAAAGCGGTTAATTTGACTTTGAGCAATCTTGACTTTGAAATCGGCGACACGCAAAGCCAAATAGTCCGAACAGAAAGCGATATAGATTTAAACAAAAAAAGCCTTTCCCAAACTCTCCAAACTCTTTACGAAAACGACAGTAAAAATTTAGTCGAGATTCTTATGGCTAACCCCAAACTTTCGGATTTTATGGGCGACATAAATAATCTTATGTCGGTTCAAGACAATATAAGATTGTCCATACGGCAAATCGTTGAAGACAGGCAAAATTTATTGGACCAAAAAGAAGTATTAGGGCTTCAGAAACAAGACGCTGTGGCTTTAAAGGTTTATCAGGACGCCCAAAAAAATTCCATTCGACAGACTCAATCAACGAAAGCAGGCCTTTTGAAAGTTACCAAGGGCAAAGAGAGCGAGTACCAAAAACTTTTAACCGAAACTAAAAAAACCGCGGCGGAAATTAGACAACAAATTTTTCAATTATTGGGCGGTGGTGAATTGTCTTTTGAACAAGCATATAATTTAGCGAAGATGGCGAAAAAAGCAACGGGTGTTCGGGCAGCTTTGATTTTGGCGGTGTTGGATAGAGAATCGGCTTTAGGTAAAAATGTCGGCAAATGCGATTATAAAACCGCAATGCATCCGACCCGTGATATTCCGATATTTTTAGAAATAATTGAAAGTCTTGGATTAAAAAACAGTTTAGACGCAGGCAATATTAAAGTTTCATGCGCTATCTTGTCTAATGGGGCATATGGAGGAGCTATGGGGTCGGCGCAATTTATTCCTTCAACATGGAAGATGTATAGCGATAGGATTTCTGACGCGACAGGTAATAACCCAGCTTCACCTTGGAATAAGGAAGACGCTTTTATGGCAACAGCTTTATATCTTAAAGATTCCGGAGCTGGAGCAGGTGCCACTTTGGCGCAAGAAAAACGGGCGGCGGCGAAATATTACGCCGGTTCAAGATGGAGAAATTATCTTTCAACTTACGGAGCAAGGGTTATCGCTCAAGCGGAACAATTTCAAGATGATATAGACGTCTTGAACTCCTAAACCGATACAAAAAAACGTTATTCGTAGTTTGGCATCGGTTCATTTTTTAAACGCCTTAACTATCGGGTCTAAATCTCCTTCCAATATTTTTTCGATATTATGAAATTTCTTGGAAATTCGGTGGTCGGTGACGCGGTCATCGGGGAAATTATAGGTTCTTATTTTTTCCGAACGGTCGGCCGAGCCGATTTGTTCTCTGCGCATAT
>Ga0100387_10003711_pt1 | contig 12729 bp, 11 predicted proteins | sample CryGeymeta201511_FD_81547 | JGI IMG/M metagenome (GOLD analysis project Ga0100387, IMG submission 81547) | Groundwater microbial communities from Crystal Geyser aquifers in Utah, USA - Crystal Geyser metaG 2015-11 | ecosystem: Environmental > Aquatic > Deep subsurface > Groundwater | place... | reverse complement strand
TGGAGTGATAAATTTCAAGTTCACTTTAGTTTTTTTTTTATTTTCTCCGCAAATGCAATAATATGTCCGTCCGGGTCGGAAAAGTAGCAAACCCTGTCTCCCCAATCCCTGTCAATAATTGGGCTTATTAATACTGCCCCACATTTGGTCGCATTGTCAAATTCTACATGAATATTATCAATATACAAATACAGTTCACACCTTGGAATACCATTTCCGTTGTCAGGATGCGGTGTTTTGTCAGCTAATATTTTTGCAATGCCTTTGTTGGGCATTAGTCCGATTTTACAATTTTCTGAAAAATTAAATTCTGTCATTCCAGGGACATTAAGGTCAGGTTCTTTACGGAATATATTTTGATAAAACTCGCAACTTATCACTTGGTCGTTGACATAAAGGATTGTCTCAATAAGTTTAATCTGGGTTATCATTTGTTTATTTTTTATTGAATTGTTAGCAGGCATTTTATCTTTTATGGTTGTCCTCCCCGAAGCTTATTAAATGAAAAATTATCAAGGCGAAATAAGTCAACTTGAAATCGAATATTTTATCTGCATTGGTTTACCATTGGTGGTAATGTCGGGCAAAACAGATTCGTACGGTTTGCGATCCGTTTTTTGCATCCCGTCGTTTTGTGGCGGACCCTACCGACAATTCAATATCTTATCCTGCAGCAAACCCCATTGAGCGAGTACTATTTTATTATTCCCAGTTTCTAAATCGCCCTGTCAAATGAACAAGCCGGGCTGTATTCCCTGTTATGCGTTCGTTGTGGTGCGTGAATGTTACCATCGGTTGTCGTTTCTCTACGCATGGCACACTGGTTATGGCATTGGTCAACCTTCAACTGCGCCAATTATCATTGCGACACCACCAGATGCAAAGTTGGGAAGATCAGCAATGGTGGTTTGCGCCTCGGGAGAAGCAAGCGTCTTCTCCATCTCGCTTTGGTTGGGAAAGCACAGTTCCAGCCATTCGGTATGACGACGGTTTCCCACCATCGGGTGCTGCGAGAAATTTCGTCAGTTCAAGTCGAGTTACCCCCTTCATCCTGGCCGTAAGCGGAAGATGTGTTTGGGCATAATACTTCTCGAATGTCTCGGGGTTAGTTGGATGCCCGTAAAGCACTGTGATTTTAACCATGGTAGGTTTTCCTTATGATGTGTGAATGATGGAAAATGATTCATTGAGGAGAGAGACAATTCCCGGCGTGCCAAAAAGGCGAAAGTTTAATTTTTGTGGGCGATGAGGGACTCGAACCCCCGACTTTCTGCTTGTAAGGCAGACACTCTGAACCAACTGAGTTAATCGCCCTGAAAATTTATTTCGGCTGGGAAGAAACCGGGTCTAAACCGAGGGCAAATTTTAGAACTTCCATTACATCGGAAACAAAGGTAATTTTCAGGTCCTTTTTCACTTTCACGGGGATATCTTCAAGGTCTTTTTTATTTAGATTAGGCACGATAATATGGGTTAATCCCGCGCGATGGGCTGCGGTGGCTTTCTCCTTTAAACCCCCGATGGGCAGCACATTTCCGCGAAGAGATATCTCACCCGTCATTCCAACCCCTTGTTTGACGGGGATATCCAGAAGCAGAGAGGAAATTGACGTTAGCATGGTTATGCCGGCAGATGGTCCGTCCTTTGGGATAGCCCCTGCGGGGACGTGTACGTGGATATCGTACTCCTTGTAAAAATTAGGGTCAATTCCCAACATTGCTGCATTTGATCTGACATAACTAAATGCGGCCTGTACGGATTCTTTCATGACATCACCAAGTTGTCCGGTTAATTTCAACTCTCCTTTGCCCGGCATTTTTGTGGCTTCAACAAACAGAATATCGCCTCCAAAGGCGGTCCAGGCGAGACCCACAACCACGCCCGGTTTTTCACACCGTTCAGCCACTTCTGAGAAAAATTTCCGGGCGCCTAAAAATTCTTCGACTTTATCGGCGGTAATCACAATTTTCTTTTTATTGCCGGTAGCAAATTTCATTGCTGCTTTCCGGCAAATATTCGCAATCTGACGCTCAAGATTTCGTACCCCCGCTTCACGGGTATATGCATCGATGATCTTCACAATACCTTCATCGGTAAACTCAATTTCATTGTCTTTTAATCCATGCTCCAGGATTTGTTTTTCAAGCAGGTGGCCTTTGGCAATATTTAGTTTTTCGTCGAGGATGTACCCGCTGAATTCTAATACTTCCATCCTGTCCCGAAGCGGTCCGGGGACCTGATCTACCCGATTTGCCGTAGTGATAAAGATCACATTTGAGAGATCAAAATCCACTTCTAAATAATGATCGTTGAAAGCAAAATTTTGTTCAGGATCTAATACTTCCAGCAATGCGCTTGATGGATCTCCCCGAAAATCCATACCCAGTTTGTCGATTTCATCCAGCATGAAGATGGGATTATTGGTCCCGCATTTTTTTAAATTGGCGATGATCCGTCCGGGGAGTGCGCCAATATAGGTTCGTCGATGCCCGCGGATCTCTGCTTCGTCTCTCACTCCCCCCAGAGATATACGCACGAATTTTCGATCCATTGATCTTGCTATGGATTTACCGAGTGACGTTTTTCCGGTTCCGGGAGGACCGCCAAAACAAAGGATGGGACTTTTAAGACGATCGCCTTTTTTACTTCGTGACCGCTTGAGCTTTCGGACTGCTAGATGTTCTAAAACCCGTTCTTTTATTTTTTGAAGACCATAATGGTCAGCATCCAAAATTTCACGGGCGCGTTCAACATCTTCATTGTCATTGGTCGCGACACTCCAGGGCAGATCAACCAGCCACTCCAAATAGGTTCTGGCAACCGTGTATTCGGGAGATTGGGACGGTATTCGCTTCAAACGTTCCAGTTCCTTTTTGGCGACTTTATCGATGTCCTTTGGCATTTTCGCATCGGATATTTTCTTCTCCATTTCTACCAGTTCAACAGCCGGTTCATCCTCACCAAGTTCCTTTCGGATCGCCTTCATTTGTTCGCGTAGGTAATATTCCCGCTGGGATTTCGAAATCTCATCCTGAACGTTGGATTGTATTTTCTCGCTTAGTTCGATCCGTTGCAATTCCCGGTTGATCACCACGGTCGCTTGTTCCAACCGATCACGAATATTGATATTTTCCAGTATCTTTTGTTTTTCTTCCGTGGAAATATTCATCACGGAAACCGCGCGGTCTGCGTATTTCCCGGGATGGGTAATGCTGGTCACCTGTTTATATTGCTCGTTGGAGAGATATGGCGCCACATCAACCAATTTTTGGTAGATGCTGTGAAGGTTTGTCATCATGGCTTCCAGTTCAACCGAGTGATCTTCCGGATCATCAAACCGGATGCCCGTGCCAATGAAATACGGTGTGCTTTGATAATATTTGGTAATTTTTATCCGGGCAATACCCTGAACGATAGCGGACTTTTGCTTATCGGGCATGTTAAACACCCGCATGACCAGGGCAAGGGTTCCCCATTCAAACAGGTCTTCAGACTTGGGATTTTCTATGGAGCCGTCCCGTTGAGCGACTACAATTATTTTTTTATCCCCATTTTCCGGGAGATCATCTATCAATTTCAGAGATTGGTCTCTACCGATGTAGATCGGGATGATCTGTTGAGGAAATAATACGGTATTTCTCAACGGTAATATGGGATTGGATTCTTCGCTGGATTTAATTAAATCTGTCATCAATTTTTTCTTTCTGTCATTTTTCCAATGAACCGGCAAAAGTGATGCCGGGAGGTCTTTATAATAATTCCGGTAAGTAAAATTCCTGGATCATGCACTTCTGGCAGAAGTTACTTTTGAAACTTCAATTTTTTATACACAGACAATGCACGAAGGGTCACCCACTCATCCCCGATAGGCATTTTATTCACCTCTCTGGGGAAATATCCATCGTCAAGCTGAATGCTTTTCAGCCATTTTACCCATTTTTGGATCTGATGATCGGACATGTTGTAATGACACCCTGCGAGAATTTCCATTAATTTCAACGTTCCTCCGGTAAACATGGACGTTTCTCCGGTTCCGATCGATAAAATATTCCACGCATTCTTTTGATGTTGAAATGACGTATAATTATCCTGTTCAATGTGGCTTATTAAAAATTTGCAGGCGTTGCTGACGTCAATTTTTTTCAGCATGGGCGGACGTTTGATCAGCATATTCATCACTTCCATCGTTGTCCATATACAAGACGGCATAGTGTCGGGATCCTCTCCCGGTGGAACCATGCTCCGGTGCAGCCATCCCCCGTCTTTACGCTGCCTTTTTACGAGCCAGTAAATGGATTTTTCCAACACCCGGTTGCCACCGATGCCCAGCTTAAGGAGGATCCAACAGGCGTGTGCGTGATGATGATATAGTAGGGGAAACCGACCGTCATCTTTAATATACCCCATTAATTTTACGATGTCATCCTGAATTAAAGGATGCATCTTGTTCAGTTGAAATTTTACCAGTGTATTCATCCTCACAAGATGGGCGAGGAATTCCAGCCCGACCATCATTTCCCCCGCAGGCGGTTCATCCGAAGGGTTTGATGTGTGGTTCAACATCCTGAGGGCTTTGGGATTTGTGTTTACTTTTTCCATACTATCTATCATCATCGGCTGCCCCTTGTCAAGCCCGAGCAGATCCCAGTATACATCGAAGATCACCGCGGGATCTCCACCGGCTAACAACCGCGGTATCGGATTTTTTCTGAAATCCCTAACCCAGCCCGGCAGGTAGGGTCTGTTGCTAACTGGTTTTTTTCCGGGGGAAAATCGCATGCCATCCCCTGTCTTTCGAATCGGTCTTTTTTGAATCAATCTGTCCACTAGGTCCGCTTCGGTTTATGGCATGACCCACAATCAGAACGAATTTCATGTTTGATTTTCGGAGCAATTCCCAGTCCGGGGATTTCTACACCCTGCCGGTGGCATTTCAGACAACTGTCTTCCGATATAAATTTCTGATGGGGTCCGTCTGGACGATCGGGCAGCAGATCGGTCAACTGTGGGGGATCAATATTGTCTATCGCCGACGTAATCGGGTCCCGGACCGGAGTATTTGTTTTTCCAGCCCATGACAAAAAACGGTCACCATACACTGAAAAAACCAGCAATACTCCGAATATGCAAACGATGGCAAAAACCAGTGTTTCTTTTTTAGTGTTCATTGTTTTCCTTATTTCGGTATACCAAATGGTCAATTTGTTCATCCGCATGATAAGACGATCTCACCAATGGGGCGGATTCAACAACCTTAAATCCAAACTCAAATCCCTTCAGTTTATAATACGCAAACATGTCGGGATGCACATATCTGTGGACTTTTTGATGGATCGGTGTGGGCTGAAGGTATTGACCGATATTAAAAATATCCACACCGACACCGGCAATTTCCTTCATTGTTTCGACGACCTCTGTGTCTGTTTCACCCAGCCCGACCATGATTCCGGTTTTAGTGACCAGTCCCTTTTTTATGGATTCAACTAATACTTTTAGAGATATTTCCCATACGGCCTGTGGTCGAATTTCCCGTGAAATTCGGGGGACGCACTCGATGTTGTGGGAAAAAATCTCCGGTTTAGCATCGAAAAGGGTGTGAATTGCGGGGAGATAACCTTTGAAATCCGGGGTGAGAACTTCAACCGAACATCCCGGTGCATGATCATGAATCGCCCGGACTGTCTCCGCCCAGATGGTACTGCCGTAATCGTGCTTCAGATCGTCGCGATCAACGGAGGTGATAACGACGTGACGCAGCCCCATCTTCTTCACGGCGTCCGCTGTCCGGGCGGGTTCGTCTTTGTCAACCGCTCCCGGTCTGCCCGTTTTCACCGAACAAAACCCGCATGACCGGGTGCAGGTATCCCCGAGGATCATGATCGTGGCGGTTTTCCGGTTCCAACATTCGTAGATGTTCGGACACCGGGCTTCTTCACAAACGGTATTGAGGCGCCCGTCCCGGATCAACATCCGGGTCTCTGCAAATCCATTGCCGGTTTTTAACCTGATTTTCAGCCAGTCGGGTCTCCTTGCCGGAGCGAAAATATCGATGAGTTCAGACATGTTATCCGATATTCGCTTTTTCAAATGTTTCCAGCAATTCGCATATCCGCGAAAGGAACCGAGTGCCGTATGCACCGTCGATCAGGCGGTGATCATAACTCAGGGTGAGATAAACCATTGTTCGCACCACAATTGTATCTCCGTATTTGGTCTCTTTCACAACCGGGCGTTTTTGAAAAGTACCGACACTGAGAATTCCCACATTCGGCTGATTGATGATCGCCATTCCGCTCAAGCCGCCAAATACGCCCGGGTTGGTTATTGTGAATGTGGACCCGAATACATCCTCCGGCGAAAGCTGACCGTTCCTCGCCTTTTCAGCGAATGCGGCAGATTGCCGCGCCATACCCAGAAAATTCAATTCCTCACATCTCCGGATCACCGGAACAATCAAATTATTGTCCGGCAGAGCCACTGCAAAACCCATATTTATATGTTTATGGGAGACCACCTCGTACCCGTCAATCGATGAATTCATGATGGGAAATTCCTTGATGGCTCGGGTAGCGGCATACATGATCATGGGTGAATATGTCAGGCTGATTCCCTGTTTCGCTCTAAACCAATCCATATACATGAGACGAATGTTTACCAAAGGGGTCACATCCGCTTCGGAGGTGGAATATACATGAGCAGATATTTGCTGAGATGCAATCATGTGGTCGGCAATCTTTCGGCGGATACGATCCATGGAATACCGCCGGTCGTTCAGTGTAGATCCGGATATTAAAGATTCCCCCTGATCCGCCGAACTATCTGATATAGTATCATCTGAAGTAACATCAGTCATTGATTGAGATACAGAACTATCTTTCAAGTGGTTCTTTTTGCGGTTTTCCAGAAATTGAATGATGTCCTTTTTGGTGATCCGGTTCTCATGACCATTGCCGGAAATCCTCGCCAGTTCTTCTGAAGTCACGCCTTCCTTCTCTGCAATAGACCGGACTAAGGGGGATATAAAACCCATCGTGCCTGACAAAGGCGATGTTTTTAATCTTTCTGTTTTATGACTTGATACGCGGTCGGTCATGATGCCGGGATGCAATTCGGTTATCGGTGTGTCCTTAGTCTCTGAAACGGCGGGGTCTGCAGAAATTTGCTCACCGGATTTTCGGATCCGGGCAATTACCTCCCCCACCTCAACGACGTCACTGACTCCGAACAATAATTCCGCGATCACTCCTGCCGCCGGTGAGGGTATTTCGGAATCTACCTTATCCGTGGATATTTCAAGGAGCATCTCATCTAACTCCACCGAATCCCCCACTTTTTTCTTCCACTCCAGGATCGTTCCCTCGGTTATGGATTCGCCCATTTTGGGCATGATGACGTCAATCATTTATTCTCCTCGTTTCAGGAAATTCAAATTATCAGGTTACTCTTCATATGATCTGAGGTATAAAATCCATCCTGATCTCGCTTGATGGATACATCCCGCTGAGCTCTCTTCGGATGTCCTTTTCCAACTGTGCTTTATCCGTAAAATTGACCGATACCGGGATTTGAAATAAAATGGACTCTACTTCATTATCCTCCACAAAACGAAGATCCTGCACCACACCGGGAATATTATGAGATTCCATCTGCTGATGGATGATCTCCCGGATATTTTCCACAGTTTCTCCATTTACGATAACCGGATCAACATGAGTAACCACTTCAGCCGTTAGCTTATGGGCGATTCTTTTCTCAACTCTATCGGCGACGGAGTGCATTGCTTCTGAATTTAACCGTTCATCCACCTCAACATGTAGTGAAATAAAATGATGGCTGCCATACCGGTGGACGATGATATCATGTACGTTGTACACCCGCTGAACCGATAGCGCCAACTGCCGGATTTGATCCAGAGCTTCCGGGGATACCGGCGTCCCCAGCAAATCGTCGATCGCATTTCTGGCGATAGAATATCCGGATTTCAGCATGAACCCGGCAACCCCAATCGCCATCAGCCCGTCTACCAGCGTGTAACCAAATCGCACGGAGATCAGCGAGATCAGGACCAGCACAGACGATAATGCATCACTTCTATGGTGCAATGCGTCTGCCCGCAGGGTATCGGAATCGATGATATCCCCCAAATGAAACGCCAGTTTTGCCATCCATTCTTTTGCGAAAATGGTAATCACAACTGCGCTTATCAGATACCAGTTGACGTGAATTTCAACGGGATTTAATATCCTCCCTGCACCGGTTTTTAGAAACTCAAACCCTACAAACCCCAGTAATAGCGCAATGGTCAGGGTGGCAATGGTTTCCGCTCTGCCGTGACCAAAGGGATGTTCTTTGTCGGCAGGTTTTTGCGAAAATTGAAATCCGAAAATAACCACACCGCTGGTCAACACATCGGATAATGTGTGAAGAGCATCAGCGATCAGGGCAATACTGCCCGAAAACCATCCTAAAATAAATTTGATGGCAAATAATAGCGCATTCCCAAAAATTGATATCCACCCTTGAAGCATTCCGATTTTGCTGCGATTTTCCAAAGATTTTGGATCCTCTTTCGCAGGAATTTTCCGACCGGCCAGGTATAATGCCAACTTTTTCATTCTTCTCTACCGGATCGCCGATACTCCGGTAATATCCTCGCCCATAATAAGGGTGTGCATATCGTGGGTGCCTTCGTAGGTATATACGCTTTCAATGTTCATCAGGTGCCGCATCACCGGATATTCCCCGGATATTCCATTCGCGCCGAGGATCTCCCTGGCAAGTCTGGCGCACTCTCTGGCAACCCATACATTGTTCCGCTTGAGCATAGATACCTGTTGATGCCGTAATGAACCTGCGTCCTTATGTTTGCCGACCTGAAGCGCCAGTAATTGGCTCTTGGTGATCTCTGTCAGCATCCACACCAGTTTTTCCTGAACCATCTGAAACCCTGCGATGGGTCTGTCGAATTGAATCCGTGTTTTGGCATATGATAAAGCCGTTTCGTAGAGCATCATGGCGGCACCCAATGCCCCCCATCCAATGCCATACCGAGCCTGGTTGAGACAGCTCAGGGGACCTTTCAGCCCGCTGACACCGGGCAGAACATTTTCTTCAGGAACGACCACGTTGCTGAAAATTAATTCGGAGGTGACGGAGGCGCGAAGGGACCATTTGTTTTTCATCTCGGGTGCTGAGAATCCTTCGGAAAACGTGTCTACCAGAAACCCCCGAACCTGATCACGATCATCCTTTGCCCACACCACGGCCACGTGGGCGATGGATCCGTTAGTGATCCACATTTTTGCACCGTTAAGAATATATCCGCCATCAGTCCTGACTGCCCGGGTTGCCATTCCCGCAGGATTTGACCCGAAGTCCGGTTCCGTGAGGCCAAAACAGCCGATCATCTCACCGGATGCCAATGGAGGCAGATACTTTCTTTTCTGATCTTCGGACCCGAATGTAAAAATGGGATACATGACCAATGATCCCTGAACCGATACAAATGATCGTATCCCGGAATCGCAGCGTTCCAACTCCTGACACGCCAATCCGTATGCCAGGTTAGACATCCCGGCGCCACCATACTCCGTGGGGAGGTTGATTCCCAGCAAGCCCAATTCTCCAAACTTTCTCACAAACTGTACCGGAAAACAGCCATCTTTGAAGTATTCGTCAATCACCGGAATCAGTTCGGTATCTGCAAACTCACGGACGGTTTTTTGCACCATCAATTCTTCTTCTGTGAATTCATTCGAAATTTGAGTATAATCTATGCCAATCAGTTTCATCGTACCGGGTCCAGTTAATAATTAATATGTTATGAGTTCATGAATTGCATCAATGATCCAGTCTGTCTGTACCAGAATCGCATTTTCCAGCGCCGGTGCATAGGCAACGGGCAGGTCTTTTGAGGCGATGCGTTTCACCGGTGCATCCAGAAACTCGAATCCTTCCGCTGCGATACGGGCGGCAATTTCTGCTCCGAATCCCCCGGTCAAATTATCTTCATGAACAATCAGAATGCGATTGTTTTTTTTCAGCGATTCAAGAATGGTCACCATGTCCAGGGGATTTAACGTTCTCATATCAATAATATCCGCAGACATCCCCGTTTTTCTCACAGCCTCTATACATTTTTGCACGCAGGCTCCCCAGGTCACCAGGGTCAGGTCATCCCCTTTTAAGGCATAATTTGCTTTACCGAATGGGAGCAAATAGTCATCAGATGGCTCTGTGGCAGCGGCGTATCCCTGTCGATACAATCCTTTATGTTCGAGGAAAAGAACCGGATCGTCCATCCGGCATGCCATTTTCAACAAGCCCTTGGCGTCGGCTGCATTTGATGGATAAGCGATGAAAATCCCTGGCAGATGTGTAAAATATCCGTCGATGCTCTGACTGTGACACAACCCGCCATGGATGTATCCACCCACCGGTACTCTGATCACCATGGGGCAGGACCATACGCCGTTGGAACGGTACCGGATCGTAGCGACTTCATTCCGTAATTGCATCATCGCAGTCCAGATATAATCTCCAAACTGAATTTCCACAACGGGTTTCATTCCGCACAGTGCTGCGCCGACTGCCGTCCCAATAATAGAAGATTCCGCTAACGGAGAGTTGAATACCCGGTGTTTTCCAAATTTCCCGGTCAACCCGCGGGTGGCGGTAAATACACCCCCTTTTTTCCCCGCAACATCCTGACCGTAAATCACCATTTTATCGTTAAACGCAAGTTCTTCATCCAGTGCATGATTGATCGCATCAACCAACACCGTCTTGCGGTTTCCGTTGCCGGTTTTCGTCACGGTGATCCCTGCCGGTGGTGTGTTTGCAGAATACAGGTGGAGGGCAATCGTACCCGGGTCGGGTGCATCCTGTGATTCTGCCCAAACCGCATCCTCATTCACCCGGACTTTCACATTCTCATAAATGGATTCAAAATCGTTATCGGTACAAATCCCTGCATCAATACACCTCTTCTGAAACAGGTGCAGCGGGTCCATCCGCCGATCCGCCTCCAGTTCTTCATTAGACCGGTATTTCCGCTGGTCGTCAGACGATGAATGAGGGAACAGACGAACCACATTCGATACGATGATACCGGGACCTTTCCCCCGACGCGCACGCTCAACCGCCTTCATGAAAGCCATTCGGGTTTCAAACAAGTCGGTCCCGTTCACATTAAACCGCGCAAGAGATTCATACCCTGCAGCAATTTTATAAATTGAGCCGCCCGCAGTCTGCTCTTCCACGGGAACGGAGATGGCGTACCCATTGTTTTCAATATGGAAGATCACCGGCGCTTTTGCTCTGCTTGCCCAATTGAGCGCTTCATGAAAATCGCCCTGACTCGTGGTTCCTTCACCGGATGACACATATACGACTGCATTGTTCCCTGCCCGTTTACAGGCAAATGCCGCCCCCACCGCCTGCAAATATTGCGTTCCTGTGGGACTTGACTGGGTGACAATGCGCAAAGCATGGTGACTATAATGCTGAGGCATCTGTCTGCCGCCGGAATTCGGATCATCTTTCCGGGACATGAAGCTGAGAAAAATTTCGCGGGACGTCATCCCCCACTGGAGGCAGAGTCCCTGATCGCGATAGTATGGGAATGCATAATCCTGACCGGGGATAAAACATGACCCTGCGGCGACCTGTGCAGCCTCATGCCCCGCAGCACCAATATGAAAGAACCCTTTTCCCTGTTTTAACAGGGTTAGCTGTTTTTCATCTAATTGCCGTGACAATGCCATGGTGCTGAAAAAGCCTAACAGTTCTTTTTTCGTAAATCCGTACAATTTCATTCGATTACATTACCTCGGGTTTCATTGGGGTCGGTTGAAATACTGTCCTGAATTCCTGTATAAATGTTTCCACCAAAATGGACATGCTGATTTTCTGATCTGTCTGTTTTTCCAATGATGTCACTCCGCATTCGAATATTCCACACGGGATGATCCCGGTAAAATAGTCTAAATCGGTATTCAAATTCAACGCCAGACCGTGCATACTTACCCACCGGGACAACCGAACTCCCATGGCACATATCTTTTCATCATCGATCCAGACACCGGTCATCCCTTCCCGGGTCTGAGAAAATACACCGAACGTCCTGAGAGTTCGGATTACTACTTCTTCCAAACTACGCATATACCAGGATACACTTGTGCGGTACCCCCGCAGATTCAGGATCGGGTAAACGACCATCTGCCCGGGACCGTGAAACGTGATGTCTCCCCCACGGTCAATGGATATGACGTCCGCATCCTTTCGATAGGATGGAAGCAGGTGGTCTTTATTGGCGTTTTTCCCAAATGTGTACACGGGATGATGTTCCAGTAATAGCACAACATCGTTGATCTGTCCCTCTATTCGTGCTGTATGGATAAGTTTCTGCACATCCCATATGAATTGAAAGGGCTGTTTCCCCAGCCAGAAAAAATTCACCGGATCAGGACATAAATCTAAAATAATACGAAACATATGTGATGGTTCGACCTGTGGCTCGGATGCGAATATGTGAACGCAGGAAGAATTTTTTAAGATAGGTTCACTTAACATAACGGGCAAACTCATCAGATATGAATCGCATCACCAAATGCATCAGCGGTAGCTTCCATGAGCGCTTCTGAAAATGTGGGATGGGGATGAATCGTTTGAAGGATCTCATGCCAGGTGGTTTCCAGACGCCGTGCAACTCCCATTTCCGTGATGATA
>Ga0100387_10003702_pt1 | contig 12739 bp, 8 predicted proteins | sample CryGeymeta201511_FD_81547 | JGI IMG/M metagenome (GOLD analysis project Ga0100387, IMG submission 81547) | Groundwater microbial communities from Crystal Geyser aquifers in Utah, USA - Crystal Geyser metaG 2015-11 | ecosystem: Environmental > Aquatic > Deep subsurface > Groundwater | place: USA... | reverse complement strand
CATGGCTGAGCCCAGGACGCTCCCGAGCAGGAATCCACCCAGTGCACCACGGCGACGACTAAAGAGCAGGAAAAAAAACAAGAGGGGGATAATTAATCCCGCGATGCCGCCACCGTCGTTTTTACGATTGCCCTTGCTGCGACCATTCCCGGTATAGGCTCCCTGGGTCACGGCCACAACCGCCCGCACACCCTGGACAATTCCGCCATAATAATCCCCCTGTCGGAATGCTGGCGCCATTTCATCCCGAATAATCCGAGCCGAGAGCGCGTCCGTAAGCACGGGTTCAAGCCCATAGCCGACTTCAATGCGAATTTTTCGTTCAGCCTTCCAGACCGTTAGCAGAATACCGTTGTCTTTGTTTTTCTGGCCAATGTGCCATTTTTCAAACATCCGGATGGAGGTTTCCTCAATATTCTCACCCTCCAGCGAGGGGAAGGTCGCCACCACCAGTTGATTGGAGGTTTGTTGCTCGAACTGGCGTAGTTGTTGATCCAGTTGACGCGCCTGGTTGGTCGTCATGAGCTGACCCCAGTCATTTACATAACTGGAGATCTTGTCTGGAATGGTCACGTCGGATACCGCCGATAAATGGGAAACACCAACAACTAACAGCAGAAAAATACTCAGACAGTTATACCAAATGAGGGGACAGTGGTGTTTGGTGAACGAAAATGCCATGGGCTAGAATTCCACTTTGGGCGCTGTTTCGGCACCGGCTTGAGCTGCGAAATAGGCTTTCGCGCTAAATCCGAACATTCCGGCATAGATACGATTGGGGAATTTGCGTATCAGGGTGTTGAAGGATTGGGCCGCTTCGTTGAACCGGCGACGCTCAATGGAAATCCGATTTTCGGTACTCTCAAGTTGGGATTGCAGGTCGAGGAAATTTTGATTGGCTTTCAGTTCGGGGTAGCGCTCCATCACAACCATCAATTTGCTCAATGCTCCGGAAAGCGCGCCCTGGGCATTCTGAAAATTCTGCAGCGCTTCCTGGCTGTTGGTAATGCCTTCCAGGTTGATGTTGTTCACCTTGGAGCGGGCTTCTGTCACAGCGATGAAGGTTTCCTGCTCATGTTCCGCGTAACCTTTGACGGTGGCTACCAGATTGGGAATGAGGTCAGCCCGGCGCTGGTAGACATTTTCCACCTGGGACCAGGCTGTTTTGACTGCTTCTTCCTGGGTAACAAACCCGTTGTACTTGCTTACAATACTTGCTAAAAACAAAACAACAGCCGCTATCAGGATGATCCATATCATTGTTGATTTTTTCATAATGTCACTCCGTGTTTTTTCTGGTCTTTGTCATTTATGTGGACTGAGCGGTTTTGAAAACCATTCCAGCCATTCTCTTTATAACGCATTCATCGAATCTTTCTCTGGCGGGCGAAAAATAAGATGAATTTGGCTCAATAGGTGTTTTTTTCAGATGGACTTTTCCGGAAAATCTTTGGCCGGACATTTGATATAGGACAACTTGCAGAGGGTGACCCAACAACTATAATAGGAACCAATGCAGGAAATAGAAAAATCGCACCCTGACCTCCAAACATTCACGGCACGCTCTGTATTTGAATGTGGTCCCTGAAAAAAACAAATGAATAGCAAGAGATAGAGGATAAATATGAAACTCAACCGGACAATCTTGGTCATTACCAGTACTGTCTTAGTCGCGGCATGTACCGACCTACTGTTTAAGCCCGAGTTGCCAACCTGGGATTTTACAGTGGAGTTCCCCCTGACCCGGGAGGTGGTAAAGGCGGACCAGCTTCTGGATCAACCTGAAATTTCACGGCAAATCGTAGACGAATTTGGCAATCCGCTGCCTGCCGGTACTGAACTGTATGTTTATAAAGACACCATCCAGGTGGATCCGGTTCATGTCGGCGATCAACTCACGATTGAAGACATCAACAAAGATTTTTCCCAGACTGTGGATGATGTCACTGTTGAGGGAACCCAGACAACCGAGACCGTCAGTTTTGATGAAGTCGGGGTGAATCCCATCAATAAAAATCTGGTCTCCCGGGTGGGAACGATTGAACTGGATGATATGGCTCCAACCTCCACCGAACCCTTCAAATTGCGGGAGATTGCACCGGCTGTGGAGTCTGTACCCAACGGGACCACTGACTCCATTCCTTCCGCACCAATTCCGGCGATTGTCAAACCCTTCAGCTTCAGTGATTTTCATAGTGCCAACTTTTATGCGGGTCATCTGGACATTACGATTGTGAACGACATGGCGATTCCGCTGGGTTCGCCGGTTGACCTGCAACTTCAGGAAGTCGTCGCGGGTGATACGGTTGACATTTCCGGCGCGACCGTTACCTGGCTTGCAATCATTCCGGTTGGTGACCAGAACACGCAGTCACTCGACTTGAGTGGAATGACCTTACCCGGCGATATTCTGGTAAAAATTTCCGGTCATTCTTATGGCTCGCAGGGTCAGGATATTGCCATGAGTGAAGAGGTTAAAAATTCCAGCTTTGTGGTGAACATTGCGGCATCAAACCTGGCGGTCAACTCTGCAGAGGCGATTGTTCCGACACAGATCATTGATGACGCCAGCAGCATTGAGCTGAGCGATTCCACCAACAGGGTTCAGCGCGCCAAAATCAAACGCGGCAACATGGAAATTTCCATCGTAAACAGCATGTCGGTTTCGGCGAATGTCACCATTTCCGTTCCTTCATTGGAAGGTCCCGCCGGAGGGACATTTGAAGAGACGATTCCAATGGATGCCAAGGCCTCGGTGAATCAGACCTTCAGCCTGCGAAACCACTTCATGGTGATGGATATTGATTCGCAAAAAGTGAATTACAGTTACCATATTGAAACCAATTCCACCGATACGAATTTTGTACCGATCACCGATATGGACAGTATCCAGGTTGCCCTGGCATTGTTCGGTGCGTCGGCGGCCGAGGACATCGTATTTTCTACGATTCAGGGTATCATCGAGAGTCAGGACAAGACTCTTGGTGGCGACATTCCGGTGACCTCTGACTCGGAAATTCTCCGGGCTGACATTGCCTCGGGTCAGTTGGACATCAATATCTTTAATGGTGTTAACCAGACGCTGGGCGGCACGCCGGAACTGACCTTGCAAATTGATGAAATTCAAGATGTCGATGGTGACACACTCCGGGTTTCCAATGTGAATCTTGATCCCGGTGAAAATGTCATCACGGTTGATTTGGCCGATTATAGTCTGATCATGCCCCGTGACAACCAGGCGCTGCATTACAATGCGCATGTCGTGACACCGGAAGGCGAACTGGGGACTTACGATTTGCTGGATTCAATTAGCGTTGACATTAATGTCTCAACGCTGACCTTCAGTGAAATTGAGGGCTATTTCACCCAGGACGCAATTGTTGATTCCAATGTGGTTGAGCTTGACAATGAGACCAAGGTTCAAACGGCCGCCATTGCAAACGGCGACCTGAAATTGACCATTCGCAATTACATCGGGGTTGAAGCCCGGACACGATTCACCATTAACGAAATCATTAAAGATGGCCAGCCATTCCGGGGTGTTTTGAACATCAACCAGAATTCCGCGCCCCAGGACAGCACCTTTGACCTGACCGGGTATGAAATTGTGATGCCGCTGGATGATCAGGTGATTCATTACAAATCACGCATTTCAATCCCCAGTGATGTGGCCATGACCCTGAGCCTGGAAGATTCCATCGCCATCAATATGAATATTGCCAATATGTCGTTCAGCGACATTCAGGGCATTGTGGCGCCCATCGAGGTTATGATTGACACGATCCGTCAGGAAATGACCGGTATGCCGGACGAGCTGGATGATTTCAATTTCTCCCGGGTGGACATGACATTGGCCTTCGACTCCGGTATTTCGATTCCGGTATTTCTGGATCTGAGCATCATCGGGACGACATCAACCGGTGAAACGGCGACGGCCAGCGTGAGTAACTGGAATATCACTGACAGCAGCGATGTTGTGATCCCGGCTGACCAGGCTACGACATTAATCAATCTCCACCCGGATAATATTACGGTTTATGGGCTGGCGACGGTTGGTGATGGCGCGACCCAGGGTTCGGCGTCCAGCAGCGATTCAATCCAGGCAAGCTTCGAAATTTCAATTCCCATGTCGTTTATACTGGGAGATTCCACTGAATTGAAAATGGATCCGGCGTCGGTGGATGCGGGGTTACCGGAGGATTTACAGAGCACCACCCTGTTCGCGGACATTGATAATCAGTTCGGGTTTGGCGCTATGCTGACGGTTCTGGCGTCGCCGGATTCGGGGGTGTTTGAGGACCCGCCAACCGGGATTCCGGACACCTTGCTCACACTGACGGTACCTCCCGGGGAATATTCTCACCAGGAAATTGAGCTGCCGGCTGACAAGCTATCGCTGTTGCAGGAAAAAGTTTTTCTTAAGAATAATGTCTTTCTGTTAGGTGAACGCGATTCGTTAGGTGTTTCAGTACCCTCGCGCTTTTTCTCAACCGACTCGATGCAGATCAAGTTGACAGGATCAGCCACGGCGAGAATCAATCAGCAGGATGGGGGTGCATTATGAAACGCACACAATTTTCCTCAATAAAAGGGTGGTTCATGAGTGCGTTATTCTTCAGTCTGGTACTGCTTGGCGGGACTTCACTCTGGGCGCAAGAAAACGGTGTTGCAGCAGCACCAGGCTCCGAAGAAATTGATCGACCCGCCATTCCGCTGAAAATTGCGGTGGTGGTGCAGGATTCCACCGGAATGCATTTTGATGCCACCTATTTCGACACCGATGAATCCCCGTCCGGTGAGAAGTTGGATTTTATTGCCGGCGATTCCGCTGATTGTGGGGATGTGGATTGTTTCCTGTCGGCTGCAAAAAAGGGTGATGCGGATTATCTGATGCTGTTGAATCCTGGTGAAAATCAGGTCACCCTGTACGATCCCGACACTCAGGAGAAGCTGGCTGAATCTTCACTGGATAATCCCTTCGCGGTTTTCGAAACCCTTTTCAGTAAGATCGCAGCAACCATTCCGACAGATTCCACCCTGGTGGACTCGTCCTCACTCACATCAATGATACCGGACTCTGCCATGATCGCTGGTGTTAGCGCTGCCATGGACAGCCTCGCCGCTGAAGCGCTAGCTGCCGCCGCCGCAGCAGCAGCAAAAAAGGAGATTGATGCCGAATCCAGGCTGCCAGTTTCAAAACCGGTCGGGTTTACGGATTTCGACAAGGTCTTTTACCGTCATTCCCGGACCTTAGAAGCGTTTGTGGAAAATCCCTCTTATCTGGCGCTTAATCACGAAACCAGCACCGCCTGGTCGGTGGTGATGCCCATGCCATTCATTCCGCTACGGGTACGAATGAACAATTCAGCGTTAACGCCGGGGTGGGTCAAAGATTGGTTTCAGGGTCAATTCCTCACCGAATCCGACAAGCTTGAAATGACCTCCATTCTGCGGGGCAAATCGCTGGACATTCACACCATTGTCGATCTGCCCACACTGTTGGGGGTTCGGGTAGGCGCGATTGGATTTAATTCCGGTGTCCATATCGCCGTTAATGGTGTTCTGCCTGGCGATTTGCTGATGCTGCCCTGGTCGAATTTCACAAGCGACAATCCACTCACCGATCTGGACCTGGCGTTTGAAACGCTGAGTTATTCCCAAACCAACATTGGCTACGGTCGCGAAGTCCCCACGCCATTTGGTAATGTCCGGGCAGGTGCCGGAATTGGGCTGTACATGGGTTTTGGTTATGCTCAGGTACAATCCGAGCAGTTCACCCTGACAACGAACACCGACTCGATTGTCGTGGATTTAGCTGCGCGTGGGTTTTACACCGATCCCAATATCGGCTTACTCACCGATCCCAATACCTCTGATCTGGCGATGAGCCCGTTCCCCAGCGCGTTGGGCTTTGGAATCAATCTCGGTGCGGGCATGGACCTTTATCAACTCACCGGTCAGCGTATCGATGTCCAATTGGCGTTGAGTAATATTGGCGCAAGCCTGAATTGGAATAATGTCACGGAAAAGACCTTCAGTGCCCACGCGGTGATTTACGATGTGGCTGAAGTGATGGACAACAGTTCCGACAACACCTATATCGACTCCTTGCTGAATCCGACTGAAACGGTGATCGGGGTCGGGAGCCACAGTGTTTCGATTCCGGTTCAAATGGCATTAATGGCCCAGTACCAGCCGATTCGTCAGATTTTGGTTCAGGCCTCCTACCGTCAGTCTTTTGCAGATGGGGTCGCCTGGAGTACGGATCCACAATTCGGCCTTTATGTTGGCTATTTCCCGATTCCGGCAGTGGAATTGCGCGGTGGTCTGAATTCATTCATGGGACAGACGGCCTGGACTGGCGGATTTGGTGTTCACCTGAAACATTATGAAATGGGCATTGATGTTACGGCCATGAATGGTTTCGGGCTGAACGCCTCCGGTGTCGGTATCCGGCTCTCCCAAAGTTTGTATTTTTAAACACAACAGCGCTTTTTTCAAGTCGGGCGCTGGAATAAACTCAGTAAAAACGGGGCACTTTCGGGTGTCCCGTTTTTATTTTCTCATCATTTCAATTCCCTTTTTGGTCGTGAAGGTTTAGCTTTCACCGTTTTTAAGAAGAACTGGTTACTGAATCCGTGTTTTGTTGGAGTGCATCTCCTCAAAATATGTCAATTGGGAATTGAACAATGTTGAAACGAACCATTATTACTTTTGCCCTGGTATCTCTGTTTATGACCCCCGCGTTCTCACAATCCAGCACGGGAGGAATCTTTTTATTAATTCCCACCTCCGCTGCATTAAATGGAATGGGCGAACTGGGGGTAGGGCTGCCTTATGATCAGCCCGATGCGGCCTTTTTCAATCCGGCTAACGGGATTTACGGCACTCGGGGTGTTGGCATCTATGCCACAGCACATCATGAACGCTGGTTACCCGGTCTGGCAGATGATATGTCGCTGGATTATAAATTCCTGGGGGTTAGCCTGATACCGGAGAAGTATCCGTTTCAGCTCGTATTGCACCATCAAAGAACCTTTCTCGATGCCGGCGAACAAACCTACACAAATTCGGAAGGACATGTCATTGGAACGTTTAGCACCTGGTTTTCCGTAAATGCCTACACCCTGGCCGGATGTTATACGCGTCAGACCGGACCGGTGCTGTGGGATGTTTCAGCCGGTTTTTCCAGCAAGCGTGTGGTGCAACATTTGGCTGACGATGAATTTGTGGACCCGGGTGGAAAAGGCACCGCCTACAATACCTTTTATGATGGCGGATTTCTCCTCTCCGCCCAATGGGAACACGCCTGAACTCCGGCGCGCTGTTGAAACTGCGCCCCGGATTGGGGTACAGTCTCATGAATGTGGGTGACAATATCAAGTTCGGACAGGAAGATCCCTCTCCCCGGCTTGCCCTGACAGGAATTTCTCTCGGTGGTGAACTGACTAGCGCATCCTACGGACCAATGATTGCCTGTAAATGGGGACACGCGGCATCAGACATTCTTGCTAAGCCCCGATACCCGGGGGATCCCATTACCTACCAGTCCGGATTGGGGGACATCAACATCTATGATCATGTCATCCGTGGTAAAAATGATCACACGGTAGAAGTATCTCAGGGGAGGTCCTTTACCATGCTTGATTTTTACACTTATCGTGAGGGTGAGCGCGGTGGACCCGGTTTTCCCCGACCCATTCACGAGTCAGGCTATGGTCTGAATTCACGCGGGTTTCTCCGGCTAGTAAATCGTTTTGTCAATTTGCCAGCCCTTGATATGATTAACCGTCACTTCACCCTGCGGTATGATTTCTCGCGATGGACGACAGGAGAAAACGAGCCGCTAGTTGGTACAGAATTCAAAGCCTTTACGGTCACGCTGCATAACCTGGGTCCGGGTTCGCCCGACAAGGATGGTGTGGATGTCTCTTCGTTTCACGAAATGCCTGTGGAGCTGGTGACCGGGTTTAACTATTCCGGCATGTATCCCACAAATTTCGACTCTGATGATCGTCTGGAGCCACACTATGAGCGCGGATATACCATCGGTCTGGAAACTAGAATTTCATCCGCCATCCTTGGGTTCTCATTTTCCCAAATAGCTTCCAGCTTCATGAATGTGGATTCCATAGCCTGGTTCACATTCCAGTACAGAATCCACGACCGCTATAATTATGTGAACCTGTACGGTCTGAAGCAATTTACGCCGACCAAACGGCTCTCATTCCTAATCGGTCCCCAGCTTTCAGCCTGCGTGGGACGGGAGATTTCCATTTTCGACGAAGCGGTGGGATTTGAACCCTCACACGAATTTAATGTTGGGCTAATCGGTGCTACTCAGGTCAATTTCACCGAGGCTGCGGCTGTCCGGCTCAGTTATTACTACGGCCTCCGGGATATTGAAGATGATTTAACCGACCGGGGATTTCTGAGATTAGGGAGTTTTCAGTTGAATTTGGTGGTGAGTTTGTGACAGCCTTCGGGGTCAGAATGCCGATCCTGTGAAAGTATTTGTGCTCGAGTTGGTGGTCAAATTATAGCGCCATCTGGCTGACTGTTCGAAATTAATCTTTTTTAGGTTTGTGTAATTTATAAGAAACCCGTAAACCCTGTTGACATCTGTCAACTCACCCCTTATTATGAGCCCGAGAGCGAAACACCCAAACAAAGAAATTGACGCTGCGGTCAAATATGCTGAATCAAACGGTTGGCAAGTTAAAAAATCCACCGGCCATGCCTGAGGGGCTTTGTTTTGTCCTGAAAAGAGTCACGATGGATGCATTATTCGTGTTTGGTCAACACCCCAAAGCCCTGAAAATCATGCCCGGCAGATTGTTCGCTTCGTAAACAAATGCTCCCACGCCAAAACCTCTAAGACTGATGGAATGGAGAGGCCATAGATGAACAACGAAAAAAAATACTATCGATTTATATTCGTTCTGGAGGACATTGATATTACCGACGATGCAATTGTTGATAAAATCTACGAGTCGGGTTGTAATGACGCGTCTATAGAATCTCGAGAACAGATCGTCTATTTGGATTTTTACCGTGAATCTGAAACGGTTCAAGCCGCCGTGAGTAGCGCGATGGAAAATGTTAGTCGAACCGGCATCAAAGTCCTTAGGGTCGAACCCGGAGATGCAGTAACCGCCAGCGAGATTGCTTATCGGTTGAATAAATCTCGTGAATATGTTCGGTTACTCATTTCAGGGAAACGAGGAAAAGGGAATTTTCCAGCACCGATCTCTGGTATTGACCGACCGACTCAAATTTTCAGTTGGGCAGAGGTGGCTAAGTGGTGTTATCGGCAGGAAATTATTAAGGATAAGGCTATAATCGAAATTGCCGGGTGCATCCTGAAAACGAATCGAGCTTTGGAAAATCACCTCTCAAAAATTCTAAAAAAACCCAAAAAAATTCGCTCCGGCTCTACTGAACAGACGAAGCCGAGTTACGTCTTTGTCGCAAAATCCAAATAATTCGCATCAGCTTCTAACCATCCCCACCACTGTCTCGATATGCGCCGTGTGAGGAAACATATCCACGGGCTGTACCGAGGTAATTTCGTAGCGGTCGTCCGCGCACAACAGTTTCAAATCCCGGGCTAATGTGGACGGATTGCAGGAGACATACACGATTCGTTGTGGGGAAAATGTCAAAATATCGTCAATCAATTTCGGATGCAGACCAGCCCTGGGTGGATCCACGACCAGGACATCGGGATTGGGTAATTGCCTGGCTTTTTCATCCGTATGAAAGACATCCTTCAAATCACCCAGGATGAATTCGGCATTTTTTATCCCGTGTGATGCTGCATTCGCCCGGGCGTTGTTCACGGCATCTTCCACCAGTTCCACACCATAGACCATTTTCGCTTTTTGCGCCAGATAGAGCGAGATCGTTCCGGTGCCACAGTATAAATCGTACACAACCTCATTGCCGGTGAGTTTTGCCTGTGTCATTGCTTCGGCATAGAGTCGCTCGGCCTGGCGTGTGTTGGTCTGAAAGAACGCGTTGGCGGCAATTTCGTAGGTCAATTCACCCAGCCTGTCGTGAATGACACTCGCTTCCGTATAAGCGTATTCAGCTTCACCCACAGAAACCTCCGCCATGCTGCGTGTGGTATTGTTGACCATGGCGGTGATCTGAGGAAATTTCTCTTTAAGTGCGTCGAAAAAGGGTTCGATCAGCGCCCGATCATTTGTGGTGGTCACCAGGTTGACCATGATCTCATCCGTGTGCTCGCCATATCGTAAAACCAGATGACGCGCCCAGCCCGTGTGGTTTTGCGTTTCAAAAGATTGCCAATAATTCGCCTTGGCCCATTCTGTGGTAAAATTGAGAATGTCCGTACAAATGGGTTTCTGCAAATAACAAGTCTCAATGGGTAGGACCCGGTCAAACCGCCCCGGCACATGCAGCCCCAATCCAAAATCATCCGCAGGGTCGTCCGGATTGGTCATCCAGGGACGAGTCGTGAAGGAGAACTCCATTTTGTTGCGATAATGAAATATTTCCGGTGAAGGCAGTGCTGGTTTTACTTCGATCTCCTTGAACCCGCCAACCCGCTGGATCAGGTCACGGACCTGTTGGGTCTTCACCACCAACTGATCCTCGTAACTCAGGTTTTGCAGCAAACATCCGCCACAAACGCCAAAATGCGGACATTTTGCTTCGATCTGATTCGGTGCGGGCTGGAGAATTTCTATGGGGTAAGCGTCCGCATAGTTGTTCCGTTTTTTCTTGATGCGAATCCGCATTTTTTGACCCGGTAATGCCCGTTCGACAAAAATCGCCAGGGTGTCCACGTGGACGACACCTTTCCCGCCGTATGCCAGCGATTCAATTTCGACTTCCAGTTCCTGTCCGCGCTTTATAGACAATTTATATCGCTCCGTTCCTACCTATGTAAAAATTGTAACAAGGGTGGCTTTGTTGTTTGGACCGTTTCCACCATTAAGAAGTAACTGTGGTCCAAGTAGTCTGATTGATTTGAATTATTTGCTTAGATCTTTGAGAGAAAATCGTCAAGTGAAATACGGGCGTGCTTAAGAATGTGTGCCAATGTTGACCGCTTAACTGGTTTGTGAGCCGGGATTGTCAACTTTAAGGTCTCATCACCGGTGTGTTTTTGCATTCGTAAATGTGAGCCTCGCTGTCGCACGATAACCCATCCATCACGTTGAAGTGCCCGTACGATCTTGGTAAAATCCAGACTGGGTACTTTGGTCATATTGCCAATTCAAGTTCTTCTGCACCAGAAATCGAACGGATATCATCATCCTCGATTGGTTCAAGATACAACTCAATCGCCTCTTTAATGTTTTTTAAGGCTTCTTCCCGAGTATCACCTTCAGAAATGCAGCCTGGTAACGAGGGAACAGTAACTGTATATCCACCTTCTGCACTAGGTTCAAGATAGATTTTTAATTTCATTTTATCCTCTGTAATCCGTTAGCTACAAACTCACAATCTTCACGCTGGCCGACGCGCCGATCCGACTGGCGCCGGCTTTATACATCGTCATGGCATCCTCACAGGAGCGCACACCGCCGGAAGCCTTAACACCCATGGAAGGTCCGACGACACGCCGCATTAAGGCCACATCATCCGCGGTAGCACCGCCTTTGGAAAAACCGGTGGAGGTCTTTACAAAATCCGCCCCTGCCTGCTGACACAACACACAAGCCTTGACCTTTTCTTCATCCGTCAGAAGTGCCGTTTCAAGAATAACTTTGAGCAATGCCGGACGACCGGCCTCTTTTACCCGACGAATGTCTTCCCGGACGAAATCATATTCGCCGCTTTTTAGCTTCCCAACATTAATCACCATATCCAGCTCACCGGCGCCTTGCTGGACAGCCCAACGACCTTCCTCAGCCTTGATCTCTGTGGGATTGGCCCCTAATGGAAATCCAATTACGGTACATGTCGGAACGCCGGAACCGCGCAATTCACGCACACAGACGGGAACATGGACCGGATTCACACAGACACTGGCGAAACTGAATTTACGAGCCTCTGCGCAGAGTTGAATAACTTCGGCATCCGTAGCGTCTGGTTTAAGTAGCGTATGATCAATCAGTCGGGCTAACTCAGGATCCGGACATTTATTTCCAATGTGTGCGCCAACCCGTACTGCCCCATTCCCAACGATTTGCCGAACGGTCTCAAAATCACGATCGGGACATAAATTTTCTTCGCAGGATTTGTATGCCCAAAATTCACCCCTCCCGCTCGGTGATGGCGGGACGCTGCGGTGAAATTGGTCCGCGCGCTGATTCATCAGTTCATTCACAATGCGATCGACATCATATTCTGGGTAGCTCAACGCGATTTCTCCTTCATCATCGGACGGCAAAAATAGTGCGTACCGTTCCGGAATGCTAGACGGTTATATTCAAACTCTGAATTTTAAGCTGCTTAATTGCTGTTTTCAGTTCACCGCATACCTGTTCATACAGATTTATTTTTGACCCCCATTACCCGGCGGTTATGTTTCCGCCGATGAAAAGCATTATTGAAATACCTGCTTGCATGACTCCCTTTTGGTGGCATTAAAAATGCGTCTTCCCGGCAACCTGCCGCTCTGGCACTTTTTCATTCTGATCTTAACTGCAATTACGCTGGGGGCTTGCTCGGACCGGGATGAAATCCAAAGTAACGCTGATAAAATCATCGCCGAGCTCAATAGAACCTACTTTTTTGACTCCCGGGTGTGGAAACAAGACCT
>Ga0100387_10003701_pt1 | contig 12739 bp, 11 predicted proteins | sample CryGeymeta201511_FD_81547 | JGI IMG/M metagenome (GOLD analysis project Ga0100387, IMG submission 81547) | Groundwater microbial communities from Crystal Geyser aquifers in Utah, USA - Crystal Geyser metaG 2015-11 | ecosystem: Environmental > Aquatic > Deep subsurface > Groundwater | place... | reverse complement strand
TTCATTTGAGCTGTGAAAATTTTTCTGTAAGATCTCTGACAAGTGAATTAGTTGCAGCGGGCCGGAGGAAATTGAGAAGAAACTGAAGGCTACTCCTACCAAAGTGGAACTGCCTACACCAATAATCGTTTGGCGCTTGGTCAGCCTGAATCTGCGGCGACCGCCTCCGGTTGAGCTGGTGTTGCCGGTATAGCCCTTGCCTAAGCGGTCATCATCACCAGCTGTTTCCTCGGCATCTTTGATCTGACTGGGGCTGTCACCACCGGAATTGTAGAGCCCCTTTTTGCCTCCCGTGCCAGAGGTCGCTCCACCGTCACCGCGGCCGTTGGTGCTGGTTTTGTCACTGGCACTCCATGACTTGCCGGCGGCCGTGCTGCTGCTTGGGCTCTGGCCCTCTAGGGCACGCAAATCGGGCCGGGTTACGGACTGCCCGGAGCTGTCGTCGTCATAGACGGGACCTTTGTGTTTTGCCGGTTCTGCCATATGTTTGTATTACCCTAAAAACCTTATGGTTTAATTATACGCTAAGGTTGCGCGCCGCCAACAAAGTTGCCGGAGCTACCGGGATAGAGGCGGTTGTCGAGGTCGATGGTGCCTTGTTGCTGGGAAAGCTCGCCGGCCGCGGCCGCGGCGTTGATCTGTTGGACTTGCTCAGGGTTGGTAGTAATCAAACCGGTTTCGGTCGGGCTGGCCATAACCTGCAAGTGAACATGGTTCTGGCCGGCAAAAAACAACCCTTGGCCTACCGGGAACTGGCTGAGGCGTTTTTGTTCCTCGCTGGTTAGCTTGAAAACGTCGGCCAGCACGTCAACCGCCGAGGGCGATTGCTTGAGCAGGAACTGCATGCTGGAGTTGGCCACAATCGCCCGGCCCATGCGCGAACCCATAAAGTCCTCCACGTCCTGGCTGATGTAGCAAATGCCCAGGTTATATTTGCGAGCCCGCTTGGCCAAGGAGAACATAAAGTTGGCAGAATCTTCGTACTTCATCAACTGCCAGGCCTCATCAACGATTAGCAGGCGGCGTTTTTGGTCGGTTTTGGTCTTATTCCAGATGTAGTTCAGCACAATGTACATGGCCACCGGGCGTAGTTCGTCCTCCAGGTCGCGCAGGTTGAACACCACCAGAGGGTTATTGATATCGACATTGCTCTGCTGGCTAAAGATGCCGGCAAAAGTGCCGGTGGTGTACTTGCGCAGGCGCTGAGCCAGCTGAGGGCCGGTGCCGCCCATGTGCAGCAGGGTGTCGTACAGGTCGGCTATGGTTGGCGGCGTGCCGGTGTGGGTTAGCGGGTCGTTGGTAATGCCTGCCTTGGCGTAGGTTTCAATTAAGGCGGCGTCCAGATCGGCTTCTTCGCTTGGCGCCAGCGCCGGCATTACAACACCGCCCTGCCCTTGAGCCTGCATCTGAGCCTGGGCGCCGCCCATCATCAGGCGCAGCAGGCCGTGCAAGGTGATCAGGTTAGAGCGCAGGGCGTTGTCGGCCTCCTCGGAATCTACAACTTTCGGCAGATCAAACGGATTAATGCGGGTCGACGAGTTAAGGCTCAGCCGCACGTAGGCGCCGTCAACAGCCTCACACATCCGTTCGTACTCGTTCTCGGGGTCGATAATAAAGATCTCGGTGCCAAACATCATACTGCGCAGAGCTTCCAGTTTAACGGTAAAGCTCTTGCCGGCGCCGGACTTGGCAAAGACCACCGAGTTGCCGTTTTCCAGGCTAAAGCGGTCAAAAATAACCAGGCCGGAGTTGTGCATGTTGATGCCGTATAGAATGCCGTCGTCTTGGGTTAAATCGGCACTGGTAAACGGAAAACTGGTACTCAAAGCGCCGGTGCTCATGTTGCGGCGGATCTGTAGCTGATCGACCAACTGTGGAGCGGTACTGTTCAGTCCCTGTTCCTGCTGGGATGTAGCCGGCTTGCTGTAAACCAACTGTTGGCCGAGCATCGATTCTACCTTGTGAGCAATGAATTCCAGCTCTTCCAGGCTTTCAGCGTACAAAGTAAAGTACAGGCCAAACCTAAAGAAGCGCTCCTCGCCAACTTGCAGTTTGTCGCGCATTTCTTCGGCGTCCAAAATAGCGGCTTGCTTGCCCGGATCACGCACCCGACCCTTTTCGGCCTCGATCTGGATGCCGGCTTCCAGCTGGGTCACCTTTTTGCGCAGGTTCTCCAGTACCACCTGACTTTCGACCGGATAAATGTACATGCTTAAATCAACGATCTCGTCTAGATTCACCATGCCGCTTAGCCAGCCGGTGTACAGCTGGCGCGGGTAGCCGTAAACATAGTAGGTGCGGGCATAGCGCGTGCCCAGCTGAAAGTGGGTGCTCTTAAACTCCAGCGAGCTGGGAGCAATAAAGTCGCGTAGCGCCGTGATGCCCTTTTGAAAGGCCGCCTGAACCTCCTGCTCTTCGCGGGCGCGTTGAGCCTGAGCGATGGCAATCGGGTCCATGGGAGCTTCTTTTTTGCGGCCAAACATTATTGTAGTTCTCGTTTCAGGTGTTCTTGGGGCGCACTGCCCTGGCCTTTGGTGATAATATCGGCTGTCAGGCCGCCAAAGTCTTTCAGTTGCTGGCGGGTGGCCGTATCGGGGTTGTAGGTGTCGTAATACAGCTCAATCAGCTCCTGGGTATCCAGCGGCAAGCCCTGGATACTGCACTGCAACAGCCCGGCCAGCACGGCCTGCACGCGGTTGCGCAACTCGGTTTTGGCATTTTCCAGCTCGGCCTCGTTGATCACCACGTGCTGTTCCTTGGGCTTAAAGACGCCGCCCAGGCCGGTAATAAAGTTCTTGCTCTGCTCCAACCCCTTCTGCACATCAACCACCGGGAAGAATGGAATTACCACGTAGAACTTTTTATCCATGATATTGGTTTGCTGGCTCAAAGCATCCATGTAGCCGATATAGTCCTCCATCAGCAGAGCTAACAGCATGTTGTCGTGCTCGGTGCGGATTTTGTCAAGTCTCTCAATGTAGGGTCGTAAGTCGACTTTTTGCGAGCGTAAAAAAATCTGAATTGGGAAGTACAGCGAGTTCAGAAAGCCTTGATAGGCGTATTCAACCGACTCCTGCTCTTGAGGGCTCATCAGATCAAAGTTGATGCTCTTAACCATCACCACCGAGCGGAACGAACCGTCATTCATAATCACAATGCCATCGCGGATCTCGGCGATCTGCAAGGAGTTCTGGGTGCTGTTGGGGTGCGGCTTTGGCTTGGCTGCCTTTTGGTTGGGATCGGCCACGGCATAGGGCTGACCCGAAGCTATGCCGGGAGCAGTCGGCGGAATCGACTGGCCGGGAATCAGCGGTGCCTGGTTCGGAAAGCCCGAGGGCGGCAAGGGTATAAGTTCAGGCGCCGCCTGTTCTGCGCCGGATTGGTTTGGTGCCGAAGGATCCATTAGTCGTGTGTCCCACCTTTTTTGTGATCAGCGTAGCGGTATGACAACTTCGTTCCCGGAGTCATCACCCCTGGCTTTTTTGGCCTCGCGAGCCAGAGTTGCCACATTAAGATCATTGTTGTTTGCCAAAGACAGTATAGCAGGGTCGGTCGGTGGTGTCACCGCTGTCGAAGCCGCTTGTGCTACCGGCTCAGCAACAGCGTCATCGGGCTTCATAGTGCGCATATTGCCATAGGACTCTGCTTTGGCTTTGCTGTGGTCATGTAGCTCGGCGGTCAGAGCGGCTTCATCGGCCGAATCGGCCAGCGGCAATGGTGACGGCGGCGCCGGCATGGCCGAACCGGACATCTGAGTGTCGTTCATGAACCAGTAGTCGGCCGGCGGGGTTGCCGCTTGAGCCGGTGGTTGCTGAGGGCTGGGGACATCATTCATTACATCCACCAACTGCTGGCGATGATCCCGGCTCGATTGATCAATCATACTGCTAAACTGCTGGGCAATCGGGTTGCTGTACTCGTCCAGAATATCGTCAGAGGGCATAATGTCACCGTCGGGCACGGCCTGCGGCAGAGTGGCTATATCGAGCAGGCGTTCGCTGTTGCCGTTGACACTCGAAGGCAGGTTGTAGCTGTTAACATCGACATTCTTCACCACCCAGCCCCGGCTGTCGATAGTATTAGCCAGAGCCTGCAAGCGACTCTTAACCTCTGTCTGGCTCATGCCGCTGGATAAAACTCGCTCCACTCTCTTGGGCACGGTAATCGTCACCAGCTCCTTAACGCCACTCTGGTTCCAGATGCGCTTACGGGGCTTAAAGTAATAGCGTAGTTTGGCCAGCGCCCAGATCTCCGTCGGCTGGTCGCGCCCAAACGGCAAAGCAAAAAAGCCAAAGAACAATGCCGGCGGCACAAAAATCACCAGCAAAGGCCAAACCCCGGTTCTTACTAATATCGCGCAAATATAAAACAAAAAGATAGAGATTATGGCAAAAATAAACTGTCGCAACGTCAATGGCCCAAGAATCTTATCCTCAGCCTCTATATCTTGAATTACTTTGTATGTCGCCACGATACCTAGAGTATATCAAACCCTAGCTATACTGAAGGTTTATTGCCCGATTGAGCGTTGGAGTTGCCGACCGAGCTGCACAAACTGCATCCGGCCAAGCTCTTTTCCGTCGCGGGTAGTAGCGTATAGTATTTCTAATACCTTCGGCTTAATGAAAGCCTGTAGCTGCAGAGCCTCAAGAACCTTTACATCGATTTTATAGGTGTCTGGCAGCTGTGCCACGACATCGTCCCCCTTTTATTCTTTGTCAGCACCTTTTTGCCCGGTGTAGTTAGCAAAACTGCACCTGCTAATTCCAAGCCCATATGATGGTCCATGATCTCGCGTTTTTTACGTCGAGCTTCGTCGGCGTCACCAAAAGGATCGCCTACTTTGATGCCAAAATCATCGTGTTGCCGAGCAACCTCGACCTCATCAGCATGTTCAGCGGCGTAGCGTTGCTCAGCCAAGTCCCGTATAGCCCAGCTGATACTGCGCCCGCGCGGGGTTATTGGCAAGCGCAACTTGCGAGCATTTGCTTGGAAAGTTTCATATAATTGGGTAGCAAGCTCACGCACTGCGTCCAGCCCGTGTTCAATGACTAGCTTCTGCAAGATTTCTTTGTATTCCTGACCCTCTGGAGAGGCTTTGACTTCTGCAATCATGGCCTGCCTTGCACCTTCGTCTATCAATACATCGACATAGCTTAATAGTTGAATTGCATTTTCGTCACTTAGCATCGGCGAATCTGCCACTTCCGGCACTTCCCCAAGATCAGTAGGGGCATCACTATGATCTACTGGTCCCGCAACAAACCTGGCAGCACCACGGCCTAAGGCCTTTACTGTGGTTAGTTCCGGCAACGGTTTAGGTACTTCCCAGTGGAGATCCTTCCATGATTTTGCTACTGATTCAATGTATTTTTGGAGAGCAGCGTCTTTATAGACGTGTTGGTATATCTCATCGCCCTCACTGTTGTAGGTTTTGATAGCCCAAGCTCTTACCGAATGCTCGTCACCATCGGTTCCCGGTATCAGAACTACGTCTTCAGTAATTCGTTGCCGATCATCATTAAGCATCCAGCTTAAACCGATCCAATTGGGCAGGCCATGTTGTTCCTGGTTTTCCATGATGGCATCGAAAGCTGACTTGTCTGTATCATCGATTTTCAAGGGAATTTCATAATCATGTGTTCCTGGTCGTGGCTCAGCGTCTTTCCAGCCAAATGCGGTGAATATCACGGGAGGCGAGGCCTCATCCTCTTTTTTTAACCGTTGCTTGAGATGACCCCACTCCAAAGGAGCGAGTTCTCGTTCGCCGGGAAAATCAAGGTAGTCTGCCAATTTATCATCGCGAGCGACGCTGACAAGATCGACAGGGGCATTATTTTTACTGACTTTAATGGTCCAAAGACTAACTTCTTCGGGGGCGGACACAGTTTTTTGCTTTTTGCGTATAGTCGGACCGCCTTTTAGGTGACCTCTAAATTCAAGACGGGGCAAACGAGTTTTCTCGGTTTCTGGCTCCTTGACTCCAAAGGTATCACAATCGGTCACTTCATAGACCAGACCATCCCGATCACGCAACCACAAGCCAACCAGGTCTGGGCGACCACGCCGCTCGGCATCTTCAAAAATTTGTTCCGAAACGAGTCTAACAGGATCAATATGCAATTCATTAGAGTCTGGCACAGGGGCGATCGACACAATCTCGGTGCTTGGTGCGGTGGGTGTTGAAGGGGCGGTTTCTGACATAACGATTAAGAGAAGTTTGTTTTAATAGTTGATCTTGTTAGATTATAGCGCAAAGTTTGCTTGTTGTCAATATTTTGGTATGATAATTGATAACCTTACCCGTTTCTTCGAGGAACATGGGTCTCGATGTAAACTAGTAACTAAATCTATTTCTACTGCTTTGGGAGAGGAGGTGGAACTGTAGGAGCAGGACCATCGGATCCATCCGGTCCGGGTCCGGGTGTCTGCTGGCGCAGTGGGTCTGATGGATCGAACTGGCTGGCATTCGGCATTGTCACACCAGCTTTGCGAAGTTCGGCGGCCATATCAGCCCACTCGGCCTTGGCGCCGGTGTCATTGTAGCCATAAGGGCCGCTTTGATTGGAGATGAGCTGTTGCATCGCTCGGGCTTCAAAGGTGGACTCCCCAGTTGAGGGATCTTTCTCTCTGGCAATGGCCATATTTGTTTTGCGCGCAGCCTTCACGGCTTGAGCTTTAGCGCCAGCCCAACCAGACGCCTTGATGCTTTTAGCGTTTGACTTGGCGGCATTCGACTCGGGATCGTCAAAGACAGAATAGTATTTGCCCTGAGTACCTGTTTTGCTACCATTGGTGTCAATCATAATACCCTGACCAAATCTGGTCTCTGGGCGGAGTTGGGCGCCAACATCGGATGCTTTTTTGACCACTCGCTGGGCGTAGTCTTGGCCCTTACGTGCACTCACCGTATTACCGATCTCAGCCAGGTCCTCCAAATCGGCACGGCCTGCAGCAGCTAAACCTACGGCGCCCATTGTCTGAATATCGGCACGATACATCTCGGGACTGCCGCCAATGGTAGCTAATGTACCACGAGCGGTCCGCAGGCCTTGGGCAGCCAGTTGCTCTTTTTCTTTACCGCTCTCGCTTAGAATTTTGGTCAGCGTATCAATATCTTTCAGAGAACTTGGACCCCTGGAGACGCCAGTCTGCTCGTCTATGAAACCCGCATTAGTTAGGGCATGGATAGTGCTCTGGTCATATCCGCGGTACGAGCCGGATAGTGCTCGCCAACCTTCATAGTGCATACCACCTTTTGACTCAATCTCCTGATAGCCCTTAATACTGTGATCCATAGTGGCGTTATCGATCTCGTTTTCAGCTTTAGCGGCGTAACGCTTGAAGCCAGGCACTCTCCACTTACCTAGTCTGTGCGGAGCCATCTCGTTAAAATCCAGTCCCCACATGGCAGCCCTGTTGCCTATTTTGCCTATACTTGTTTTGCCGATACGACCAAACTCCGGATTCCAGAGCTTACCCGCACGAGCGCGTTGGATACGCCGACCGGTGTTTTCCTGGCGTTTTTTGCGCAGGAAGTCGAAGCCGCCGCGACCGCGGTCGTTAACAAAGCCGCCGATCTGTCCTAGAGCTCCACCGGCAAATTTGAAGGTTGCAGGGATTAAGAAATAGGGTGCGAAGTAAGCGCCGAAGCCGATCAACTGGTTAAGCGGGTCGGTGCTGTTATTAATAGCTATGGCGGAAAACACTTGACCGGAAGCTATGAAAGCCGCGATCAACGGGAACATAAGCAATGCCTTGCTGAACGTACCCCACCAAAACTTGTAGATCTTTTGAGTGTTGGGCAATATGTAAGCCACAATGGCAACAGGGGCTAGGAGGATTAGTAAAATGATTGCTATTTGCCGCAGTATTAGCACAATAATTGCAATGATGACGGCCAAGGCTGCCATGCCGGCGTAGGTGAGCAAACCGAATATGCCCGTAGCTATGGCGCCTAGTCCTAATATGAAACCAGGTACGTCGCCGCCAAAACCTAGATGGATTTCGTCTTTTAGGTCGCTAAACGGTGCCTGTATAAGATGCCGAATTCCAATACCTAAATCATTTGTCAGCGTAACCAAAAATTGCATCAACGTCCACGATAGAGTTATGCCAATCGCCGCTATTAAGATTCGTGGCAGTGTCTTGCGGATAGTGTAGGCATCCAGTATCTCCATACCTAAAGCCTGAGCAATGACCATAATTAGACCAGCGATGGCCATCAGCCCCAACGCAATGTTGCGGAATGATTGCCAGGCTGTTTTGTAGGCGTCGCAATGTTCGCGTTTTGCGCAGTTACCGTTAGCGTCACCAAAAATTGGGCCTGTCTTTATTGTCATCTGGTCGGTGATCATATTATCTACGGCACCAATTATTTTCGTTAGGCCGTCAACTACCGGGCAGATTATCCAGCTCAGAGCGCTGGAGGAACCATCGCATTCGAGCTGATTATCATCACCCGTCGTGCCGGTGTTGTCGCCGACTGTGCCAGTACCGGCAGCCAGAATGCCGGCCGGTGTCTTACCGTCTGAGCCGACAGGATTGGCTATGGCAATAGTAAGAGGGTCACTTGACTTACACGATCCACTGGTGTGAACTTCGTCTTTGTCTGGATTAAATAAGTCCGGAAAGCCTCTCCAAAAAGTATAGAGTAGTTCAGGCTTACCTTTATCCGCTTGAATGATTAACTTGCCCGTGCTTGGGTTTGACGGGTCTGCCTGAATATAGCTTTGGCAGGTGCCGTCGCTTTTTCCTAAGTAGTTGCCTTTGCCCTGATCTTGCCGGAAAGTCATTGTGGTGCCGTCGGAGGTTTTTATAGTGCCGGAGTCGACCCATGTGAAGTATCTGCTATAGCCACCGTCTCTCGGGTCAGAAAGCTTAAGGGGAAAAACCGTTTCGAGACAACTAGTGTTACCGGCTTCAGTCGATTGTTTAAACAGGTGAAGTTTTACTATGGCGTTGGCGTTGGCGGTGTTTTTACCATCACCTGAGCTACCACTATGGGGGAAGCCGTCGATTTTACCCTGTTGTTCGCAGCTATCAGCTCCCCCGGCAATCTTGAAACTAACCGTTTCATCAATTTTGCCATCTACGAAAGTACCTCCGTCACTACCGTCAACGGCTATATGATTATGGTCAATCCATATACCTGTCCTGACTATGAGCTTTACTATGGCTATTTTACCCAAGTCCTTGGTAAAATTATTAAAACAACCTTCGTTATCAATGGTCGCAGAAGTAGCCCCTGTGTACTTATGATCATTTGTCCTGATGCCGATTACGACCGTGCCACCACCACTACAGTCAGCGTCTTTATTGGCTTGAGCACTACCAGACTGGCCTACGTAATAGCCGTCGTGAGTTTTCTTATAGGTTAACTTTTTACCGGAGTCGTAAGGATCGGGTCCAGTGATACCTGAATACTTTTCGTCGGTGTATTGGTAAGGAATTGCTGCCAATGTTCTGGCTGGCGTGAATGATATCAGAGTAGCAACGATAAATAGAATAAATATGAGGGCAACTCCCCATACTTTGTTTATGCGTAACCGCTTCATGTTTTGGATGCCAGCATTGTTTTAATTATGTTTGTGTGGCAACGGGTAATTCGTGGAATTCTATCTGAGGACGCTCGTTGTCTCATTCTTTTTAATATAGCATATATCCCAAGCATTAGCATGTAACGGTTCGGTGATGTTTTCAGGTTGCAAACAAGCACAAGCCAGTGCATACTATAAAAAGTTTATTATCTGAAACTAAAACACGTATGCAGACACAATTAATTAAGCGTATACATCGGAACCGCAGACTTAGCCATGTCATTATTCTTGCTATAGCATTCGTATTTATAGGTCTCGGTCTAGGTGCCGGGTCATCTGTTAATGCCGCTAGCACTGAAGCTGGGAAATTCTGTAAGTCATATAACGGCGCTGCGCAAAAAGCCTGTGAATATGGCTACGACCACAACGATGATAAAAACATTACAAAGCTTTGCAAAGACAAGTTTAAGAGTAACTCCGGGGCTTGTAGCGCCGGTCAAGCTGCCAGTATGGCGCAAAAGAGCCTCGATCCGGTAGGCCAGGCGGCGACTGACGCAAAAGGTGATCCAGCGGCTGACCCTAACGCCGAATGTTCCAAAAACAGATGTGATTTCATCAAAAAGTACGTCAACCCTTTTATTAATTTGTTGTCTATTAGTTTTGGTTTTATAGCAGTAATATCGATAATCATGGGGGGCATACAATACTCGGGTTCACGCGGCGACCCCCAGAACGTGACGCTGGCTAAACAGCGTATTTCCAGAACAATTCTGGCGATTGTGGTCTACTTCTTCCTCTACGCCTTCCTGCAATTTATAATACCCGGTGGGATATTCAAGAGATAGCCATGGTATATACGCTTTTTACACAATTCGCCGCCGAATGCTCCACCAAAGGCCTTGACTTTCTGAGCCTAAAACCATGGTATGCGTATATTAATGACAAATATGATGCAGCAACTGAGACAGGTCATTTTATTGGTTGCGATATCAAGCAGTTCACTCTTTTGCCGCCTCACAGCGATGTGCCGCTAGTGCTATTGGCTGTGGTTGATGACCTACTGCGCATCGCCGGCCTGGTGGCCGTGGGCTTCGTGATTGTCGGTGCCATCAAATACATCACCAGCCAGGGTCAGCCCGAAGATACTGCCAACGCCCAATCAACGATTATCAACGCCCTACTTGGCTTGGTGGTGTCTATCGTCGCCGTCGCCTTTGTGTCGTTCTTAGGCAGTAAGTTGGGAGGCTGAGCGGATGTTATTCCTACGGAATTTAAATAGATTCGGGTTGTTAGCCACCTTTGTATTGTTGGCGTTGTTTAGCACTTCATTGTTCTTGTCCACCAGTGTTGTAAGCGCGGCGGCTCCTACTTCAGCCAGTGACTGCAAGGGAGAAAGTGTGTTTGATAACTCTGTCCATCCGGCAGTTTGCCGCACTCCTATCAGCGCTAAAGGCTTGCCACAGCCGAAAGCCAATACGGCTGAACTGAAGATAATTCTTGGCATCGTCTTTGGGATTGTCGGCGCGCTGTCACTGCTGATTATTACGGTTTCCGGGTTTCGCTATGTGCTGTCGGCGGGTGATCCGCAGACTATGTCAAAGGCAAAAAACGGCATTGTCTATGCTTTGGTCGGCCTGGTGATTGCCTTGGCGGCCGAAGCCATCGTGGCATTCGTGGTGGATAAGCTATGATCAGGCGCTGGCTGTTCGCGCTTTGTCTGGTGAGCCTTTGCTTGTTTGCCGCGCCGCTGACGGCTTCGGCCTTTAATCCTTTTGGCGGCGTGACATGCCCAGCTGGTCACACCGGCACTGGCACCAACCCTAACCAATCAGCTGTTTGTAACGGTGAGACCAGCCAAGACCCGATTTCAGGCAATAATGGCATATTGCTGAATGTAGCTGATATTGTCGCTTTTGCCGCTGGCGCCGCCGCTATTATTTTGATCATTGTTGCCGGTATTCGTTATATAACCTCGGGTGGCAATGCTGAAAAGATTGCCTCGGCCAAGAACACGATTATCGGTGCCATGGTGGGTATAGTCGTAATTGTCCTGGCGCGGTCTTTGATACTATATGTAGTGAATAAACTATAAGGAGATAAGGTATGAATATTCGAAAAACGATCGCAGCTGCGCTTACCGTATTCACCCTTGCTCTACTTGTCCCGTTGGCGCTAGCTCCGAGCAGTGCCTATGCCGCCTCCGCCTCCGCCTCCGCCTCCGACTGCCCTACTGCTGAACAAAACTCTCCGAAAGACCAGGTTCTGAACGGCATAAGTAAAACTGGCGATAAATGTAGTACCGGCGGTGTGTCCGATACCGTCGCCGCCGCTGTACAGATCCTGGGCTTTGTGGCCGGCATTGCTGCCATCATCATGATTATCGTTAGCGGCTTTAAATATATAACTTCCAGCGGCGATGCGGCCAAGGTCAGTTCGGCTAAAACCAGCTTGGTTTACGCCTTGATAGGCTTGGCCATAGCGGCCTTGGCGCAGGCTCTGGTTCATTTCGTACTGAGCCAAGCCACTCAAGCCGTTAAGTAATGCTTGCTTGAGGCGCCGGGTTTGTAGTATAAAGACAATGAAAGACGAGCAATGACCATCAGAATTAAAAACTATTGGCTTATAGCAAGCATCACCCTAGCTCTAACGGTTCCGGCAGTCGTGCCAGCGATGGCCTCGGCGGCTACTTCAGCTGCTCCGGCTGCCGGCTGCCGGGGCATAAGTAATGATATTGCCGGCGGCGCTAATAGCGCGACAGGTGGTAATGATATTAATTGCAAAGACGCCAACGTAAACAATGGTGGTATCGCAAAGATTGGTCGGAGCATTGTCAATATCCTTTCGTTGATTGTTGGTATCGTTGCGGTAATCATGATCATCTTCGGTGGTTTCCGCTATATCACATCCGGTGGTGACAGCGGTAAGGTCGGTAATGCCAAAAACACCCTAATCTATGCTATGGTCGGCCTGGCTATCGCCGCGCTAGCACAAATACTGATTCGCTTCGTCCTCTTTCAAACCACACAAATCACCGCTTGCCCGACTAATCCTAATATCTCGGCCAGTAATTCGAAGTGCAAGCCATAACCTGGTTGCGCTGTTCGCTGTTCAGGTTCAGATACATCGAGGACGGTTCTAGAATATATCTAGGAGGTTCAGATGCATGGTAGCGTTGGTATTCACATGGGGTTGCGGAGCGT
>Ga0100387_10003689_pt1 | contig 12757 bp, 14 predicted proteins | sample CryGeymeta201511_FD_81547 | JGI IMG/M metagenome (GOLD analysis project Ga0100387, IMG submission 81547) | Groundwater microbial communities from Crystal Geyser aquifers in Utah, USA - Crystal Geyser metaG 2015-11 | ecosystem: Environmental > Aquatic > Deep subsurface > Groundwater | place... | reverse complement strand
ATTTACCACAGATGAAATAATGAAATATTATAAAGTGGATAAAAGAAAAATCGGCTGGATTCATAATGCTGTGGCTGACAATTTTTTTGTGGAACATTCACAGGATAAACTGGAAGCCGTCAGGCAAAAATATAATTTGCCGGAAAAATTTATTCTCTACATTGGAACTTTGCAACCCAGAAAAAATCTGCCGGCTTTGATTGAAACATATGTCAGCATGCCAATGGAAAAAAGAAAAAATATTAAATTAGTTCTGGCTGGCGGAAAAGGGAAAAATTATGATACGAAAATTGATGATTTTATTCGAGACTATTCTCTGGAAAAGTATGTGTTGCTGCCCGGATATATTGCTGATGAGGATAAACCACTGGTAATTAAATTAGCTCATGTCTTTTGCTTACCGTCAATGTATGAGGGTTTCGGGATTCCAATTTTGGAGGCGATGACAGCTGGCGTACCTGTTTTAGCTTCAAATATCACGCCACACGCTGAAATAACAGCGGAAGCGGCCTTATTGTTTAATTTGGATAATCCGGCGGATTTTTCGCAAAAATTGATGCAAATTGTGGATGAAGATTCGACTCGCACTAATTTGATTAAAAAAGGATTATTGCAATCAAAGAAGTTTTCTTGGCAGCAGACAGCCGAGAAAATGCTAGGGATATATCGGGAAACCGCCTAGCGCAACTTTTGATTGACAATACTCGTATTAGAAGTAGAATGTGTATATAACACTATGAAAATAGATATGTTATTTTTTTAATTATAAACAAAAAATCAATGTCGTATATTGAAAAAGAGGTCAAGCATGAGAGCGTAGCTAAAAAGGCTTCGCATTTTAAATTTGTTAAAAAAAGATGGTTTAAGATTGTTTCTACTGTAGTATTAATTCTAGTTATTGCAGGCGGTATTTTCGCTTGGAAGACAGATAATATTCTGCGGAAAATTACTGATGGCGGTCTATTGGATAGTCTGTCTCATTCACTCCCGGGTATTAGCGACTCCGTAAAAGGCGAAGAGGAAGGAAGAATTAATATTCTATTATTAGGAATGCGTGGAGCTAATATGCCAGGTGGCGGAACTCTGGCAGATACCATAATGGTAGCTAGCATCAAGCCGGCAGAAAACAAAGTAGCGATGATTTCCATCCCAAGGGATTTGTATGTAACCGTGCCTGGGACGCAAGATAAACAAAAAATTAACGCGGTGCATGCCTATGGTGAGCAAAAAGGCGAGGGACAAGGCATAGATGATATGAAAACAATCATTAGTGAAGTGATTGGCTTGCCGATTCATTATGCGGTGCGCACTGACTTTGCCGGCTTCAAGCAAATGATTGATGCGATTGGCGGAATTGAAATAACATTAAGCAAGCCCTTTGAAGAGTCGGAACAATTTAGCCAGTCTCATGTTTGCGACTCGTTCTTTACGATTCCAACCGGAGAATTTGAAAAGAAATATCATCACAAAGAGGATGGGCGAGTGCAACTTGTTGCCCAATATCCATTATGCAATGCTCCGGCAAGCTCTTTGGAGTGCGGTGGTGATTTTATCTTGCCAGCCGGAACACAAACGCTTGATGGCAACACGGCACTTTGCTTCGCCAGAGCCAGATATACATCCAGTGACTTTGAAAGAGCGAAAAGACAACAGGAAATTATTCAATTAGTTAAGAATAAAATAATGAGCGCCGGAACATTGATGGATTTCAGCAAAGTGAATGGTATTTTGGATAGTCTTGGCAACAATGTAAAAACGGATATGCAAGCTTGGGAATTGAAGAGTTTGTATGGTATTTATGCTGGCATGAAAGATCCGCAGTTATATCAAAGGGTAATGGAAAATTCAGAAGAAGGATTGCTATATAATCCGCCAGAAAGCGGCACAGGCTATATTCTGCTGCCAATCGGCGATAATTATGACAAGATTCACGATGTAGTTAAAAATATATTTACTTTGCCGCCTCAATCCGATATTAAGCCTAAGGTATAATGATAATGGAACTTTCCATAATAATCACTAATTACAAAGCGCCGGAGCTTCTTAAGGTTTGTATTGATTCAATTCTGAGAAACATCGAAATCAAAGAATTTGAGATTATTGTGTCTGATAGTGCGACTGAGGAAGACACTGAGCTGATGATGCACGGAGATTTTCCGGATATAAAATTCTTTTCCTCCAAAGAGAACATCGGTTTTAGCCGGTTAGTTAATAAGGGATTGGAAGTTGCGCAAGGCAAATATATCCTCATCCTCAATGGCGATATCATCGTAAAAAAATTATCCATTGAAAAACTTTTGGAATATATCAAGAATCATCCGGAAGTGGGCATTGTCGGGCCGCAACTATTGAATTTCAATGAAACCTTCCAACCTTCAACCTTTCGCTTCTATACGCCGCTGACAGTTATTTATCGACGGACTTTTTTAGGTAAGTTTGGTTTTGCCAAAAAACATCTAGATCGATTCCTAATGAAAGATTTTAACCACCAAAGCGTCCGCGAAGTTGATTGGATAATGGGATCATCATTAATGACCAGCCGGAAGGCGGTTTCCAAAGTCGGCCAAATGGATGATCGGTTTAAAATGTATTTTGAAGACACGGATTGGTGCCGTCGATTTTGGGAGAATAGATATAAAGTCGTATATTTTCCAAAAACGCAAATGTATCACTATCACGGACGAGGCTCCGCGGGCAAGGGAGTTATTAGATTGCTTTTATCGAATAAATTAACTTGGATCCACATTTCAAGCGCCATTAAATATTTTACGAAATATGCCGGCAAACCGCTGCCAAAACATAATTAAATTACTGTGATAAAATAACTATGCAAGAAGAGCAGGTAAAACAATTAATGAGCGAGGAAATAAATCACAAGCTTTTCAAAAAGTATTTTTTGTTTTTTGTTGTGTTATTTTTGCTGGTCGGAAGTTTTTGGATAGGTTATGTCAGTGGAAGCGCGTCAATAAAAAACATTAATCAAACTTATCCAATCGGTTCAACTACAATTGAAAACAAACTTTCAGCGGATAAGAATTTGGACTTTTCTCTTTTTTGGAAGGTTTGGGATTTGCTCAAGGAAAAATATGTCGATCAGAGCTCTCTTGATGCTCAAAATCTAGTTTACGGGGCAATTAATGGAATGCTAAAGGCTACGGATGACCCATATACAACCTTTTTCAATCCCAAAGAAACGAAAGAATTTTCTCAAGACATCAGCGGCAGATTTGAAGGCATTGGAGCTGAGCTGGGCATAAAGGAGGACATTTTGACGGTTATCGCTCCTCTTGACGGTTCACCGGCACAAAAGGCCGGCTTGATGGCAGGGGATAAAATTATAAAAATTGATGACAAATCAACGGCTGATGTGACAATTGATCAGGCGGTCGATTTGATTCGCGGAAAAAAAGGCACGGAAGTCATTCTGACAGTTTTACATAGCGGTGATCAAGAAACAAGAGAAATAAAAATTACGCGCGATACGATTGAAGTAAAAAGTGTAAAAGTAGAATTCAAGGATAATGACATTGCCTATCTAAAGATAAATCAGTTTGGAGAACAAACAACCACGGAATTTAATGTGGCAATGAATCAAATAATCGCGCGAAACTCAAAGGGCATTATTTTGGACTTGCGAAATAATCCGGGAGGCTTCTTAGATAAGTCGGTTGAGATTGCCAGCAAATTAATTCCCAAAGGCAAGGTCGTCGTGACCGAAGAAGATGGCACCGGCAAAAAAAATAATATCTATACAACTGGCGGAGATAAGCTTAGTGATATTCCGATTGTCGTTTTGATAAACGAAGGTAGTGCCAGTGCTTCCGAAATCTTAGCGGGTGCGTTGCGCGATAACAAAGGCGTACAGCTAATTGGAAAGAAGTCATTTGGCAAAGGTTCCGTGCAGGAGCTGATCAGTCTGCCAAACAATTCCAGCGTCAAAATAACCGTCGCCAAATGGCTGACGCCGAATGGCGACTATATCATGGAAAAAGGCATTAATCCTGATATCGAAGTTGACCTGACTATCGATGACTACAAAAATAATCGCGATCCGCAATTGGATAAGGCAATGGAGAAAATCCAAGAAATAATAGAAAAATAGGTTGTTTATTTCGATTTGCCATCCGCCCAATCTTTGCTATAATAGTATAAACATATGAAAATTATTTTATTACAAGATGTGAAAGGTTTGGGGAAGAAGGGTGAAGTGAAAGAGGCGGCTGAGGGCTATGCTAGAAATTTTTTGTTTGTGAAAAAGTTGGCGGAGATTGCAACTGAGGATGGCGTGAGAAAAGCGGAGGTTATTAAAAAGAAACAAGTAGAAAAAGAGCAGATGGATTTGGAAAAAACTCAGGAGCTGGCCGATCAGTTGGATGGAAAAGCGGTTACAATTAATGTGAAAGAAAAAGACGGCCGACTTTTTGGTTCAGTGAATATAAAAGATATATTAAGAGAGTTGAAAAAGGAAGATATTGTCGTATCTGACTCAGCGATTATATTGAACGAGCCAATTAAAGAGTTGGGGGAATATGAAGTGAGAATTGAATTGGATCATGGTATTGAGGCGTCTTTGATGGTGCTCGTGGAAAGCACAAATTAGTTCGCATTTAAAAGAAACAAAATCATTTTTTTTGAAAATCAGATAAAGTCGCGGGGAAGGCGATTTTTTCATTTGTAAAAATTAATTTATTTTTATTTTTTAATAACATTATGAAAAACCGAAAGTACATTTTCGTGGTGGGGGGAGTTATGAGTGGAGTGGGGAAAGGAGTTACAACTTCGGCGGTCGGAGCAATTCTAAAAGCGAGGGGGTTTAATGTTACCGCATTAAAAATCGATCCATATATCAATATTGATGCCGGAACAATGAACCCGACGGAACACGGAGAAGTTTTCGTGCTGGCCGATGGCGATGAAACTGATCAAGATATGGGAAATTATGAAAGATTTTTGGAAGTTGAACTTCCTCGCAATAATTATATGACGACTGGCCGTGTGTATGAGGCCGTCATCTACAAGGAAAGAAACCTTGAATACAAAGGCAAGTGCGTGGAAGTTGTTCCGCACATTCCAATGGAAGTGATTGACCGGATTGAAAAAGCTTCTGAAAAGGCTGGTTCAGACATCAGCATCATTGAGATCGGCGGCACGGTGGGAGAATATCAAAACATTCTTTTTCTCGAAGCGGCTCGCATGATGAAAATTAAATATCCGGATGATGTCTTGACTATCATGGTCAGTTATTTGCCATTGCCTTCGAAAGTCGGCGAAATGAAAACCAAACCGACACAATATGCCGTGCGAACTTTGAATGGCACGGGAATCCAACCTGATTTTATTATCGCGCGCGCTGAGACTTTTTTGGATCAGAGAAGAAAAGAAAAAATTGCGATGTTCTGCAACATTCCTGAACGCGATGTGATTTCCGCACCGGATGTTGATAGTATTTATGAAGTGCCGATTAATTTTGAACGGGATGATTTGAGCCGTTTGATTTTGAAAAAACTCGGGCTTAAATATAATAAGACAGACTTGAAGAAGTGGTACGATTTGGTAGAGCGAATTAAAAAACCAAAGGGAACCGCTAAGATTGCGATTGTGGGTAAATATTTCGGTACGGGAGATTTCGTTTTGTCCGATGCCTATATCAGTGTGATTGAGGCAGTGAAGCACGCTTGTTATCAAAATAAGGTTAAACCGGAGATTGACTGGCTAAGCAGTGAGACTTATGAAAAAAATCCGGAGGAGTTGGAAAGCCTAAAACAATATGATGGCGTAGTTATCCCGGGTGGATTTGGTTTTCGGGGAATTGAAGGTAAAATCCTAGCCATTGAATTTTTGCGAACGCATAAAATTCCTTTCCTGGGACTTTGCTATGGAATGCAATTGGCGGTAATTGAATATGCCCGCAATGTTTTGGAACTCAAGGATGCCAACACCACTGAAGTTGATCGAAAAACAAAAAATCCGGTTATTGATATTATGCCGGAGCAAAAAAAGAATTTGGCCGATGGCAATTATGGAGCAACAATGCGACTCGGTGCTTATCCAGCTAATTTGAAAAAGGGCAGCCTTGCCAACAAGGCCTATGGGGCGACGAAAATTTCCGAAAGGCATCGGCATCGCTGGGAGGTTAATCCGGAATATATTGAAAAATTGGAAAAAGCGGGAATCGTATTTTCCGGAAAATCACCGAATGGCAAACTGATGGAAATCACTGAATTGCCAACAACGGTTCATCCATTCTTCCTAGCGACGCAATTTCATCCGGAACTGCAAACCAGTCCACTCAAGGGTCACCCATTATTCAATGAATTTATCAAAGCCGGACAAACCTTAAAAAAGAAGAAATAGACACAATAAAAAAATCCTCTCAAACTATTGAGAGGATTTTTTATGCAAAGATAGGTCTATTTTTTATTGCTAATTTTTCCTGCCTTTGTTTTTGCGCGAGCAACTTTCGTTTTTTCAACAACAGGCTCTGCCACGACAACTGAAACAAATCTTTTCTGTTCAAGATCTCCGGTGAATGTTCGCACTTTCTTTTTGGAGAATTTTACAACTCCATCAATCATGGAATAGAGTGTATCATCCTCGCCTTGCTTCACATTTTTTCCCGCTCTCCATTTTGTTCCGCGTTGGCGGATAATGATGTTTCCAACTTGAACTTTTTGTTCTCCGAAAATTTTAACGCCGAGTCGTTTCGATATGGAATCTCGGCCCAGTTGGGTGGATCCACCGGCTTTTCTATGTGCCATAATATTTTACTTTAAGGGTTATAACTTTTTATAATTTTGTTCTCGCCAAAGCATTTGTCCATCACCACAACACCTTAGTACATAACGAGATTTATTATAGCAAAATATGCTATAATGTCAAATAGCATGACAGTAGAAAGTGAAAAGTTCATAAAACTCATAAAATCTGCTTGGACAAAGTATGAGTATAAAATAATCCTAATCATAGGATTTTTGCTGGTGGCTATTATTTCGTTCGAAGTCGGTTATATGCAGAAAAAAGCCGCTAAAGCCAGCCCGATAATCATCGAGAAAGCCCCTGAAAACCCAAAAATTGGCCTAGAAGGGCAGGCTGATGGTATAATGGCATCAAATAGTGCTCCTGACCAAAAACTGTCTACTGGGGCTGATTCTCAAGTGCCTCAAAATAAGCAAAGCTGTGCCTTTGTAGGCAGTAAAAATTCTAACAAATATTACCCGCCAACCTGCTCCTATGCCAAAAGAATAAAGCCGGAAAATTTGGCTTGTTTCAAAACTGAGCAGGAGGCGACCGCCCAAGGTCGGATCAAAAGCACCGGATGTAAATATTAAAAAATAAACTATGAACAAAAAAACTATCATCATTTCATTGGGAGGATCATTGATTGTGCCGGAGGAAATTGATTGGAAATTTGTGAAGAAATTTAAGGTGCTGATTGAGGAGCAAATTAAAAAAGGCTATAAATTTATTTTGATTACCGGCGGCGGCAAGACAGCTAGAAAATATATCGAGGCAGCGGCCAAAATTGATGGCATCACAAGCGATGACAAAGACTGGATTGGCATTCATGCCACCCGAATGAACGCGCATTTTATCCGTACAATTTTTCGCAAGCACGCGCATCCGAGAATCAATAAAAATCCGCATGACCTGGAAGATTTTTATAATTTCAAAGAAGATATTTTAGTGGCGGCCGGTTGGCGTCCGGGATTTTCCACCGACTTTGACGCCGTGCTTTTGGCCAAATATTTGGGCGTTAAAACACTCATCAATCTTTCTAATATTGATTTTGTTTGCGACAAGGATCCGAAGAAATTTCCTGATGCAAAAATTATCGAAGAAATTTCTTGGGCAGATTTTCGCAAGATAGTGGGGGACATTTGGGACCCCGGTATGAACGCACCTTTTGATCCAATCGCTTCCAAAGAAGCGCAAGAAATTGGCCTGGAAGTGGCCATTATGAATGGACAAAATTTGCCTAATCTCAAGAAATATTTGGAAGGTAAAAAAGCAAAGGGAACGATTATAAAATAGAAGTGAAATATTTTAAAATAACTGTTGTAGTATTAAATTACTAAAGGGCTAGGTGATCGCATAATAGAAAGTTTTTCAGTTGTCCGGGTGATACTGTTGAAAATTTTTCTGTTCATCGATTGAGTCCGGCCCGTCTAAAATCAATTTTCTTCATTAAATACTTACTAATAAAAAGTCCTCGACTTATGAGAACTTTTTAATTTATTATTGATTTATTTCTTTTTAACTGCCAAGGTTTTTGTTTCTTTGTCAACTACTTTAGCTTTTTCAATTTCTGTTTTAGCTTCGAACGGTAAGACGCCTAAAATGTTTTTGAGCGCTACGCCATCAACTTTCAAAACAGATTCCCATTTATCGAGTGGCTCCAGAATTTCCCGAATTTTTTTCTCATCGTATTTGTAGGTCTTGCGCAAAGAGCGGGCGATAATTCCTTGTTCACCGAAAACCCTTTCCACACCCTCCTGCTCCATATATTGCAAAATCTTTTCTTGAATTTCACCCAGGCGGTCTTTGGTGATGGAAATGGCGGATTTTAACTCAACATATTCGCCGATAGCAGAGTTTATTTCCTCTATGTCAATTTTGCGCAGTTCTTTGAATTTGTGTTTCCACATCGGACAGATATTTTGATAGCCGCACCAATCGCAAAGCGGAGTGATGTTGGGTTCAAATTTTTCCTCCTCGATCAACTTTATGGCATCTAAAAACAGTTGTTCGCTTTTTTTCAATTGGTCAATAGTGCGTGTGGCAGAAAGTTTCACGCCGTGTTTGAGATAATAGAGACTGACTTTGATCTTATCAATGTTTTCAATTTCTTTCGGATAACGCGACAGAAAGGCCTGTAAATAGACAGAAAGCTGCAAATCATTGTCCACCTTGTCTTGGGATGGCATTTTCTTAGTGGTCTTGTAATCAATAATTTCATAACCATCCCCAGTTTTATCGATTCTATCTATAATTCCTGAGATAATGTGAGTTTGTCCACTTGCCCCGCGATCCGCCGCGGATTTTGCGGGGATCTCAATTTGAAAGCGCGATTCCAAATCAACGATATTGAAATTAGCCGGATTATTTTTTTGATAATAATCCTGGATAATACGAACACCTTGAGAAAATGCCGCGCGTTCCTCATCGGGATTGTCAAAAACCGCCGGATTCCAAGCATTGGAAAAATGTTCCAGTGCCTGATCAATGGTAGGCGACAGAATACCGGGCGTATGCACGAATTTCATGGTTTCATGAATTGTGGTGCCAAAAACCGCTTCCTTGGATTTGGGAGTTTTGATATGGTCAATGTTCTGAAATTTATATTTCAGCGAGCAGTTTTGATAGGTATCGAAGGCAGAATAAGATATTCTCATAAGCGTAACTTAATTGTAGTTTAAATGGTTTTTTGGGTCAAATTTGACAGGATGACAAAAATTAAAACTTATAGTATAATTTGTGAGTATTTAAAAAAAATAAAATCAAAAAAAATGTTCAAAGATGTGCGAGCGCCAAAAATTGATGAAATGTTTCGATTTGCAGCTACGGTTGTGGTTATCGTATTTTTAATCGTAACTGTTGCCATATCCTATGAAATCAATCAATTAATATCCTAGATTCTGAAGACTTGACTTAGTTCAGGTTTTTTTGTAAGATAAATGTATACTAATTTGGTAGGAGATTCAAAACATGAAATTTTCCACAAAAGCCGAATATGGACTGAAGGCAATGGCTAATTTGGCCAAAAATGAGACTAAAACTAAGAATATCAAATTGATTGCTAAGGAAGAATCAATTTCTATTAAATATCTAGAGAGACTTTTGAATGTTTTGCGCAAGCATGATTTGGTTGAAAGTTTTAAGGGAACGCGAGGAGGATATACCCTAAAAAAACCGGCTAATAAAATAAGTGTGGCGGATATTGTCATTGCGCTAGAAGGTTCAATTGCGCCAATGAAATGTGTGGAATCGGTGTGTCGAATGGAAAAATCCTGCTCCTCAAAGATTGTCTGGGAAGTGCTTGGCACACAAATAGAAAAAACATTAACTATTATAAAATTAAGCGATCTAACAAAATAAAAAATAGGGGCTAATATGGAATCCTAGAGCTAAGCTCTTGGATATCCAAGAGCTTAGCTCTAGGAACTCTTATGAAAAAAATCTACTTAGATTATGCCGCCACTACGCCTGTAGATAAAGATGTATTGAAAGAAATGCTGCCATATTTTTCCGAAAAGTTTGGCAATGCTATGTCAATTCATTCTTTTGGGCAAGAGGCTCTGCAAGCTGTTGATGTGGCTCGAGGAAAAATCGCTAACTTTTTTGGCTGCACGCCCGCAGAAATAATTTTTACCAGTAGCGCTACCGAAGCTAATAACCTCACGGTGAAAGGTGTCCTAAAATCATATTTTTCAAAAACTAAAAATGCCCAGAAAAAACCACACATTATCACTTCTGCTTTTGAGCATCATTGTGTTTTAGATTCCTGTAGGGCAGCTGAAAAAGAAAACCTAGTTGAAGTGACTTATATTAAACCGGGGAAAGACGGAATAATAAAAGTCAGTGATATTAAAAAAGCCATAAAATCTAATACGCTTTTGATTTCAATAATGTATGTTAATAACGAGATTGGCACAGTGCAGCCTATTGAAAAAATTGGCAAACTGGTGAAAAAAATGAATACAACCAGAAAAGAAAATGATTTTAAAATTGTATTCCATACAGATGCCACACAGGCCATTAATTATTTTAATTGCAATGTTGATAAGTTAGGTGTGGATTTGCTTTCAATGTCAGCGCATAAGATTTATGGGCCCAAGGGAGTTGGTATGTTATATATTAGAAAGGGGACTGCAATCAGAAAAATTCAAGATGGCGGCGATCAGGAATATAAAATGCGTGCTGGCACGCACAATGTCACAGGCATTGTCGGATTTGGAAAGGCCATAGAAAAAATCCAAAATCCAAAATCCAAAATCCAAAATCGAGAAATATTAAAACTAAGGGACTACTTAATAGAAAAAGTTTTGCGCGAAATTCCAAATGCGATTCTTAATGGATCAAAAATAAAGCGTTCACCAAATAATGCCAATCTTTCATTCAAGGATGTGGAAGGGGAGGGATTATTGCTTTCATTGGATATGGAAGGCGTGGCTTGCTCAACAGGATCCGCTTGCTCATCTGGCGCTCTTTCGCCCTCACATGTGCTTTTGTCTATCGGGCTAAAGGCAGAACAAGCTCACGGTTCATTGCGTATGACACTAGGTAAATACACAACCAGGGAGGAAATAAATATTGCCGTAAAGAAATTAAAAGTTATCATAGAGAGGTTGCGAAAAATTTCCGGTAATGTTTTGGGAGAATATTACTCTAAATAGAGCCGATTTGAATATACGAATGTATGCGAATCTACGAAAATAAAATACCAAAAAGTTAATTAATAAAAAATACGAAGTTAATGGTTCGTAAATTCGAATTCCATTCGTAGTTTCGTATCGGTATAAATATTATGCAATACTCAAAAAAAGTTTTGGAACATTTCACTCGACCACACAATCAAGGGGTGATTAAAAATGCTTCCGGTGTTGGCATGGTTGGCAATCCGGTCTGTGGAGACTTGATGAAAATTTATATCAAAGTAAAAAACGACAAAAAGCGCGGAGAAGTGATTGATAAAATCGGCTTCGAAACCCTAGGCTGCGCCTCGGCCATTGCAACTTCATCAATGGTAACTGATCTGGCCTTGGGTCAAACAATTGAAGATGCTATGAAAATTACGCGTAATGATGTGGCTGACGCGCTAGAGGGCTTGCCACCAATCAAAATGCATTGTTCAAATTTAGCCGATGAGGCCTTACACGAAGCCATAAAAGATTACCAAAATAAGAAGTAGCTTCCATCATTTTAAATTTAAAATTATTTATATATGGCCTATCGAGTTACGCCAAATCTAATGTTCCCAATTGGAAATTTTAAAAACATTTCCTCTGGTTTTGGCGAGGTGAATGTATATGATAAAAAATTGTGGGGCAAACATTTAGGTATTGATATATCCGCCACACACGATACTAAAGTTTTTTCAACTGGACGAGGCATCGTAGTATACTCAAAACTTCATTCTGGAGAAATTTCAGAAAGCGGAGAAATCCTAAAAAGAAATTGGGGTGGCATTGTCATTATTGCGCACAAAGAACCAAAAACAAAAGAAGTTTTTTATTCCCTGTATGGTCACCTGGGCAAGCGCTTTGTTAAAAGAGGTGATGCGATTGAGATGGGTGGACTCATCGGAACCATCGGAAAGAGCCTAAGTGAGTCTAATGGGGCATGGGAAGAAGAGCATTTGCATTTTGGTATTTATGCTGGACCATTTCATGGAAAAGTTTTACCAGGATATTATAAGATGGTGGATTCGGAGAGCTCGACAGAGCTGGAGTATTGGAAAGAACCGATTAGTTTTATAAAAAACTATAATCCAAATCAGGGCGTAGTTTAGGTTTTAATTAAGAGGGAAGGGTGCTTCTTGAAATATGGAGAGTGTCGCACATCATAACTTTTGCGACACTGCACTTATTCTTTCCAGAGCTTCTTAAATATATTAGGTTATACATCTATGTACGCCCAACCACCGTATAAATTAAATTATGTCCAATATTTTTTTCTAAAGATTATATTAAAAAATAAATTATTATTCACCTATTAAATAATTTTATTTTTATTTTTTTTAAATACATATAGTGAGTTT
>Ga0100387_10003683_pt1 | contig 12780 bp, 8 predicted proteins | sample CryGeymeta201511_FD_81547 | JGI IMG/M metagenome (GOLD analysis project Ga0100387, IMG submission 81547) | Groundwater microbial communities from Crystal Geyser aquifers in Utah, USA - Crystal Geyser metaG 2015-11 | ecosystem: Environmental > Aquatic > Deep subsurface > Groundwater | place: USA... | reverse complement strand
CCCGCCCTTGTCGACCATTTCGCCGAACATCCCGAAATTTTCGTCCATGGCTGACCGCGCCTCATCACGCAAAGAGCGCTTTGAAGCCCTCTTTGCCGAAGACCCCGATCCCTGGGATTTCGAAACGAGCTCCTATGAGCGGGAAAAACGTGCGCACACGATCGCCGCGCTAGACGGTCGCTTTCGCAAATGCTTGGAGATCGGTTGTGCGACCGCTGTTCTAACCCAGGATCTCGCGAATATATGCGACCAGGTCGTTGGCATAGATGTTTCGGAGCGCGCCCTGTCGATCGCGAGAAACAGATTATATGGGCGTGCCAATATTGATCTACGGCAGGGAGAAATTCCACGCGATTGGCCAGCCGGAACCTTCGATCTGATCGTATTGTCCGAAGTGCTGTATTTTCTGGACGAAAAAGAAGTCAGAGTATCCTCCGCGCACGCATATCAATCGCTGGCACCCGACGGCGTCGTTTTGGCGGTCAATTGGATTGGAGCAACCGACTTGCCGCTAGACGGTCACGAAGTCGTCCGGATTTTCGATGAAGCCGCTGAATGGCAATCTGACTCCCTGATGAGAACACCAAACTTCCGCATCGACAAATTAAGGAAAAAGCATACCCTTTAAATATCAGTAATTTTTCATGCGTCCTGTTGCTGCAACTTTAGTTTGATCGGAAAAATCTTACGATCACTTCTCTTTCGTCCGCTATGCGCCCCAATGTTGGACGTTCGGGCGCTCGACGTTGTGCCCCGGAAGCTGCCGTTCATTGGAAAGCATGGAACCTTCACACTCTAATATCAGCCGATCAGAAAGGCTCGCACGATCCCGAAATCTATCTTCCATCGCGTTCGATTGAATATAAGTCGAACGCTTTGCTCGTAAGTTTGAAAGCCGCTCCCTAACCTCACTCCCAAACGAGCGTCCGGAGTGTCCATGGAAGCCTTTAAGCCCGAAGATATGAGCCTACGCCAATCAAGTACTGGACCAGACAATAGCATAACCAGCGTATGGTTTGGACAACGTGACACCGGCCGACGGCTACTTCGACAGGGCCGCAGCTATCTTACAAGAGCAAGAAAGGATCAAACGCAAGACCATCGAACATCGCCGCTTGTAGCATCGCAAGCTCGCCGCCCAATCTCAACCGCAAACGAGGTTGACGCTCCGCTAATCCGAGCCGCGTATTTCACGAAATGTTCTGGACCGAGAAGCATTGGGAAGTTTGTTCGCAAGTTGCTCTAGGATCGATTGCACTTCCGCGAAGGTAAACGGTTTTGGAAGGAGCGGCGCTGGCCCAATGTCGAAAGCGGGCCGAGCCTGTCCGCTCATGATAGCGAAGGGAATTGCTTTTGCGACAAGCTCGCGAACGACCGGTTCTGATGATCCGTCCGACAACCCAAGATCGACAAGTGCGACTTCGAACGTGCCGCTTCTTGCCTGCTTAAGCGCCTCTTCGACGCTGGAGCACACCGCCGATAGCGCACAGGCGGCGTCGCCAAGCATTTCCTCCAGCAGCATCTGGATCAGCGGCTCGTCTTCCACGACCAATACGGAAAGGCCGAGAGCCGTAGGCGGTGAGAAGGCAGGTGCATTGTCGATTTTACAGTTCCTCCCGAAATCAGCGTGCAGGATGCCACTCGGCCCTTATGTCTAAGGCTCTTCCAATTAGTTCGCTAGATACCAGCATATAGTACCGGACGTTGTCGACGGCTGAACCGTTAACCTTATGGCCGCGCGCGGACGCCATGACCCGATTCTGTGCGGACTTGCAATCATCACAAGGGGTGTTAGCGACTGCCCTCATGGAGGGTTCATTCGAAAATAAGTCACTCTTCAACTCCCGGCCGTTTCGCAGAACCATCTTAGCCGTTATGATTGGACCTCAGGCTTGTCAAAATTCTCGGAGAAGTCCGCCTCGCCAAACATCGATCTCGCGCGAGACATTTTGGAGAACATGTCCGAAGCGTTCTTCCTGCTGGACGAGAAGTTTCAGCTTATCGACGTAAACCGGGCAGCCCTTTCCCTTGATGGGAGGTCGCGGGAGCATTTGATAGGCAGAAGCCTTTGGGAAATTACGCCCGGACTGGAACGCACCCAACTTGGAGACCTCATCAAAACGGTCATGCGTGAACGCGAAAGCCGCGACTACACCCATTTTCACCAATTCGAAGACGGACGCACGGCTTGGCTGGATACGCGCATCGTTCCGGCGAAAGCCGGAGTGGCGGCGTTTTATCGGGACGTCTCTGACGAAAAGTCGGCGCAGCAAGTCCTTCATGAAACCAGCCGGAGGCTCGACGCGATCCTGAGCAATACGACGATGGCCGTCTTCCTCATGGATGATCAGCAGCAATGCATTTACGCGAACGTCGCGGCAGAGAACTTGACCGGATATAGCTTTGCGGAATTCGAAGGCCGACCGCTTCATGATGTCGTGCATCACAAGCGGCCCGACGGTTCCCACTATCCGCTCGAGGAATGTCCTATCGATCGGGCTTTTCCCGAGCAGGCGCAGATGCAAGGGGAGGAACTCTTCGTTGCGCCTGACGGAAGCTTTTACCCCGTCGCGTTCACGGCGAGCCCAGTCTTGGACGATGACGGCAATCCGGTCGGCACGGTCATCGAGGCTCGGAACATTGCCGCCGAAAAGGCCGAGCAGGCACGTTTTGATGTGCTCAACCAAACGGGACAGGCTCTGGCATCAGAGTTGGTGCTCGACAATATCGTCCAGATTGTCACCGATGCAGGCGTCCAATTGTGCGGCGCGAAGTTCGGCGCGTTCTTCTACAACGTTACCGACGAGGCGGGCGACAGCCTGCTCCTGTATGCTCTCTCCGGTGCCGCGAAATCGGATTTCGAAGGTTTTGGCCATCCCCGTGCTACCGAGGTTTTCGCACCAACCTTCAATGGCGAGGGTGTGGTCCGTTCGGATGACATTACAAAGGACCCGCGCTACGGGAACAATTCTCCTCACGAAGGCATGCCGAAGGGGCATCTACCGGTCCGCAGTTATCTTGCCGTTCCCGTGGTATCCCGGGACGGTCAGGTCATCGGTGGACTGTTTTATGCACACCCCGACCCAGGTGTCTTCGGCCACGAAAGCGAGGAACTGCTTTTGGGTCTGGCAGGACAGGCAGCGGTCGCGATCGACAATGCCCGGCTGTTTGACGACACCCAGCGTGCGAAGCAGAAGTTGGAGCAGAGGGTCGAGGAGCGGACCCGGGAGCTCGAAACCGCCAACGAAGCGCTCAGGCAGGCACAAAAAATGGAAGCGGTGGGCCAGCTTACCGGGGGGATTGCCCACGATTTTAACAATCTTCTTGCCGGGATTAGCGGTAGCCTGGAAGTAATCGAACGCCGGATCACGCAGGGCAGGATGGACGGCATCGATCGCTTCATCAGCGGTGCCCAGACGTCGGCGCAGCGTGCAGCGGCGCTTACGCAGCGCCTGCTGGCGTTCTCGCGCCGGCAAACGCTCGACCCCAAGCCCACCGATGCGAATCGTTTGGTTTTGGGGATGGAAGATCTGATCCACCGCACGGTCGGACCGTCGATCATAGTCGAGGTGGTGGGCGCAGCCGGACTATGGGCGACCATGGTAGACAAGGCCCAGCTCGAAAGTGCCTTGTTGAACTTGGCGATCAATGCGCGCGATGCCATGCCCGATGGGGGCCGGCTAACAATCGAGACGGCCAACAAGTGGATCGACGAGCGAGCAGGTCAGGAGCGGGACCTTCCCCCCGGCCAGTACATATCAATTTGCGTCACCGACACCGGTTCCGGGATAGCCAAAGACATTGCTGATCGTATCTTCGATCCGTTCTTCACGACTAAGCCGATCGGTCAGGGGACGGGCCTCGGGCTGTCGATGATACACGGGTTCGTTCGGCAATCAGGTGGACAGGTGCGCGTTTACAGCGAACTCGGCCAAGGCACGACGATGTGTCTGTACCTTCCCCGCTACTCGGGGGAGGCAACCGGTGATGAGCCCCATTTGGACACTGAGATCCCAGAAATTGGAGCTGGAGAAACCGTCCTCATCATCGATGATGAGCCGACTGTGCGCATGCTAGTTGCCGATGTCCTTCATGAAGCCGGGTATACCGCTATAGAAGCAGAAGATGGCCCAACTGGACTGAAGCTCCTTCAATCAAATCCTCAGGTCGCTTTGCTAGTCACCGACGTCGGGTTGCCCGGGGGCATGAATGGACGACAGGTAGCCGATGCCGCACGCCAGCTGCAACCAGAGCTCAAAGTACTTTTCATTACTGGCTACGCGGAAAATGCCGCGATTTCAGGAGGGCACCTGGAGCCAGGTATGGCGGTAATGACTAAGCCCTTCGTCATGGCTGAACTCGCACACAAGATCACTGAATTGATAGAACGGGCTGCATAAATGCAAGCTGAGCTGGTCGAGAAAGCCGAGGGCTGCGCTGAATTAGCGGAGAGCTAAAGACTTCCTTCAGCCTAAGCCGCCCACTGACGATCTTCTCGCGCAAACTGTGCAATGCCAAGCTTTGCAGTTCCCACGACTCATCACCGGAGCATCTTGCGGATAACCTTTGGCCCGCGGTCAGTGACAACTCATCTGTGATGAAAATGGCTGGAGGGAACAAACGCTACCTGTCATCGTCATACTGGAGGAGGAGCCTGATGAGCGAGACTGCAGACTGGTTTAAAAATTGGAATGACGTAATCGACACCGCTCTCTCGGCAGTGTTGTTCTACATCCTAATTGTTGTCCTTGTTCGTGTATTCGGTAAAAGGTCCACGGCTCAGCTGAACAATTTCGACTGGATCATTAACATCACCGTTGGAAGTTTGGCTGCCTCAGGAATTTTGCTTGATTCAGTTCCGGCTCTTCGCGCCACGGTCGCCATCGTAGTTATCATGATTTTGCAGTTCGTTATGACGTGGGCTGTCCTCCGCTCCACGTTTGTCGCGCATTTGGTGAAAGCATCCCCCACCCTATTAACGCACAAGGGCCAGTATATTGATTCAGCCCTACGTGAGACACGTATATCCAGAGAGGAAATCTGCAGCGCATTGCGCGAACATGGCTTAGCTACAAACGAAGCGAACTGGGTGGTCCTGGAAACCGATGGGCGCCTTACGGTAATACCTAAACAGGACGTTGAGCTGGACGAAGCAGATGCCATGGGGAACGTTAAAAGACCACAGCACCTTCCACCTAGCTGATCCAATCTCAAACTTATTCGACCTGCGTGTCGGTCTAGGATAGACCTAGATAGGTGCTGCTCTTGTATTCGATGCCCGACCGGCTTTCAATGATCTTGAACACCTCACCATACTTGGCAACATACAGCCCAGCGGTGGAACCAGTCGTAAGCTGGTGGATTTTCATTCCCATGCTTATCGATGATCAAACCCGGATCAAGGGAGAGGAACAACTTCGCACCCGGATAGCCGAGCCGAACTTCCCCTGTGTGGGGGCGAAATCTGCTTTGGCAAAGGGAACTCTCAAGGTCCTCGTATGTCACAGCCTAGATAGCGGGTGGGACGATGTCCGCATCCATCGTGAACTTATGGATTGGGCTGAGGACTACAAGTCTAATCCCAGCGGACTACGTAGTCTCGCGGTTGTATTCTCAGGGCCTGAAAAACTGGATGAAGTAGAGTTCGAAACGCTGATGTGGACCCGCATTCAATCGTTCGCAGATAAGGATCATTGGCTTGGTCAACGTTACGATCATCGGGTAAGCGCTGACCCTTCAGACCCGCACTTTTCGTTGAGCTTCGGCGGTGAGGCATTCTTTGTAGTCGGACTCCATCCTGAAGCATCTCGACCTGCGCGTCGTTTTCCGCGACCAACACTGGTGTTTAACCTTCATGCTCAGTTCGAACAACTTCGTGAGGAGGGTAGATATGAACGCATGCGCGAACGGATTCTCGAAAGAGACAAGGAGTTAGCCGGCTCTCTGAACCCCATGCTGGCGCGCCACGGCGAAGTAAGTGAAGCTCGTCAATACAGCGGCCGCGTGGTAAACGATGATTGGGAATGTCCCTTTCGCGACAAACGAACGAAGACCAAAGTGAGACCCTAGTCATTACCCCCCGCAGCGGAACGGCCTTCAATTTGGAACGCGGGCCAAGTTCTGAAGGTGATCGAACCCGAGGGCACGAAAGTAAGCGATCTGATCGTGTTTACTTCACATAATACGCGCGGAGCACTCCCCAAAAAGCGGACATTCGGCTACGATGAAACGCTCCAGCTAAGCGAAGGTAGTCAACTGGGGTCCGACCGATCACAGGCCATATCACGGTGCTTGAAACTAAGAGTGCCCTAATGGTCGAGAGCGGCAATGTTTTTGGTCCTACGCAAACCTCTACCTGCAGCACCGCGTTTACCCTGATCCGCACCAGGGGTGCTCAGGTGTCTGCTTTACGCTCGTGGCGCTAAAATTTCGGACTGTCCGCTAACGGCCCATCTGCGGTCGACCTTGAAAGCGCTAGGCCATTCAAACACTTTCGAATATCTGCTAAGGATGAGCGACACCAACTTCCTTCGCGGCATCTGGCAAGGACGAATCCAATCGTCAGATGCGCTCCCGCCATTGTTGGGTGAGTCAACCGAAGTGGACTTTCGATGCTTCGTCGAAAGCCTCCCAACCCTTTGCTGGATGGCGCGCGGCGACGGATACATCGTCTGGTACAATCGACGCTGGTACGAGTACACCGGCACTACTCCCGCGGAAATGGAGGGCTGGGGCTGGACGAAGGTTCACGACCACGAGGTCTTAGATGACGTTCTGGCTCAGTGGCAGCGGTCGATCGACGAAGCCGCGTCGTTCGAAATGGTCTTTCCGCTCCGAGGAGCCGACGGCGTTTTCAGACCGTTTCTGACGCGCGCGTCACCCGTGACCGATCCGTCCGGAGAGGTCGTGCGCTGGTTTGGCGTCAACATCGAAATCGGAGCGCAGGTGCGTGCTGAAGCGCAGCGGGACGAGAGCCGTGCCGAGTTCGAAATTCTGACCAACGCGATGCCGCAGATGGTATGGTCCACGCGTCCCGACGGTTATCACGACTTCTATAACGACAAATGGTACGAGTTTACCGGCGTACCGGAGGGCTCGACGGACGGCGAGGCGTGGAACGGTATGTTCCATCCCGACGATCAGGAACACGCTTGGGCGGCCTGGCGTCATAGTCTTGCTACAGGCGATCCTTACGAGATCGAATACCGCTTGCGCGATCGCCACGGCGACTATCGTTGGGTTCTGGGTCGCGCTTTGCCGGTCAGAGATACCGAGAGCGAGATCCGTCGCTGGATCGGAACATGCACGGACATTCATGAAGCCAAAAGGACTTCGGAGCACAACGAGGTACTCAGCCGCGAACTGTCGCATCGCATCAAGAACATCTTCGCCATCATCGCAGGGCTCATCGGCCTGTCCGCGCGAAGCGAGCCGGAAGCGAAGGGTTTCGCGCGTCAATTGAGTGATCGCATCGCCTCGCTCGGCCGCGCACACGATTTTGCCCGCCCACACAGTGAACAATCGCGTCCTATCGTCGGTGAAGTCACCTTGCACGGCCTTTTGGAGAACCTGCTGGCGCCGTATCAGAATGCCGATGGCACCCGCATTCGTATTACAGGCGATGACCCATCGGTCGACGACCGCGGCGCCACGCCGCTCGCGCTCTTGTTTCACGAGCTTGCTACCAATGCAGCGAAATATGGAGCGCTGTCGGTTCCCGATGGACGTGTCGAATTGCAATCTACCATCGAGACTGATCGCATCGTGCTGACTTGGCAGGAAGTTGAGGGGCCACTTGTGACCGGTCAGCCCGATGCAACCGGATTCGGCAGCCAGCTCGTCAGGATGAGCGTGGAGCAGCAAATGCTGGGGTCAATCTTCCAGCGATGGGAGCCGGACGGACTGATCGTAAAGGTGAAGTTACCGCTGGAAAGTTTGTCCCGCTCTACAACGGCATGAGACCTTTGGGTCGCTCGCCGGCTCGACCGGATTTCAGGTCGCAGACGTAAGAGAGAACCTCCTCAACGCAGGCATCGTCGCAAGGCTTTGCCATTTTGCCGATTGCGCCTGGAATGGGCGGAACGATGTCGTGCGGGTTTCCCGTTAAGAACACGACCACAATGCCTGCAGCGCCAAAAGATTGTCCGATTTCCTGTCCCGTGGGCCCGTCGCGAAGATTGAGGTCGACCAGCGCTATGTCCGGTCTGCTTTTGATCAGAACTTTTGCTTGGGCTCTGTTGGACGCGATGCCGGCAGCCTCGTAACCCAGATCCGCGAGCATCGCCTCTAGATGTGCCGCGACCAAGAACTCATCCTCTACGATAGCGACGCGCATTAACTTTGAACCCGAGCTTGAGTGTTGTGGGACCAAAAGCAACAATTTTTATATTGGTTCCGCGGCAACCTCGGGTTCAGCCCGTTAATTTTTCCTGACGGCTGCGGTCGTGGTAGGGTTTGCGTCCGAGACAAGTCCTCTTGCCTTCCTGAACCGTCAATTCGATACCAAACGTTTATGTCGATGCGACCTTCGCTCAGCCTTGCTTTATCCTCTCGCAGAAAAGCCCAGGAGGGACGAAGCCTGAAAATTCATCAAATGTATAGTCGCTTGGTGCGGAACTAAGGGCACAAATCGCGGTTTCTTTCGCATGCGCAGCAATCGGATCGGAACCGGCGAGCCATGACCAATTCCAGCGGCAACGTTATGCAGTTCGAGGGGCGCGACAATCGGTTCGGAGGCGGTGAAGACACTCAATCCCTGTTCTCCGATTGGTCGAACCACGAGCGTTCCACGCGGATCGCTTTAATTGGCACATACTTCCCGCGCAAATGCGGTATCGCGACCTTCACTACCGATCTTCGCGAGAAATTGGGCGAATTCGAACCCGCGATCAACATAGATGTCTACGCACTTGCCGAGAGCGCATCGGATATCGACTATCCCGATGCCGCCGCTAGCATCAATGCCGATGACGCTTCAGCTTATCGCGAGGCCGCTGTCCGCATCAATGCGAGCGCTGCCGACGTCGTGTGGCTGCAGCACGAATTCGGCATTTTCGGCGGACCGGACGGTGATATGGTCTGCGATTTCGTCGATCGGATCGCCGCGCCGCTAATCGTGACACTTCACACGGTACTGAGCGAACCGAGCGAGGCCCAGCGTCGGATCCTCGTCCATTTAACTCAGCGCGCCAGCCGCATCATGGTGATGGCAGAGCATTCGCGCGAAGTGCTGGCGACGCGCTACGGCGTCGACCGGCGCCGCGTTGTCGTGATCGAGCACGGGGCGCCCGAGCGCCCCCAAGGCCGCGAACTTGAATTCAAGGCGCGCCTCGGCCTTGCCGACCGTAAGGTTATGATGACCTTTGGCCTGCTCGGCCCTGGTAAGGGGCTGGAGCATGCCATCGAAGCGTTGCCCGCCATCGCGGCGCGCCATCCGCGGATCCTATATCGAATTGTGGGTGCCACTCACCCCAATCTCGTTGCCAAGGACGGGGAGAGCTATCGCGAGCACTTGCAAGGACTGGTCAAACGTCTTGGCATGCAGGACCATGTCGAATGGGATGATCGCTTCCTCGAAACCGAAGAATTGCTTAACCAGCTCGAAGGCTGCGACATTTATCTGACGCCCTATCCCAACCTCCAGCAATCGACGTCTGGCACGCTCAGCTATGCGGTTGGGCTCGGCAAGCCGGTAATCGCGACGCCGTATATTCATGCGCGCGAATTGCTGGCCGATGATGTCGGCTGCCTGGTCGAACCGTGCGACTCCGATGCGATCGCCGACGCGGTTCTGGCGTTGCTCGACGATCCGGACGCATGCGCCGCCATGAGCCGCCGCGCCTATCGGCGCGGGCGGAAGACGGTCTGGCCGCGCTTTGCCGAGGCCGCCGCCGCCCTGATCCGCGAGACCGCCGTCTCGCGCCGCCCGACGCCCTTCGCCTTACGGCGCCCCAATCCCGCCGCCGTGTATGCTTTGAGCGATGGAACGGGCCTGATGCAGCATGCGCTTGGACCCGTGCCAGACCGGCGCCACGGCTATTGCCTCGACGACAATGCCCGCGCGCTCATCCTGATGATGCACACCGAGCGGGACGAGCGCAGTCATGCCGCCGCGCTCACCTATGCTAGCTTTGTCCAGCATGCATGGAACAAGGACCGTGGCGTCTTTCGCAATTTCATGCGCTTCGATCGTAGTTGGTGCGAGGAAGCGGGCGCGGATGATGCCAATGGCCGTGCGATCTGGGCGTTAGGCGATTGCTGTGCCCGCTCGCCCGAGCCTTCGCTCGCGCGCTGGGCGCGCCGCCTCTACGACGATGCGATTCCGCATATGGAAACGATCGACAGCCCGCGCGCGCTAGCCTTTCTGTCGCTGGGTGCACTCGCAGTGCTGGAGACCGAACCCGACCACGGTGCCTCGCGCGACCTAGTGACGCGGGCTTGCGAGTGTCTTTGCTCGCTTCTGCATCAATCGCGCCGTCCGGGGCTGACCTGGTTCGAAGCCGTCCTTGCTTACGACAATCCACGCCTTTCGCAGGTGTTAATCCACGCCGGACGTATTTTCAATCGGTCCGACTGGCTCGAAACCGGATTGGATACGCTGGAATGGCTAACGCAATACCAATACGCCGCTGACGGGCATTTCCGCCCCGTGGGCTCCGACAGTCTGGGGCGCGAGGACTTGCCGCCGCTCCCTTTCGATCAGCAACCACTTGAAGCTCAGGCCGCCATCGAAGCTTATGCCGCTGCGTGGCGCGCCACTAGGGAGGATAGCTGGTACGACCGAGCGCGTCGCGCCTATGTGTGGTTCTTAGGGGCGAACGACCGCGGCAGCGTGCTCGCCGATCCTGTCACCGGGCGGTGCCGCGACGGGCTGACACCGCAAGGCGCAAATGAAAATTGTGGAGCGGAGTCCATTCTGGCCTTCCACCTCGCCTACCATTCCATGCTAGCGCTGTCCCGCCAAGCGGCCGACGAAAAGGGAGAGCGCATCAGTGCTGGAACGAACCGGGCCTTCGGCCCAAGCCTTGCGCATCCATGATCTGAGATTGCACGCCGATCCGGGTCGGGTGGTACTGCGTCCGTTCCATCTTGGCTGGCAATCGAAGAATGCTCCCGGTGGGCGAGCGCAGAAGCTGGTCGACGACATCCTTTCGCTGTCCGACGATGAGGCCGATGCGGAATACGAGCGCGTTCGCAAAGATTTTGCCGAACGCCACTGGCAGACCGAGCAGCTGTTCCAGCAACGCTTCGCCGAAGTGCGCGAGAGCCTCGCGCGCGATGTCGGGGATTTGTCGCCAGCCCGCCAGCGTCTGATCGGCGCATTCTTCTGCCACGAATACACCTACGCCGCAGCGGCGCTGATGAACCCTTCAATTGTTCCATATCCCGATCAGAGCGGGATGAGCGAGGATGCCTGCCGCTTCGTGATGAGCCTGCGCGCGGTAGGCGAAGGCCACATTAGTTCGATCGCATTTCGAGAAGGCATCGCCAAGCACGATGGCAGCTTTGAATTATGGCCACAGGCGAGCTTCGCTACCGCGCTGGAATTGGACGACCTTTCGCTGACCGACAGCGACGCGTCGGTCTGGGTCCATCGGCAGCCGGACAGTAGCCTGTCCAACAGCGTCATCTTCCCGATTACCGAACAGCAGAGTGGGGGGCTCGAAGATCTGCGCCTTACTCGCTTCGATCATGGAGGCGAGGATTACGAATGGATTGGCACCTATACCGCCTATTCAGGTTCCTCGATCCGCTCCGAGCTGCTGCGAACACGCGACTTCCGCAACATTGAGCTTGCCCCAATCGAAGGGCGCGCCGGACGTAATAAGGGCATGGCGCTCTTCCCGGAAAAGATCGGCGGCCAATACGCCATGCTTGGCCGCCAAGACGGCAAGAACCTTTATCTCCTCAAATCGGACGACCTCGAGACCTGGGACGAGGAAGGCACGCTACTGATGGAGCCGCGTTACCCTTGGGAGTTTATCCAGATCGGCAATTGCGGCAGCCCGATCCGCACCGAACATGGCTGGATCGTCTTCACCCATGGCGTCGGTGCGATGCGCAAATACGCGCTCGGCTGCGCCCTTCTCGATCTCGACGATCCTTCGAAATTGATTGGCCGAACACGTGAGCCCGTCCTCACCGCGGTCGATGCCGATCGTGAAGGCTACGTTCCCAATGTCATCTACACCTGCGGTGCGCTGCGTATGGGTCAGAAGCTGCTAATTCCCTATGGCATTTCAGACAGCGCGGTAGGGTTCGCGAGCGCTGACATTGACAAACTGGTCACGCTGATGGTGCAAGCCTGACATCCAAGCGAATGTCGCCAAAACGTGAGGTCGCGAACTTTTGCACGGATTTGAGATCAAAGCGACTTCCGGCAGCAACCGGTCGTGGAACGGCACATTCAAGTTCCGCTCTGGCCTCGAATTGGCTTAAACTCGCCCTTCCGCTTTTAGCCCAGCAGCTGTCGGCCTTCCACGCGCCCCAATCTCGACCGTAGCGCCTAGCATTGCGTAGTCCCTTAGGTGGCCAATCCTTTCCGCAAGCGGCACGGAAGTTACCATTCAGGTGGTGTAGGAAGCGCAGTAGTCCAGCGCCGTTAAGTTTGGCCGCCCATCAACCGTCAGCAAGCGTCTCGAGAACGCTTATCGCCGCGCTTGCCGGGTCGGCGAAGGGTTCGTCCGGGCTGGCCAGCCACCGGTCGTCGCTCGCGACGAGCCCGGCAGCCTTCAAGGCCGCCTCGTCCGCTTCTGCCGGAGTGAGCGCTATCGCCTTGGG
>Ga0100387_10003669_pt1 | contig 12808 bp, 12 predicted proteins | sample CryGeymeta201511_FD_81547 | JGI IMG/M metagenome (GOLD analysis project Ga0100387, IMG submission 81547) | Groundwater microbial communities from Crystal Geyser aquifers in Utah, USA - Crystal Geyser metaG 2015-11 | ecosystem: Environmental > Aquatic > Deep subsurface > Groundwater | place... | reverse complement strand
CATATACTTGTGAAGCTGAATCGCCAGACCAAGATTGCAGTAAATGAGCCCAAGATTGTAGTTCGTGATTGAAATGTTGCATAGCAAAAAGCACGACCACAGATGCGAATGGGTGCAATCTAACTACAGAGGAATGGAATCCCCAAAATGACTGTTGTGAAAATAAAACCGCAAAAGCAGCATGTACAGGAACATTCCTTTGTACAGATTGTATAATAGATGATTGTATGACTTTGGCAGATAATATAAAATTTCAAAAATTATGCACCGGAGCTGTAGGAATACGAGATTCTCAAAAATGCGAATGTAACAGTGCTACTGGTGGTACCACAGATCTTCCCGAAGATCAAAACATAATGTGAATGACCATCGGGCCAAAATGTCTTCTCAACGGACAATGCAAATTCAATATCTACGATGCACTCGGCATCAGAACAAGTGTAAGAAATGAAAACGATCCGACCTCAGTCGGCATCTTCGTCCAGGATGTCGTCCTCTCTGCAACTATGTTTATCGGAACTATCGTGACTATAGCAATCATCGTTTCTGGCTTGATGCGAATCTTCGCAGGAGCGAGCGGTAAAGACCCAACCAAAGCAAAATCCTGACTCATCAACGCGCTTATCGGTCTGCTCATCGTCGTGTCATCCTACCTCATCATCAGACTTGTCCAATATATCGTGAAAGGTTTCTAAAAATACACAGTCATTCCAGCGTTATTCCACGCAGTAGGCGCAGTCATTCCGGCGTTATCCTCCGCTGTACAGCGGAGTGCAGCCGGTGCAGTCATTCCGGTGTTATTACGATTTGGAACCGGAATCTAATTTATATTAGTTCATCATGAAATCTTGATATGTATATATCCTTACAAATAGAAAAGATTGAGTGCTCTATATAGGGGTTACTAATAATTTATGTAGAAGAACGCAGGAGCATAAGGCAGGTAATCCATTTTGATTTAGCACTATGTATAATACAAAAAATTAGTTTATTATGAAAAATACGAAGATATCAGGGAAGCTATTCAGAGAGAAAAACAATTGAAAAAATGGAAAAGAAATCGGAAAATTGTATTGATAGAAAAAGAAAATCCTGAACAGAAAGACATTTCTGAAGAATGGAATGAGTAAATAATTAGATTCCGGCTAGATCCCTGCTGCATCCCGACAAGTCGGGAGATAACGCTGGGATGACAGCCGAAATGACCGCTAGTCTCTAGCTTCTAGTCTCTAGCCATTCAAAATTAGTAGCTAGGAGCAAGTAGCTAGTAGCAAAAGTTTTAATTTCTGATTCCTATATTCTTCACATACTTGCTAGCGATCTTCTGAAATTCAAATAGTTCATCATCAGTAAATGATTCGCCGCCGAAGTCAGGATCCAGTGTATTCCCTCCGACATAATTCTGGAGATAATAATTCTTCGCTCCTCTGATATAGTAGGCCATAGCTTCGATATCGTCCGCTGTGTGCAATCACTTCGCGACCGTAGATCTATATTCATAGTCCACATTCCCTTCGAGAAGGAACTGCAAAAGTTTTTCATAGCTATGATAAAATTCTTTCGTTTGTTCGATTCCCACAGCTTTATAATAACTCGGTAGCGCATGTTTGAGATCGACCGCGACATAATCCAATATACCATCATCAACCATTCTTCTCACGATCTGCCGGTCTCTGCCATTAGTATCGAGCTTTACTGCGAATCCCATCTCCTTCACCTTTTTAGCAAAATCATATAAGCCTGACTGCAATGTCGGTTCGCCCCCAGAGATACTGACACCATCGAGAAATCACTTTCTGCTTTCCAAAAACGTAAAAAAATTTTCTTCAGGAATCATATCATTTTGGAGCAACATCATTTTTTCTGGAAGGACGCATTCGGGATTATGACAAAAATGACAGCGGAAATTACAGCCTTGGGTGAAGACCACGCAGGCTACTTTACCTGGGTAATCCACTAATGTATGTTTCTGGATTCACGCTAACTTCATATACAGTTAACAACTAACAACTAAAAACTAACAGTTACTTTTCTTGAGTGTGTTTATACTAGATACAAGCATTTTCAGTATTTCACGACAAAATTCATAACTACTTTTATAGATGTCGTTATCGATATATTCAGATTCTTTCAATAAATCCAGCAATAAAGTGATTCATTCGCTTCTTTTAATGCGATACTTAGTTTGTTGATAAAATCTGCTTTTGATTGTCAAAATTCGGCCTCATGTACAAGAGCTCAAATACTTGTTCCAGCTCTCAGTAACTGCTTACTTAAAACAAATTCTTTTTTATCATTAACTAGAAATTTATATAGTTTTACTATTTTTATCGCAAATTCGTAACTCTTTTTTTTCAAGACACTTTCTTTCATTGTGTTCGTTGATGAAATAAAATTCCATTCACTGTTAACTGTTCGTTGTTAGTTGATGCGGCCGGACTGTTAGTTGTTCACTGTTAACTGTTAGTTGATTAAAAATCTCCATTTCTTTTTTGCCCACTTGCCCGCATATTCGATTCACACACGAGGCAATTGTGCGTATTTCTTAATCATTACTCATCTATCTTCAATCCGAAGTCAGGTTTTCTTGGATGCTATTTGCCTGTTAAATCTTTTATCTATGTGAAGATGCTTCGTGATTTTACCAGGACCATTCAAAATGAGTCATCAGGTCGAAGGTCCTAAAGTCTTAAGGTCATTGGAGCTGACTTTATGGACTTTTGACTTTGGACTTTCGACTGCTCTTATGAGCACAGCCGATGGATGTTTGCCGGGACCGGTGACGATATTCAACATCCGATACATGCCATAACACAGATACACATATCGGCATCATGCTTTGCCGAACATCGGAGCATTCCTTTCCGTCTTGCCAAATCTTGCATGACATGCCTCATCTTCCTGTCCGTCGTAGGCCTCTATCTCCGTGATCATGAAAGCCCTGCCTCTCCCTAACCCTCCCCTGCGAGGGGAGGGAATATTGCCCCCATTAGAGGGGGGTTGGGGGGTAGAAATTACCAGAAATTTTCCGAGCAAGTCCTTGCAGACTTCCAGCACCGGACGGTCGAAGAATGAATGGGGGAGAAGTTTAGATGGCATCTTACTTTTCAAATTTAAGGAAATATTTTTTTGCTTTGCTATGAGTTTTTAGTTTTTCTTTCCATTCTTCATTCACATCAGAGATTCTTTTGACTTCGCTGTCTACCATGAACAATGGATCGACAACTCTGCTTTTACAAAACACCTCCACGTCATAATCATCAGGATTATTCGTTGTCTTGATAGTGCAATTCATACGGTATCGATACAGTTTTAACTTTTCATCCTGTCCATGATACGGTGCTATCTTTGCGAGTACTTCGGCATCAGTGGTATAAAAGTCATCATAGGTGATGTATCATTTTTCTTTAGCGTGCTTGAGGTAATCAGCAACTGTTTGAAACATAATCGCTGTTCCCAAATTAGAATAATAAACATCATTCATGCGAGCAAACATGTCTGTGAATCTTTTTGCAGAGGTATAATCTTTGAATACTCGTTTATTATCGGCTGCGGTGAGACCGTCCAATATATCAAGCAAATCCTTCTGATCATGACGATCATAATGTAGTTTTCCTCTAAGTGAATAATCGATTCTGTCGGCACATAAATCGGGTAGATTTGTTTCTTTGAGTGGGAAATTACTGTCGTCTATAATATAGTTAATATCTATATCATGCTTTCTAAGGATGTCCGGAATTGAGGTTTTTTGGATAAACTTTTCAAAAATACTGTCTTGATAATTTAGATTTTCTTGTGAACCCTCGGCAAATACATAATCCAATGTATGAGAAAAAATGCCATGAGAAATATCATGGAGTAGTCAAGCAAGTTGCTCTTCCTGCGAAGCACCAAATTTTTTCAGAAGCAGATATACTCCTATCGAATGTTCAAAACGTGAATGTGCTCCTCATGGGAAAAATGGCTCACTATAACCAGCCTGATCAATTCCTTTGAGTCTTTGAAAATCAGGACTAGCGATGATTTCCAGTGCTATCGGATCAGTAATTTCTACAGTTCAGTAAAGAGGATCAGAGTAAAGCATGATCATTGGCCATTTAAAAAAAGGTTTTAATCTTTTTGGGAACCAAAAAGGCAAGATGTTGAAAGTCAGGGAACAAAAGCTTGCCCCGTGCCTCGCTACGGGGACCTTCTTCACCTTGCCGTATCATTGCGTTCCCGTAGAGACGCAACTATAGTCCAGCATAGCTGGGTTAATCGTGTCTCTACGGTGATTCTTATTTATTACATTCACAATCGACGACCCTATATTGTTTTACGAACTTAGAATTTTCTGACACTCATTGATCGAAATATTTCCTAGAATAGAATTCAGATTTTTTGCCGATGTTGTATTGGTTTACTGGTCTGAGATAGCCCATGACGCGTGTGAAGACTTGGCAAGGAGTTCTTTGGATTTCCTTTCCTTTTTTGTTGTAGAATTTAGTATCAGCCATTTTTGTTGAGAGTAAAGGGGTAAAAGGGTTGGTCCGTCATTGCGAGGAGCCAAAGGCAACGTGGCAATCAGATTGCTTCACTTTGTTCGCAATGACGTAATCGGTTCGCAACAACAACCGCATTATTCTTTAATCGTCCTCTCCTGGAGAACTCTAATTTTTGCTTCATCTGAAGTATGTTTTTTTCTGATATCCATATCAAATTCCTGACCAGTATATCCTTTTTCTCTATCACACTTTGGACAGAAATCATGTTCTCCGACCACATATCCATGGATAGGACAGATAGAGAAGGTAGGGGAGATAGTTATATACGGAAGTTGATAATTATCAATCACTTTTTTCACCAATTGTTTGCAGGCTTCTGCGCTTGAGATTCTTTCTCACATATATAGGTGCAATACCGTTCAACCTGTATATTTGCATTGTAATTCATTTTGCAATTCCAGCGCTTCAAACGGATCTTCAGTATATCATACAGGAATCTGGGTAGAGTTTGTGTAGTATGGTGCATCATGGGTTCCTGCTTGGATGATGTTTGGTATCTGCTTCGCATCTTCCTTGGCAAATCTATACGTTGTCCCTTCAGCAGGTGTTGCTTCGAGGTTGTACAGATTTCCTGTTTCTTCTTGGTAATCTTTGAGGATAGCTTTCATAAATTCAAGTACATCATCTGCAAATTTCATTCCCCATTCTGTCGTGATATCTTCTTTCCCATTAGTGAAGTTTTGGATTGCTTCGTTCATACCGTTGATTCCGATCGTAGAGAAGTGATTCCTAAATGATGCGAGATATCTTTTGGTATACGGATAAAGTCATGCCTCCAGCCATTTGCTGCATTCCTTCCTCTTGAGCTCAAGCGATGTCCTGGAAAGATTCATAAGATGACGGACTTGTCATTTAAATCATTCTGCATCGTCTTTGAAATTATATCCTATCCTTGCGAGATTCAATGTTACCACCCCGATAGATCAGGTCATCTCTGCTGAGCCGAAAAGTCCTCATCATCTTTTCTCCAATTGGGTCAGATCGAGTTGGAGTCTACAACACATTGATCTGACTGCTCCTGGTTTGTATGCATTAGGATTTTCTACCTTCTTCCATTTGCCGTCCTTGCCTTTTACTTTCTTAAATTGTGAACCAACAAAATTTTGGAAATAAGGGATTCCGTATTTGGCAGTCATTTCAAAGAGGGCGTCTATATCAGGATCATCTCGTGGGAAATCATCTGTGATATTGTAGGTAGGGATAGGAAAGGTGAAGACCGATGACTTTCGATCTCCTTCCGTATAGATTTCAATAAGTACTCTATTGATGATTTTCATCTCATGTCCCAGTTCGCTGAATTTCTTGTCATAATATCCATGTTCGATTCCTCCAAGCATCAATGCTTTGTTTTTCAAATCTTCTGGGCATGTCCGATCGAGCGTGATATTTGAAAACGGTGTTTGTGTTCCTCGTCTGGATGGTACGTTCATATTAAAGACGAAATTTTGAAGTTGCTGTTTGACGTATCTGTAGGTCTTTTTGTAGACATGGTCAGCTTTTTCTTGTTCAGATTTGAATTTGGCACCGATGTCATCAAGCTCCTTCTCGAGTTCTATTTCATATTTATGGACGAATGGGGAAAGATAGGTATCAAAAGAAGAGAAAGCCTGAGCGCCAGCCCGTTCGTTTTGCAATGTTCCCAAGAAGTTCACCATCTGATTGACTGCCGATTGTAGATGTCTTGGAGGAGCGGATTCCAATTTTCCGGCTACGCCATTGAATCATTCTTCGAGCAATTGTCTCAGACTTCGTCCTGCACAATATGGTGCAAACATTCACAGATCATGTATATGATAATCTCCGTTTCTATGTGCGTTTCCTACTTCTTCAGGGTAGATATGTGAAAGTCGGTAGTTAGCAGTTATTTTTTCAGAATTTTTCAATATCAATCATCCGATAGAATATCCTATATTTGCATTTTCATTGATTCTCCAGTCAAGATTCTGAAGGTATTCATCCATAGTATTCGCTACTTCGATGACGACATTTTTGGTGATTCTGGATTCAGATCTTTTTTGACGGTAGATGATGAAAGCCTTAGCTACCTGATCATATCAAGATTTGATAAGAATCTGTTCTACAGCGTCTTGGATAGTCTCCACATCGGGGATGTTTTTCCCGATTTTTCTCTCTACCTCATTACCAACTGCTTTGGCCATTTCATGAACCTGAGAAAAATCAGTCCCGCCTACCGCTTCAATAGCTCTTTTAATCGCTTTCTCAATTTTTTCGATCTCAAATGAGACAATTGAACCGTTACGTTTCCTGATTTTGTAGATTACCATTTCAGATAGGGATGTTACGTAGATAAAGAAATATGTTTACATTTGCTGATTATACTACAATATGTTGTATGCATTTTTTGAGGATGGCCACTATATATAGTATTGAAAAACAAAAACAATAGAAAAATCATTAAAGAAATTTCTAAGTTTTGGCTTTTGCTTAGCGGTTTTAGAAAAAATCAAGAGCATTAATTCAAATTGGTTTGACTTTTCGCTCCACGTAGTATTTCCATGAGATCTTCAGAGTTTACATAGGTCTCTCCTTCGGTTTTCAGATTTTTTCAATTTTTCACTTGTTTTTCATCATCAAAAACCTACTTTAAAAAGATAATAAATTATAGATTTTAAATGATAAATGAAGAAAGATGATAAAAGATAATTTGATACAGCAGAAGAGTTTTGACCTTGCCATAGAAATAATCAATCTCTACAAATATTTAAAAGAGAAAAATGAATTTGTATTATCTAAACAACTTTTAAGAAGTGCAACAAGTATTTGAGCAAATATAGAAGAGTCTATCGGATGACAAACAAAAAAAGATTTCCTAGCAAAAATATATATAGCTTTAAAAAAAGCCAGAGAAACAAAATATCGATTAAAACTTTTGGATAAAAGCCAAACCGTGAAATATAATTATACTAAATATATGATAGAAATAGAAAGCATTATAAATATTCTTACAAAGATAAGTAAAACAACGGCAGAAAGTTTGCAATCAAAAAAAGTATAGATACCAATATCTATCATTTAAAATTTATCATTTAAAATTGACGTAACATGGGAAACCAACTATTCAAATGTCGTCATTCGTTGTCACATATTTTGGCGCAAGCAGTGCTGAGATCGGTAGATCCGCTCGCAAAACTCGGAATCGGACCTGCGATAGATACCTGATTTTATTATGACTTCATTTTCTCTCCTGATATAGAATTCAAGGAAGAGTATTTGAAAGATTTGAACAAGTTCCTCCAGAAGATCATCAAAGAGAATCAGCCATTCACGAGAGTTGAATTTGATTACAATCAGGCCAAAGAAATCATCACCATGCTCGGCGAAGAATTCAAGATCGACTTGATCGATTGATTCAAAAAAGATGGCGAGACTGTTTTCTCTTACTATATCAATTCCATCCCTCTTGTCGCAAAAAATAAATTGCTGAAGGACTCTAAGCCATGATATTTGGAGAAATATGAGAAGATAAACAATTATTTAAAAACCTTAGACCTTGGACTTTCGACTTTCGACTTAAAAAACAACTTCGTTGTTTTCATAGACATGTGTGAATGACCACACGTAGAAAATACAAAAGACATCAATCCTGACCAATTCAAGCTCGATAAGATCGCTGGAGCCTACCGGAGAGGTGACGAGAAAAACGCAATGATGACGAGGATTTACGGATTTGCATTCGAAGATAAAGACGCCCTCAAGAAACACATCGAATTCATCGAAGAGGCGAAAAAACGTGACCACAGGAAACTCGGGAAGGAACTCTGACTTTTTGTGTTTTCAGAATTAGTCGGTCCAGGCTTACCATTATATACGCACAAAGGAAATATCATCAGGAAAGAAATCATCAGATATACCAACGAGTTGCAGAGCGATATCGGCTATGAAGAAGTCCATACGCCCAATATCAACAAGGCTGAACTTTTCAAAGTTTCTGGTCACTACGAAAAATACAAGGAAGATATGATGAGAGTAATCTCCAATTATTCAGAGGAAGAATATTTCCTTAAGCCGATGAACTGTCCGCAGCACACACAGATCTACGCATCTCGCGGAAGAAGTTATAATGATCTGCCGGTGAGGATTTCAGATTTTGCAAATCTCTACCGCGACGAAAAACCAGGTGAATTGATAGGTCTAACGCGTTTGAGATGTTTTTGTCAGGACGACGGACACTGCTTTTGTCGCGAAGATCAGATCAAAGAAGAATTTTTGTCGGTGCTATGAATCATAAAAAAAGCGATGAAAACCTATGGCATGAAATACACTATCAGATTATCTTTGCGAGATCCCAGCAAGAGAGAAAAATATTTGGGAGAGCCGGCAACCCGAGAAAAATCACAAAAATTATTGGAGGAAATTCTCGTAGAGAATAAAATTGAATACATCAGGGCTGAATGAGAAGCGGCTATTTACGGACCAAAAATGGACCTCGTTGCTACAGATTCGCTCGGGAGAGAATTCCAGATTTCTACTATTCAATTGGACTTCATCATGCCGCAAAGATTCAAACTTACCTACAAAGATAGCGACGGCCAAGACAAGACGCCAGTCATGATTCATAGAGCCATCGTCGGTTCACCGGAGAGATTTATGTGAATTCTCATCGAGCACTACGCATGAGCATTTCCCGTCCGACTTGCACCGGTGCAGATCAAATTAGTTCCCGTAGCAGAGCCATTCAACGCGTATACCAACACACTTCGCGACACGTTCAAAAAGGCAGGCCTCAGAGTAGAGGTGGACGGAAGCGACAATTCCTTCTCCAAAAAAATTAGAAACGCAGAAATAGAAAAGATTCCATACATACTTATAATCTGAGAAAAAGAAGAAGCTGACAAATCAGTGAGCGTGAGAGAATACAGATCCAAGAAACAATACGTCATGCCGGTCGATGAGTTTCTGAAACAATGTGATGAAGAGTTTAAATCTAGAAAAGCATAAAATTTTACTTTATAAATTATTTTCACATGTCCAAGACAATTGAGAATCTCGCTAAAGCTTTCGTCGGCGAATCGCAGGCAAGAAACCGTTACACTATTTATTCAAGCATCGCGAGAAAAGAAGGCTACCTTCAGATTTCTGAAATTTTCCTAGCTACTGCAGAACAAGAAAAAGAGCACGCAGAATGGTTTTTCAAAATGCTCCAAATGGTAAAGGAAAAGGTCTGAATTGATGAGCCAAGAATAGATATTCCGACAACGGTGTTGAGTACACTTGGCGATACGCTGACCAATCTCGAAACCGCCATCGCAGGAGAACACGAAGAAGAAGCAGAGCTTTATCCAATGTTTGCTCAAGTTGCGCAAGACGAAGGCTACCCAGAAATAGCAGGCAGAATCAGGGCAATCATCAAGGCGGAAATCCATCACGAAGAAAGATATACTCAACTCCACGTACAGCTCAAAGCCGGATTGCTCTACAAGAAGCCACAGAAAATACATCGAGTCTGCAGCAAATGTGGCTACATCCACAATGGAGAAACGCCACCAAAGAAATGCCCGTCATGCGATCATGAAGCGAATTATTTCCAGATATTATGTGAAACATATTAGAAATGAAAAACACGCCAATAGGCGTGTTTTTCTATACACAATAATTTCTTCTAGTCATCTTCGCGTTCATTTTGATTCTGGGTATCTTCAACATCTTCGATATCTTCAACATCTTCGATATCCTCAACATCTTCGATATCCTCAATATCTGATTCATCTCCATCATCAGTTTCATCTTCATAAACCAGTAATGCTGTAAATTCTAAGACACTATCATCATCGATTTCTTCTTCATCAATAATGTTTTGAGTGTCTTCCATGTCGTCTGCAAGAAGCGATTGGGCTTCGTCAATATCATCAGAGTCAGCATTTCCATCTTCTAGCATAACTTTAATTTCTGCAATACGTTCTTTGGAAAATTCGATTTTAAGCTTAACTTTTGCATCAGGTGAAAAGGCAAAGATCTCTTGGATAAATTCACCCAAACGATCTAGAAAGTAAAAAGGGCTTGTAGGAGTCAAACCGGCTGATACGGAGGATATCACATCAGCAGGAGATGTTGGAGCTTCAGCATTTTGTGCAAAGGTAGGGCTGCCTATGCCGATAGCCAAAGCCATTAACATGATCATCCCAGATACGATTTTTTTCATGTGCATATGATTTAGGAAGTAAAAGATTACTTATGTAGGCGTAAGATTTTTAGATAAATTTTACCTTCTTGTATTTTTTAGTAGTCTGAATTGTGATTTTATATCTTCCACCATCGTTTTGGTCGCCTCATTATATATTTTCCATATAGGGGGTTGCTCGCAGAAGCTCGTAGGATTTCTCTCAAGGTGCGATTTAAGGTCAGTGTAGCGGGATTTCATGTTCTGAACTATTTTTTCTTCCTGTGCTAATTTGCTCTTGATGGCGGCATTCTTGACAAGTGGCACTATAAATTTTAAAGAAGCATCTATCCTGTTGAGTATATTAATTTTTTGCAGACTCATTTCTTTTAGGCGTTTTATTTTGTCTTCAAACCCTGGTCTCTGGTCACACGAAACTTTTATTTCAGGCTTTTGGATTATTTCTTCTTCATCATTTTTATCGGTGCATGATTGACAGCATCATTATTATATTTTTCTGCAGTTATCGTCATCGCATGTCCATGCGCGCTGTGATTAGCAACACCGACGGCATTGATGGTGTGAACTGGGAAATGAGCCGAGAATTGAATATTAATTAAGTGATGAGAACCATTAGAAAAACTCTGCAAAGTAAACACCATTATCTTTGATAAAACATGAACTATCACTGAATGAAAACCCGTAGTGACGGATATTGTAGGAGTGAATGGTTACGATGAAGATGAAATTCTCCCTTTGGGGGTAGCACTGGAAGCCAAGTCCGAACACCCATTAGCGGAAGCGATCGTCAATTATGGCAAGGCTCAGAAATTGACTAAACTCGGCACGGTAAATAAATTTCAAGCAGTTCCAGGAAAAGGAGTTCAGTGAGAAATCGGAGGTAAAAAATATTATCTTGGTACCAAAGCATTATTGGCAGATAAAAATATCACCATAGAAAATCTCAAAGAAATGGAACAACTGGAATCTGAATGAAAAACCGTGATGCTACTTGCCAATGACACAGAAATGCTCGGCATGGTCGCGGTAGCGGACACGGTAAAAGCTAGTTCTGCTGGAGCGATAGCGAGACTCAAGAAAGCATGACTTATAATATACATGATCACCGGAGACAATGAAAGAACGGCTCATGCAATCGCTCGCCAAGTATGAATAGACCACGTGATGGCGCAAGTCTTGCCTCAGCATAAAGCATCCAAGGTCAAAGAATTACAGGATCAATGATATATCGTTGCCATGGTCGGAGATGGAATCAATGATTCTCCTGCGCTCACGCAAGCCGATATCGGTATCGCGATGGGCTCTGGCGCTGATGTAGCGATGGAATCCGGCGGAGTAGTCATCATGAAAAATGATCTCAACGATGTCCTTCACGCAATCCAACTCAGCAAGGAAACCATGGGAAAAATCAAACAGAATATGTTCTTTGCATTGTTTTATAACACGCTATGAATTCCTATCGCGGCAGGTGTTTTGGCATCATGGGGACTTACGCTCAAACCGGAATTCGCAGGACTGGCGATGGCGATGAGTTCGGTTTCAGTAGTGCTCAATTCACTCCTTCTCAAATTCTTCCACCCAAGAAAAAAGAATTGGATCTCACTTTTCGCGCCAGTGATTATGACGATAGTCTTCCTCACATTCTTCTGGAACTTCGCCAAATTGGGCGGAGGTCAAGATGTGTCTTCTCTCAGAATTCCCGCTGAACTCAAAACAGAAATCAACAACTTCTTGATCGATAACCCAAATAAAATCTGATTCACTGCTATTGAAAACGCAGTATCAAATGCGAGAGATAATGTTGCCATCCCATGAGATGATTATCGAGTATTGAGAAAACCAAAAATTACTCTAAAGGCGAATATTTCATGAATCCCCAAATTATTCATAGGAAACGACAACTCGGTTGATGGCGTGAAAATCATTGAATGAACAGGTATAATGAATTCAGATGGAGCGCAGATGCTCATCGGATACAAGGAAGCGGCGATGATGAGAAGAGCTGGTAGAGACAGCATTTGACGCACCAGAGTTGTATTATTTCTATACGCAAGATACAATTCCATCCAAGATGAAAAATGTCATCAATTCCAAAAAACCAATCTACACAATCGACGATAAAAGT
>Ga0100387_10003666_pt1 | contig 12819 bp, 7 predicted proteins | sample CryGeymeta201511_FD_81547 | JGI IMG/M metagenome (GOLD analysis project Ga0100387, IMG submission 81547) | Groundwater microbial communities from Crystal Geyser aquifers in Utah, USA - Crystal Geyser metaG 2015-11 | ecosystem: Environmental > Aquatic > Deep subsurface > Groundwater | place: USA... | reverse complement strand
TGAAAATTATATTCACATGCCAGACATCTTATTTATCAACATGCCCGCACAGCGCTTCGCGCGCGCAAATGAATGGTACATATACACAAAACGCATATGGAACAATTAACTTCACTTTTTGCATACGTCGAACGCATTGGCGAACAATTTCATCATGGATACACCCAGGGCGCATCCATACGCGGAATCGCCCGAAAGCGGCGTATCGTGTGCGCGGGCATGGGCGGGTCAATTCTTGGCGCTGAATGTTTCCAAACTTTAGCCCTGTCGGAGCGTATTCCCGTGCATGTGACCATCTGGCAAACATACGGCCTCCCGCACGAGGTTCTTGCATTGCGTCCTCTGGTATGTTGTATTTCGTACTCTGGGAACACTGAAGAAACGCTGTCTGCATTTGATACGGCACGTAACCATTCGCTGCCGCTTATGGCATTTTCCACTGACGGAGTATTGCTTCGCAAAGCAAAAAATGCCCATGTGATACACCCTGTAATACCAGACGCAATTGTACCGAGATTCAGCGTTGCATATATGTTCGGGTTTCTCACCGGTATGTATGACAAACAAAGCGTAAACCCCGTTAAATTGCCTTCAGCACTATTTAACGGGGTAAACCCGAACCACATCTTTTTGGCACAAAAACAAATAAGAAAAAAGGCGCGCGCAATTGCCAGAGTTATCAATTCCACGCGATGCCTCGTATATACCATTCCCGCCTTGACATCATTGGGACATGTATGGGAAATTAATCTGAACGAAACAGCAAAAACACTCGCTTTTGCCGACGATATTCCTGACACTGACCATCACGCGCTTGCGGCGCTTGCGTGGCAAAAATCCGTGAAGGATTTTACCGCGCTCGTTATACGCGGATTTGAAGAATCGCCTGCCATGCGAAAACGGCTCAAGTTATCAGAGCAAACGCTGCGCTCAATAGGGCTGAAAACTATTTCCATACAGCTTGAAGGCAAAACAATACGCGAGAAAATTCTGTTTGGACTTGCGCTGGCGCAAATGACCGGGCTTGAACTCGCAAAAATAAAACGCGTCAATCCGCTTGAAACCAAAATTCAGGAACGATTTAAAAAACAACTGCGAAAACCATAGCGCATGATTAGATAATGAAACCCGCCTGCACATTTGCCTCATGGAAAAAACCCAAGAAACAAAATGAAAATGAAAACAACAAAACAGGTCACGATATCACAGCATAGTTTCGGTGGGTAAACCCGCTATGCGCTTCTTGCTAAAGCAACGGAAACTCGCCTTTTTTAAAACCAAACTAAGGGGATATGGCGGAATTGGCAGACGCACTAGCTTCAGGGGCTAGCGGTAGTAATACCATGAGAGTTCAAATCTCTCTATCCCCACAGGAAAATGTTCTTGTCTTCGCAAGAACTTTGTTCTTACGAAGACATTGTTTCGGATTTTAGGTTTTGGAAATTGGAATTTGTTCAAGATTCAAGATTCAAGGTTTGAAGCGAAGCCCATGGTCTTCTGGCTGAAGGGAAAAACTGCGGCGCAACTATCCCAGTAATGGAGCGAAGATTCAAGTCTTCCTTTATTCATCACAACACAACAATATATTATTAACGAACCGATTTTTGTTTCCTATGCATCAACCGGCTCAATAACATAAATTATCATAGGAATAAAAATAAAATATGATACCAATGAAAAGAACAACAAGAATGCCGAGAGCTCCCCAAACGCCTTCGCGACGCAGAAACGAACCTTCAAGCGCGCATGAAAAAATCATTCATGAATCAAAAAGACAAGAGGCAAAACTGCGCATTATTCCGCTTGGTGGACTTGAGGAAGTTGGAGAAAATATGACCGTTATTGAATACGAAAAAAATATCATCATCATTGATATGGGATTTCGGTTTGCTGATGAAGACCTGCTGGGTGTTGATTTTTTGATTCCAAATATTGAATATCTCAAAGACAAAAAAGATTGGATTCGCGGCATTTTCATCACGCACGCGCACTACGACCACATCGGCGCCATTCCGTACCTGATAGACAAACTCGGGTATCCGCCAATTTATACTACTATGCTTTCCAAAGGCATTATCTTAAAACGCCAGGAAGATTTTCCGCGTATGAAAAAACTGCGCATTGAAATCATCAACAAGAACGATTTCAAAACCATCCAAGCAGGGCCATTCAAGGTTGACGCGTTCCATATCAATCATAATATCCCTGATTCTATCGGGCTTGCAATTCAAACGCCCGTGGGGCAAATTATCCACACATGCGACTTTAAGTTTGATTTTCAGCCCGTTGCGGACAAACCCGCAAACCTCGCGCGCATTGTTGAACTTGCCAACCGCGGAACGCTTTTGCTTATGTCGGATTCCACTGGGGCGGAAAATCCGGGGTATTCGCTTTCCGAACAGACAGTTATGGAAAACCTTGACGAAATTTTTGATAACGCGAAAGGGCGCATCATTGTATCCACATTCGCGTCGCTCATTGGCCGTATACAACAAGTTATCTGGCTTGCGGAAAAACATGGCCGCAGAGTTGCTATTGACGGGTACAGCATGCGTTCAAATGTTTCCATCGCGACCGAGCTGAAATACATTCAGGCGCAAAAACATACCTTGATAAAACCAGAAGAAGCAATCAAGCTTCCTGATAATACAGTCGTTATCATGTGCACAGGCGCGCAAGGCGAAGACCGGGCATCTCTGATGCGAATTGTCAATAAAGAACATCGATTTTTCCGCATCAAACCAGGAGACTCAATGATACTTTCCTCGTCTATTGTTCCGGGGAATGAACGCGCGGTGCAATATCTCAAAGACAGCTTATATCGCCAAGGAGCAGAGGTGTTTCATTACAAAATGATGGATATTCACGGGTCGGGCCACGCGTATCAAGAAGAATTGAAACTGATGCTCAACCTCGTCAGGCCGAAGTTCTTTATGCCGATTCACGGACAATATTCAATGCTCAAATCCCATGCGCATATCGCCCAGACCCTTGATATTCCCAAAGAAAACATCGCGGTTGCGTCAAACGGAAATATTATTGAAATCACGCAATCATCCATCAGTATTTCCACGCAGCGCGCGCCGTCAACATCAATGATGGTCAACAGCTTGGGTACAGATAGCGTAAGCGAGGTCGTGCTAAAAGACCGCCAAGCAATGGCTCAAGACGGCATGATGATTGTACTTGCCTTGGTCAAATCAGGAAAGGTTTTGTTTGAACCGGACATTATCTCGCGCGGATTCGTATATATGAAAGAGTCAAAAGACCTGATTTCCGAAATACGCAGACGCACGCGCCATGTCATTGAACGATACGAATCCCGTCCGCGCCACGCGCAAACGGATCGCGACCAAAATAATGATGGCGCATTGAAAAATATTCTCAAAGAGGAATTGGGGCGGTTTTTATCAGCAAAACTTCGGCGGAGACCAATGGTTATTCCTGTGATTAAGCGAGTATAAAAAAGGGTTTAAGGTCTTCGCAAGAACAGAGTTCTTGCGAAGACCTTAATGTTCCAAATTCAAAACAGTTTGGAATTTGTGGTTTGAGATTATTCATGATTCAAGATTCAAGATTCAAGATTCATGATTCAAGATGTGCTATAATATACCCTGTAGTGTCATGCCAGAGGCAGATCCGCCTTTGGCGGAAAAATGCGACTGCCTTGCAAAAGAATTCCATGCATGTTACATATAAGTCTTCGCAAGAACAAAGTTCTTGCGAAGACAAGGTTCCGCGGACTTCTTGTTATATAAAATAAAATCGGAAATACGGCATAAAATTCTGTCGCATTTCTACTACAGGGTATAGCTATTATGCGTATCCTTTCAGGCATCCGTTCATCTGGACAACTCACTATTGCCAATTATCTTGGCGCGATTTCGCAATTCATTGCTCTACAAAACGAACACGAGTGTTTTTATTTCATAGCAGACCTGCACGCAATCACAACTCCATACGACCCCAAAACGTTTTCGCACAACGTTCTTGATGTCGCGGCAATGTACCTGGCATTCGGTCTTGACCCGTTAAAAACCACGATGTTTCTGCAATCGCTTATTCCCGAGCACACGCAACTGCAATGGTTATTAGCAACCATCACGCCCATGGGCGAACTTGAACGCATGACGCAATACAAAGAAAAAACGCATCAAGGCGACCCGGCAGATGTAGGGCTGTTTATGTATCCAGTGCTTATGGCTGCGGATATTTTGCTGTATAAACCTCAAGCAGTGCCGGTTGGCGAAGACCAAGTGCAACACGTTGAACTTACCCGCTCCATTGCGGAAAAATTCAATAAACGATTCGGTGAGACATTTCCTCTTCCTGAACCAAAAACGCTGGATAAAGCATTTTCGCGCATTAAATCATTGCAAGACCCAGCAAAGAAAATGTCAAAATCAGATGACAATCAAAAAGCATCCATCGGGCTTATGGATACACCGGAACAAATCAGGGCAAAAATGAAATCGGCAGTTACGGATTCTAAAAAAGATATAGTATTCAATCCAAACAAAAAACCTGCAATAAGCAATTTGCTTACCATTGCAAGCGGATTTTCTGGACTTCCAATTACTATGCTTGAGCAACAATTCAAAGGTGCTTCATACGCTGATTTCAAAATGGCTGTTGCTGATATGATTATTGAAAAACTGACGCCCATGCATGAAAAATATTATGAGCTCATCAAAGACAAAAAGAAATTGAAAAACCTCTTGGTTGACCACTCGCACAAAGCCCAAGTAATTGCCTCGGAAACACTCAAAGAAGTGCAGGAAAAAATGGGGCTGGCATTATAGAACTTGAAACGTAAATCTTAAAACTTGAACCACAGGCACCTGATTAGATGATAAACACAAAAACGGGCTGTGCCCGTTTTTGTGTTTATTGTATTCAAAATACTTTCTATGTTTGATTCCAATGAATAACCTCTGTGACAGAATTTTTTAAGGTGCTAAATACTTTCTGCAGGTCTTCGCCTTTTGCTTGTATGGTTCGTGTAGGCAATACTGGACTAAACAAAAACCACTCTTGTTTATACACATTTGGGTCAATAAAAATCCTGATGCTTTTGTCAAAACCAAATGGATATGCGCAACCTGGTTCTGCGCCAAAATATTCTTTTAATTCTTCCGGGGTTGCTAAACGAATTTTGCTCGCATGCAAATCCTGTTTGACTGCGCTCATATCTGTTCGTTTTCCCTGCAATGTTACATACACAATAAAAGTATCGTCAGCTTTCAAAACCATGCATTTGCCTTCTGTGCCGAAAAAACCAGTTTCTTTTTGAACCGCAGCTAAATCTTCGTATGTCAATGCTGCCCGATGTTCAAATAATTTATATTCAACTTTATTGGTATCCAATAATTCGATAAGCTTTTGATATTGTTTAATATTGTTGTACATACTCAATTTTGTGCATAATAGATTTTGTGCATAATAGATGGATTGCCGGGTTTACTATCCTATTGAACGATCGTCCAATAGGATAGTTATGAATGGTTTATTGATTTATTTCTATTTTGGGCTTTAGCAAAATTCTCTTTTCTTATTCTATTTTTGTCCCTCACACCAGAGGACCATAGGCTGTGCTTATGCTTGCACGCCGAAGTGCATTTTAACAACGTAGGCCTGCCTGCGGTAGGCAGGCGTGCCTGCACACTGAAGTGCATTTCGGCACGCAGGCGTGGATGAATGACGTTTCGGGATGTCGCCCGTGAGGCTCCACTTTCCCTATTTTGAATTGAGGTGACATTTTTCTGCAAGCAAAGGGCTGCGCCAATTGGGGCGGCCATTTGCTTTATTCAAGGGTTTACCACGTAGTAGATTTTCAACATAATACATCAACTATATTGTTTATTATTATTTATTGATTCCAATCCACAGTTTTTCTTTGCCATCGGCCATTTCAGTTTCATACGCAACTTGATGTTTCTCAAAAATGACTTCTCGTGCTTTTGTTTCTTTTTTAAGCAATTCTACGTACTGTTTTAAAAACGCAAACGCACCCAACGCATCGTAGTACAACGTAATCGTATCCTGCGGCAAAAGCCCCATTGCCTGCCTGCCTTCTTGAACAGTTCGTACGAGCTCACGCACAATGCCTTCTTGCTTTAACTGCTCCGTGATTTCCGTATCAAGCCCAATTGCGCTGTCTCCTTGACTATCAACGACACATGATGATTTTTCAGAAATACGGTTAACAAATCGTATTGTTTTTACATTCACTTCATCAGCCAAAATCGCGCACAACTCTTCAGACAATGCTTGTTTTTGCGCAATTTCCACAACACCCAATGGTTGACGCACTTTAATCACAGCTTTTGCGCGAAGCGCCAAAATGCGCTCCGCAAGCGCGCGAATTATTTTCATATGATCAAGAATTGGAGCAGAACCGTTTATGTTTTCAGGTGGTTCGGCTCCGCTCTTCATAAGTGCGGGCCAGGATGCCATATGCACGCTTTCCGGAATCTGGTTTTGGTCTTGCAAACGTCTTCGAATTTCCTGCCATATGTGTTCTGCCAAAAACGGAACAAATGGAGAAAACATAATTACAAAATCAAGCATCATGCGCGCGCAAAACGCAGACACGTTCATGAGTTCATCGGCATTTTCCGGCTTTTGAAATCTGCGGCGCGACCTGCGAATATACCAACGTGACAAATCATCAATGAATTCCTGCAATGCCCTGCTTGCTTCATATACACGATACGCATCCATATGGTTTTTGACAGTTGTTGAAAGCAATGCCATACGCGCATTCATCCATTGGTCCATAACTTCCGTTGCTTGTGCTTTTGCCATATCTACCTTTTGGGGCGCGTACGTTTGCCAAAACTTCAAAACATTCAGTATGGTCATTAAATCCTGATGCGCGCGGCCTTTCATGTCTTTTTCGGAAAAACGCTTATACTCTCCAGGGTCGTTTAACGTGTAAAAATACCAACGCAATGCGTCAGCGCCGTATGTGTTAAATATTTTCCATGGATTTATGATATTGCCTTTGGATTTGGACATTTTTTCTCCATGCTCATCCATAACATGCCCCATGGAAATAACATTCAAAAACGCAGGACCAACGTCAAGCAAGGTACTGATAGCCAAAAGCGTATAAAACCATCCGCGCGTCTGGTCAATCGCCTCGGAAATGTATTGTGCAGGAAACGGCAATTTGTTTCCCATAAGCTTTGCATACGCAACTGGTTCGGCTCCGCTCACCACAAGTGGTTCGGCTCCGCTCACCACAAGCATATTCGGGTCCTGACCAAGTTCAATCTGTTCAAACGGGAAATGGAATTGCGCAAACGGCATTGCGCCAGAATCAAACCAACAATCAATCACATCCGTGACGCGATGCATAAGGGCTCCGCATACAGGGCATGCGCATACAACCGCATCCACAAACGGGCGGTGCAAATCAACTTCACCTTGGTCGTTATACGGAAAATTTGGCGAGGTGAACTTTTTCATTCCTGCCAATGCGAATCCGTCTATTTGCCATGTCTGGCTAAGCGAGTGCGTAACAAGTTTTGATTCCAAAAGCCACAACGGGTCTCCGTGGCTGATAATCGCAATGGTCTTGCCATGATATTTCGCATCGTACTCGCGTACAACCGCAAGCATCCGTATTTGCACGTCTGATAAACTTTCTCCATTTTCAGGTTTTTTTGAAAACAGCGCATCCAAAGATTCTGTTTTTGTCGCATGATAAAATGCGTCGTATTCGGATTCGGGTTGATACGCATATATGCCGCAATTAATTTCGCGCAACCGTTCATCATATAAAAGTTCTGCATTGGGAAATTGCTTATGTAAAATCTCTGCTGTTTGCCTGGTACGCGCCAAATCCGAACTGATAATCATATCAATATGCGTATCCCTCATAGATTCGGCAAGCAGCCGCACTTCTTGAATTCCTTTCTTGGTCAGGATGCTGACCATATTTTCTTTTTCTGGCCATGGAGCCAAATACTTTTCCACATTGGACCGGGACTCGCCATGCCGAATCAACACATACGTATTCGGTTGATACGCATTGCGCGATAAATCCTGAAGCGACCCTATTGCAAGTTTGTGCGTAGGATTGCGGTCGCACACCCATATCGGAAGCGGCGTTCCCCAATACCGCTCGCGGGAAATCGCCCAATCCTTCACATCCTTCAGCCACTCGCCGAACCTGCCTTGTTTGAGATGCTCGGGCACCCAATGAATCAATTCGTTATTTTGAATCAAGCGGTCTTTCAAAACACTCATGCGAATAAACCATGATTGATGCGCATAATACAACAAGGGTTCATGGCACCGCCAGCAAAACGGATAGGTATGCGTAATAGTTTCGGTTTTATACAGCACGCCATTGTCTTTGAGCCATTGACGAATGGCCGGGTCTGATTTTTTCGCGGGCTGATTAGCCCATAACGCAACATCCGAAATGAAATTGCCTTGCGCGTCCACCGTGTGGTATTCGGGCAATGCATAGCGTTTACCCAAATCATAATCATCAATACCGTACATAACAGCAGTGTGCACGATACCTGTTCCTTCTGTTGCAGTGGCAAAACTCGCTGGCAAAACTTGAAATGCGTTTTCAATATTTTTCGGATTCGCGTTTTTGATATACGGAAACATCGGCTCGTACCGCATACCAACCAAATCAGAACCGCGCGATTCCCGGATAATCTCATACTCATCCTGCAACACCTGTATACGGTCTTTGGCAATAATGTATGTCGTGCCATCTGTGGTGAGCGGAGTCGAACCGCCTGTGGTGAGCGGAGTCGAACCACTATTTTTTTGCTTGAGCCATACATACGCAATATCAGGATGAACCGCCAACGCCACATTTCCAGGCAAAGTCCATGGAGTTGTGGTCCAAACCATAAAATACGTGTCAGGGTGTTTGCTATCCGCTACTTTGAATTTCACATACACGGATTCTTCTTGCGCATCCTCGTACCCTTGCGCAACTTCATGCGACGAGAGCACAGTCCCGCATCTGGTGCAATACGGAACGACTTTGTAATCCTGCTGGAGTAATCCTTTATCCCATGCTTTTTTCAAAATCCACCACAGCGATTCCATATATGACGCGTCATAGGTAATATACGGATGCTCCAAATCCAACCAATATCCGATGCGTTCGGTAAACTTATCCCATTCTTGTTTAAACCGCCACACGGATTGTTTGCATTTTGCGTTAAATGCAGCAATGCCGAATTGTTCAATGTCAGCTTTTGTTTTCGTTTTGATTTCCTTTTCAATTTGAAGTTCAACCGGAAGCCCGTGCGTATCCCAGCCCGCTTTGCGCAACACATTATATCCTTGCAAGGTTTTATACCTGCACACAACATCCTTAAATACGCGCGCAATCACATGATGCAGCCCGGGACCTGCGTTCGCGGTCGGAGGACCTTCAAAAAACACGAATTGCGGACGATCGGTTTGCGCGTTCACACGCTCAAATATCCGTTGTTTCTTCCAAAAATCCAAAATACGCTGTTCCAAATCCGGAAACGGCGAGGTTTTGTCTTGGTGCGTGTTTTCTTTTTTCATACGCATGATTTTCAGTATAATGGATTTATTACATACGAGATAATACGCCAATACCCAACAATCCCAATCCCATTTTGATAACTGTCATTGCCTGCGCAACTAATTTTAATCTGACGCTTTGAACTACGGGACCTGCATGAACAACATGATGCGTTTCGTACCATGCATTGACCATTGTGGCAACCTCGTACACATAGTTCGCAATATAATTGGGCGCGTATTCTTGAGACGCCTGAAGCACGACATCATGGAATTGAATCAATTTTTTCAGCAACACATTCTCTGCGTCATCAAACAATGCGAAATCTTTTTGTGTCCATGTTGTTTTTTTCGTTTTTACTTTTGCCTTTGCCTTGGCGCAAATACTTGAAAGCCGCGCATAGGTATACTGCACATATGGCGCGCTGTTGCCCGAGAGCGAAAGCATAGCATCCCAATCAAACAAAACATCTGTGTTTCGATTTTGCGACAAATCATTATACTTGATTGCGCCAATGCCGATGACGCGCGCGATGGTTCGCAATTGTTTTTCTGAAATAGTTGGATTTTTCTTTTTGGCAATCGTATACGCGCGTTCGCGCGCTTCAGATATCACATCGCGAAGCGATATAAAACTTCCGCGCCGCGTGGAGAACTTTTTGCCGTCAAACCCAAGCATCATGCCGAATTTGACATGCACCAAAAGCGCATGCGCGTCCAACGGATGCAAACGGTTAATCGCAAACAACTGTTCAAAATGAAGCGCTTGTTCATTTGCAACCACATACAGCACCGCATCAGGACGCCATGTTTTGCAGCGAAACGCGATAGTTCCTAAATCGCTGGTGATATACAAAAACGCTTCATCGGTTTTTTGAATAAGCGCGGGCGGGAGTTTTTCTTGGTCAAGTGGAACAATTAAAGCGCCTTGGCTTTTTTGCGCAATGCCGCTAGCGACCAAATCTTTGACAATGGAATCTGCAAGCGTTCGGTAATGGCTTTCGCCATACTGATGCTGAAACGGCACAGTTCCCAATAATGCGTATATATCCGTAAACTCGCGAATGCTTATTTTAACCAAAGCGCGCCAGATTTTCATGTTTTCCTTGTCTTTACGCTGAAGTTTGACTGTTTCTTGTTTTGCGCGTTCGGTCAGTTCCGGGTTATCTTCTTCCCCGTTCGTAAACCGCACATACAAATCCTGTATATCTTCAAGAGACAGTTGGGCAAGCGATTTTTTTGAATATGTTCTGTACGCCGCAATTAATTTTCCAGCAAGCATGCCCCAATCCCCCACATGACTATCCGTGATAACCCTCCACCCCATATACATATATATGCGCGCAAGCGCGTCGCCGATAATCGTTGACCTGATATGAGCAATTGCAAGCGTTTTGCCAATATTGGGACTTGAATAATCAACAACAATTGTTTTCTTCTTCCTTTGCTTGATTGCGGCTTGAATATTTTCTGATGCAATGTGCGCAACCCATGCCGGATGCAAAACAAAGTTTATGTATCCGCTTTTCGCCTCAATGGCAGAAACAAACTTACAAAATCCTTTATTTGTTTCCAACTCTTTTTTTAAATCTTCGGCAAGGGCAAATGGCGAGGCACTGCGATTTTTCGCCAACACAAAAGCGATATTCGTTGCATAATCGCCGAACTTGGAGTTTCCTGATGGGAAAACAGAAAAATCACATTCAGAAACATTGAGAATAGCTTGTAACTTCCCTTTTAAAAAGTCTGCAATAAACATAGAGTATTTATGTATTGTACCATGTAGGTATAAAAAATCCCTTCATAACCGAAGGGCTTGCTTCTATACCATAATATCAAAACCCCCGGGTCAACACCGAATGCGAATCGCACGGATAATAATGGAGGGTTGAAATATCATATTGATATCATACAAATCAATCCAGTAAAAGTCAAATACTTGTAAGTAAAACGGCTTTGATTCATGCGTATTACTTACGTAAGTTATATAGTAAAGATTGTTACAATATATAACGATCGTAACATAATGTAACATCTGATGCTGTATTTCTGACTTTATTTTATAAACAAAAAGTCCGCTAGGCCTTGTCTTCGCAAGAACTTTGTTCTTGCGAAGACTTTACTATTTGGTTACTTTTGCTAAGGCAGCCGCATTTTTCCGCCAAAGGCGGATCTGCCTCTAGCATGACACTACGGGGCATACCATTTCTTGAATCTTAAATCTTGAATCTTGAAGCTTGGGATTTGAATCGTGGAACTTGGAACGGTGTAAAACGAAAAGTGTAAAACGGAAAGTTAAAAATAGTTTTACATCTTACGTTTCTTTATTTTGAATTTTTCGCTTTGCATTTTACGCTTCTTTGTTTTACATCTTACGCTTACCTTTTAAGTCTTGGGTCTTGAACCTGGTGCTTGCTTAGGATTTAGTGCTTAGGATTTAGTGCTTCCCTTTACGCACGAGCGCAAGCGGTCAGGCGGGATGTTCAAAATCTACTACGGGGTAAACCCTTGTAGTGAATTTTGAACCGCTTTCAGCTTCCCGCTTTGCGGGATGTTCAAAATCTACTACGGGGTAAACGCCGTGCTATACTAAAAAACTCAAGTTTGTTATTTGTTTTCAGTATCCACCCATCTAATCCGCTTTTTCGCCCTATCGGGCCGCAAACCGGAGTAAGATGGGTGTACAATTACTGATATGGCAGTATATGCTCAAAACCGAAAGGCGCGGTTTGACTACGACATATTGGAAACCTTTCAAACAGGTATTGTTTTATATGGATTTGAAGTCAAATCGGTTCGGGCAGGACGCGTAGACCTGAAAGATAGTTACATAACTGTCAAAAACAACGAGTTATGGCTGTTGAACGCCAAGATTTACCCTTTGCAACCCAAAAACATTCCCGCAACATACCGAGAAAACCGCAGCAGAAAAATATTGGCGCATGCGGATGAGGTCAAGCGCATGATAGGAAAAATCCGCGAAGCAAGGTTGACGATTGTGCCTTTACAGATGTATAATGTAAAACGATACCTGAAGCTTGAGTGCGGACTTGCCAAAAGCAAACGCGCATTTGAGAAACGCGAACGTATTAAAAAAAGGGATACGGAGCGGGAAATCGAACGTTCTTTAAAAAACTAAAACTCAACCTCGAAACTTAAAATTAGGATTTATGATTTCGTCTTAGGGTTTTACTTTGTTGGGGATGACGTGCTTTGACATGTTTGGCAATGCGGTATGCGAATCGAGGAATCCTGTACCCCTCGTAAAACACTCGGGAATTCAAT
>Ga0100387_10003663_pt1 | contig 12826 bp, 16 predicted proteins | sample CryGeymeta201511_FD_81547 | JGI IMG/M metagenome (GOLD analysis project Ga0100387, IMG submission 81547) | Groundwater microbial communities from Crystal Geyser aquifers in Utah, USA - Crystal Geyser metaG 2015-11 | ecosystem: Environmental > Aquatic > Deep subsurface > Groundwater | place... | reverse complement strand
TTTCCAGCAGCTTGAACGACTCGCTGGCGCGCGCCAGAAAGCCGCGCTTGATGCGCCATTCTCGCCATTCGGCCTCGGCTGTGGCGTCTGCCGTGATGCCGCTGCCAATGCCGCAAGTGGCCGATGTGCTGCGCAGCGTGACGGTGCGAATCGCCACGTTGAAAGTGGCGCGGCCGCCAGGGCGCACCACACCGATGGCACCGCAATAAACGCCGCGCGGTGTGGGCTCCAGCGCTTCAATCATTCGCATGGCCTGCACCTTGGGCGCGCCGGTGATGGAGCCACAGGGAAACAACGCGCCAAACACGTCGCATAAAGTGGTGCCGGGCCGGGTGGCTGCGGTTACGTCGGACACCATTTGCAGTACCGTCGGCAGCGTTTGCACGGTAAAAATATGCGGCACCTTGACGCTGTGTGGCTGCGCAATGCGCGATACGTCGTTGCGCAGCAAATCGACAATCATCACGTTCTCGGCGCGCTCCTTGGGCGAGGCCACCAGCGCGGCGGCCAGCGTGGCGTCTTCTGCGGCGCTGTTGCCACGCGGCGCGGTGCCTTTCATGGGCCGCGTCAGCAACTGCCCGCCTTGACCAGCTTGTCCGTTTTGCCAGTCAAAAAAAAGCTCGGGCGAAACCGACAGCACCTGCTCGAAGCCGCTGTTAATGAAAGCCGCGTAGCCTTGGGGTTGCGCCCGATGTAGGCGCCTGAAAAGCGTTTGCGGGTCGCCAAAAAACTCGCCATGCAGTGGCGCGGTGTAGTTGACCTGGTACAAATCGCCAGCCGCAATGGCCTGGTGGATACGGTCCATGGCCGCATCAAAGTCGGGTCGACTCAGTCCGCTTTGCCACTGCACGCGGGTGGCGTCATCGTCATTCGAAGTTTCAGCGGGCCACGGCAAGGCCTTGTCATACACGCCGAACCAGGCCAGCGGGCCGTCGGTGGCATGCACTTTGAATGCGTCATCAAAAGCAAGTGCGGCTTCATAATGCACGTAGCCCACACACCAGAATCCCTGTTTTGCCAGGGCATCGACGGCTTCTAACAGTGGTTTGACCAGCGCGGGCGTATGCGCCACCAGGGTTTGCTCAGGCTTGTCAAAGGCGCAGCGCAGCGCAGCCTGCTGGCCATGCGGATCACAAAAATCAAGCAGAACCTGCATACGGTTCGCTCTCATCCGTGGGTACTTTGGGCCACCTGTGTGTCGCTGGCGTAGCTGACCAGTCCGGTGGCTGTCAGCGTTAACACCCTGTCGGCGCGTTTTGCTGCGGCCACCGAGTGCGTGACCAGCACCATGGCTGCTCCGTGCTGGCGGGTTTGCTCGACCAGTGCGTCCATCACGCGCGCGGCCGTGCTGGGGTCGAGGTTGCCGGTGGGCTCGTCGGCCAGCAGCAGCATGGGGCGGTGCACCAGCGCGCGGGCGATGGCCACGCGCTGCAACTGGCCACCGCTGAGTTGCTGCGGCAGGCGTTCGCCCAAGCCGGTCAGGCCCACGGCATCGAGCATGGCCTGCACCCGCCTGTCGTCATGTTGGCCCAGCAGCATCAGTGGCAAGGCCACGTTTTGCGCCACGCTCAGGTGCGGCAGCACGTGAAAGGCCTGGAACACAAAACCGGTTTTCTCCCGGCGCAGTCGCGCCAGTTGCTCGTCGTTGAGCGTGCCCAGGTCTTGCCCGTCAAGCTGCACTGTGCCGCTGTCCCAACTGTCGAGCCCCGCCATGCAGTTGAGTAGCGTCGATTTGCCCACGCCCGATTCGCCCACGATGGCGACAAATTCGCCCGACGCCACGCGCAGCGACACCTGGCTGAAGACCGGCACATCGCCATAGCACTTGTTCAAATTGTTAATGATCAGGGACATGGGACGAGATTTGATGTGACGACGCTGAATTTTGTGGGATTGAATAATGACTTTATGGCGATACAGCAAGAGCTGCCATGGTAACTGTGAATACCTGGTCACCGTCAGGTGATATCTGCGGCGAACTCACAACCTGGCGTTCCTGGATCAAAACGCCCGGTCTTTTCTGCCAGATGACGGCTGTGCAGGAAATCAGCCGTCAATGCCAGCAACTGCGCCAGCGCATCCGGCCTGTCACACGCCACCACTTGGCGCTCTGGCATGGAGCGCAGCCAGGTGATCTGGCGCTTGGCGAGCTGGCGTGTGGCAGCAATGCCCTTGTCGCGTAGTTCGCTTATGGGCGGCAGGTCAGCCAGACCGTGCAGTTTATGCGCATCCAAATACTCCCAAGCCTGACGGTAGCCGACGCAGCGCATGGCGGGCAGCTCAGGGTGCAGGTCGCCGCGCGCGCGCAAGGCCTTGACCTCGTCGAGAAAGCCACTGGCCAGCATCGCATCAAAGCGCTGGGCAATGCGCTGGTGCAGCCAGGCGCGGTCTTGCGGCTCCAGTGAAATCAGCAGGCTGCCTGGCTTGTGAGCAACGGGCGGGCAAGGCGCTGAGGGCTGGCCCGGCGCAGTCTTTTCGCTGGTCAGCCCTGCCGACGCGGCGTGCGAGACCCTGCTTTGAAACGACGACAGCGGCTGCCCGCTGATGCGGTGAACCTCCAGTGCCCGGGAAATGCGTTGCGAGTCGGCCGGGGCCAGCCGGGCCGCCGAAACCGGGTCAATCAGTGCCAGCTCAGCGTGCAGCGCAGGCCAGCCTTTTTGCGCCGCTTCCAAAGCAATGGCTTCCCGAATGGCCGGGTCAGCGCGCGGCATGTTGTCAAGCCCGTCGCGCAGCGCCTTGAAATACAGCATGGTGCCGCCCACCAGCAGTGGAAGCTTGCCGCGCGCCGTGATGCCGGTCATCAACTGCGTGGCGTCGGCTACGAATTCGGCGGCGCTGTAAGCCTGTAGCGGGTCGCGAATGTTGATCAGGTGGTGCGGCACGGCGGCCAGCTCGGCGGCAGTGGGTTTGGCCGTGCCAATGTCCATGCCACGGTACACCAGCGCTGAATCGACGCTGATGATTTCCACCGGCCAGCGTTGCGCAATGGCCAGCGCAGCGGCGGTTTTACCCGACGCCGTGGGGCCGGCCAGCGCCAAGTAGCGGGGCAGGGGAGAATTTAATTGGAATCTGACCCCCATTATTTTGGCTCCCCATGCCATTGCACCAACGTCCAGGCGGTGAGCGCGATCAGGGCGCTCCAGAACCACACGCCCAGCGTAAGCGGCAGTACGGTGCCGTCCATGTGGGTGCCCAGCCAACTGCCCATGGCAAAGGCGGCCAGCATCATCAAAAAGCCATTCACCGCCGACGCTGCGCCGGCCGCGTGCGGGAACGGCCCTACCGCGCCGCTCTGGCCGCAGGGCTGGTGAATGCCATGCGCCACGATAAACAGCAACTGCGGCAGCATGATGGCCCACACGTTTTGCAGGCCAGCCAGGCTGAGCACAGCCATCAGCGTGCCGCCAGCCAGGGACAGCACGCCGGCCCATTTGAGCGAGCGGCGCACACCAAATCGGGGCAACCATTGGCGGCACAGAAAAGTGCCGCCAATGTAGCCCATAGAATTGAGCGCCATGAGCGCGCCATATTGCGTTTTGCTCAGCCCCAGCACATTCATGAAGACAAACGACGAGGCTGCCAGAAAGGTGAACAGACCCCCATAAGAGGCTGCCGACAGGGCCGAGAAAGCCAGAAAGGTTGGTTGGCGCAAGATGCTGCTCCACGTGGCCAGCAGCGTGGAGGTTTGCAGCGCGGCAGGGTTTTTGCGCTGCAGGGTCTCGTCGAAGCGCCAGGCGATCAACCCCAGGCAGACCGCGCCAAAGACGGCCAGCGCCAGCAGGGCGATGCGCCAGTTGAAGGCTTCGGTCAGCAGCCCGCCCAGCGGTGCACTCAAAAAAGCAATCACACCCAAACCGCTCAAGCCTTTGCTCATCACCCTGGCGCCCTGTAGCGGGGCGTAAAGGTCGCGAACGATGGCGCGTGCACACATCACCGCCGCGCCCATGGCGGCGCCTTGCACGGTGCGCCACACAATCAGCGCCGCCATGCTCGGTGCCAACGCGCTGCCAATGGCCGACAGCACATAAGCGCTCAGGCCGATCAGCAAAATGGGCCGCCGCCCGAAGCGGTCAGACAATGGTCCCCAGACCAGTTGCGACACGCCAAAGGCCAGCAGCAGCGCCGTCAGCGTCAATTGCGCCTGCTGCATGGGCGCGGCAAAACCGGCGGTGAGCACCGGCAGCGCGGGTAAATACAGGTCGGTGGTGATAGGCTGCAAGCCGAGCAACAGCGACAGTAGCAAGACGATCACGGCTGGCGACATGGCTGTGACGGTGGCTTGGTTTGGCATGGCTGTGAGCGTAGCAGATGGCGCTGCTCGCAGGCCTTGGTGACTTATGATTTCGTCCATGAAACAATTCGAATTTGTGCTGGCTATTTCGGCGCAGCAATACCTGAACTATTACCGCGGTGCCGCCCGCCATGTGGTGGCGCAATGTACCGACGGTGCCACGATCAGGTTCCCAGCCTCGGCTTTGACAAAATTTGTTTCCGATGCAGGCGTTCACGGCCGGTTTATCCTGAGGTGCACCGATGATCACAAGGACTCGCAATTGCGCCGCTTATCCCAGGGCTAGTGCCGGGCAGTAAACAAGCGTTCAAATGGACCATAATTACTTCTTCGAAAGGAATTCGCCATGGACATCTCTCTTTCAGCTCTCGTTAGCCAATCAATGCAAATGCAGCAAAGCCAGCTTGCCCAAAATGTTCAGTTGACAGTTTTGAAAAAGTCGCTCGACATGCAGGCCAACAACGTCATGACCCTGCTCGACAGCATGCCCTTGGCCACGATCGGCAACGTGGGAACGCAGGTCAACACCACTGCCTGATCTCCTGGCGCGGCACTCTTTGTATGCTGGCGCACAGACGTCTCGCCAGCGTCCCGGCATAGTTAGCCCAGTGTTAACCGGATCCCGATAGGACCGGACACGCAAGGTGCGCTTTGGCACCTGGCCATAACTATCTGGAGAAACCATTGATGAAAACCTATTTGAGAAACGCATTGGCGCTGGCGGCTGTCGCAGCAGCCACGCAGGCCATGGCACAGGTCACTTTTTATGAACAAGACGGTTTTCGGGGCCGCTCCTTCACTACCGAGCGTCAGGTTAATGATTTCCAGCGTTTTGGTTTCAATGACCGCGCCTCATCGGTCGTGGTGGCTGGCAAGAATTGGCAGGCTTGCGAAAACGCCCAGTTCGGTGGGCGCTGTGTGGTTTTGCAGCCTGGGCAATATCCTTCACTAACTACGATGGGCTTGAACAACCGGGTCTCGTCAGTGCGCGCGGCGCGCAACGCGGTGCCTGCGCCGGCAGCGCCACAGGTCACCTTTTACGAAAATGAACGCTTTACCGGCCGGTCTTTCACCACCGATAAACAGGTTAACAACCTTAATCGCAACCAGTTCAATGACCGCGCTTCTTCGGTTGTGGTGGCTGGCGGCCCTTGGGAGCTTTGCGAAGACAATCGGTTCAGGGGGCGTTGTGTTGTGCTGCAACCAGGCCAATACCCTTCGATGAAGGCGATGGGTCTGAACGACCGCGTGTCGTCGGTGCGCGCTGTGAGCCAGACCGCGCGCAATGACGGCAATCGTTATGAGCCCCAGCCTGCTGTGTCGCATGACTACCGCCGGCGCAGCAACGAGCAACTTTATGATGCCAACGTGACCTCGGTGCGCGCGGTGGTCGGAACGCCCGAACAACGCTGCTGGGTCGAACCCGGCCAAGTTGCCCAGACCCAAGGTAGCGCCAACATTCCCGGGGCAGTTGTAGGCGCGCTGCTTGGTGGCGTTCTCGGCCACCAGGTTGGCGGCGGAACTGGCAAAGACCTGGCTACAGCCGGCGCCGCGATTGCCGGGGCCGCGTTAGGCGCCAACGTTGGTCGCACCGGGCAAACAGCGCCTGCGCAAGACGTGCAGCGTTGCGAAAACGTTGCCGGTCAGGCGCAAGCCCAGTATTGGGACGTCATTTACAACTTTCGCGGGCAGGAGCATCGCACCCAAATGACCACCCCGCCCGGACCCACCATCACCGTCAACGAGCAAGGCGAGCCGCGCATGTAATGCCTGCTGGGTTCGATCTATCAAAAAAGGGCCCCTTCGGGTCCTTTTTTTGGTTTCACAACCTCGCGTTCGATTTGCGCGCTGCTTGCCAAGCCTTTTGTTCTTTTGTTGGCTTACGGCCGTGCAAACCTCGGCTAAACTGCTTTGGCTGTTTCATGCCACTTTCCCACTGGGAGTACTCTCGTATGTTTGAATTTCTTTTTGGCAGATCGAAGAAAAACCTCAAGCCACCGGCTGTTGTTGAAGCCGTTAACTTTCAGCCGAAGAATAATGAAATTCGGCTTGAGATGGTCCGGTTGGCCTTGAAAAGCGTGCTGCGCCGCTATGGCATTCCCATCCAATGGATCGGCTGCGAGATTGAGCCGATGCCCGCTTCAGGTGACTCTGATGTGTTGCTGATTCAGTTGGTTCTGCTCAAATGGCATGAGGCCTTGATGCGCTACGCATCCGAACTGCAAAAGCAGTTTCTGACCGAAATTCAATTTTTTGACAACACGGCACACGCCACTAATTTTCTCATTGTCTGGAAGTTCGCCCCCGATTGCGGCTGTCCGCATGACAAACTGCCTGAGGCTGTCTTCTGGGCCACAGCGGCAGAAGAGCAGCCGGTGCCTTTGGCACAGTCCGCGTCCGCCACGCCGCTTGCCGCTGCAGCAGCATCGGCCGCCACGTTGGCGCCGCCTGCCGCTATAGCTCCGGCAGCGGTTTTACCTGCTGCAAAATTTGACCTGCCAAAGTCGAAACTTGACGAAGTCGAGGGCGACGACGGTTTCCCTGCAACGCAAATTTTCGAGCAAAAGTGAGCTTGCCCTGGCGCCGTGACCCCGTCACCAGACAAAGCTATTGGCGTTCACCAAACCGTGCCAGTTTGTCCTTGAGCCGTTGCATTTCAAGGCCTGCCGCTTTTTCGCCTTGCATGATGGCCAGGTGGCGGTTTTCAAAATCGACCGAGCCGAGCTTTGAAATATCTGGCCGTATCAAAATATCTGCCGCCGGCTTTTCATAGCGGCGAATCATCTCGCCCATGATGGCCAGGGTTTGCAGCGCCACGTCCACGCTGCTGTCGATGCTGCCGTTGGCCGGTTTGTCGGAAATGTCAACCGCGATGACAAAAGTTGCGCCCATCTCAAAGGCCAGCCTGACCGGCACCGGGCTGGTCAGACCGCCATCGACATACTGGCGCCCGCGAATGCTGACGGGCTGAAACGCCAGTGGAATACTGCTTGAGGCTAGCACCGCCGTGCCGGCATCGCCCGTGCGGAACACGATCGGTTCGCCCGACTGGAGGTCGGTGGCCACGGCGCCAAATTTCTTCGGAAATTTCTCAATGCTTCGCCGAGCCACGGTCGTGTTGATGAATTTGGCCAGCGCATCGCCTTTCATGAGACCGCGATTGGGCATGCCCCAATCGACAAACTGCCATTTGTCAAACGGAATCGCCAACTCCTGCAATTCAAATCCGCTCTTGCCTGAGGCATACAGTGCGCCCACCACCGAGCCCGCGCTGGTGCCGATGACGAGGTCTGGAACGATGCCCTGCGCCTCAAGTGCCTTGATCACGCCGATGTGTGCGAACCCCTTGGCCGAGCCGCCGCCCAGCGCCAGGCCAATGACCGGTTTTGGCTTGGGTGTCGCCACGACTGGCGCAGCGATGACTGAAGGTGGCGTGATAGCCGGCGGCGCGCTGCTGCAAGCGCTCAGGCTGAAAACGATGGCCAGCAAGGTCACCCTTGTCGTCCAACTGGTGTTTGTAAAGTTCATGAGGAATTGGTTTGTGCCTGCTTCGACATCACTTGGCGGGATGCGGTGAAATATGCGTGTCTGCGGCGCGCATTTTAAGGTTGATGGCAACAAAACAATCGGTGAACCAGGCGCAATGGCCGCACCGCAAGCCCTAAAATTTGGCCATGTCTGCCTCCAATCTGCGTCTGTTTTTCATGGGCGACGGCGTGCAGGCCTCCAAGCCCATCGTCTGGGTTATTGGCTTCTTTGCTTTCCTGAACGTTTATTCAATCCAGGCCGTCTTGCCCATGGTGATGGCAGACTTCCATGCGTCTGCGCTGCAAGCGGGCATGACGGTTGGCGCCACCGTGCTGGGCGTGGGGCTGGTCTCACCCGTCATGGGCATGCTGTCTGACGCGTTCGGGCGCCGGGGCATCGTGTGCGTGTCGATGTTTGCCATGACGCTGCCTACGGCCTTGATTCCGTTGGTGCCCAACCTCGACACTTTGATTGCCCTGCGCTTTTTGCAGGGTCTGGCCGTGCCCGGCATCGTGGTGGTGCTGATCGCCTACATCGCCGAAGAATTCCGCGATGGCGGCGGTGTGGCCCGCATGACCGCCACCTACGTGGGCGGCACGGTGATGGGCGGCTTCAGCGGCCGCTTTATCACCGGGCATTTGGGCGACCTGTTTGGCTGGCGCGGCGCCTTTGTGACGTTGGCCATCATGAATTTTCTGGGTGCCTTGCTGGTGGTATGGCTGCTGCCGACCTCGCGTCACTTTGTCGCCAACCGAAACGTGCGCGGGGCGCTTGCCACCCTGTGGCGCCATCTGCACCACAAGCGGCTGATGGCGTCGTGTGCCGTGGGTTTTTGCGTGCTGTTTTCCCTGGTGGGCACATTCACCTACGTCAACTTCTACCTGGCGGCTTCGCCGTTCAATCTCTCAACCGCCGGTTTGGCCAATGTGTTTGCCGTTTACCTGGTGGGCGCGCTGGTGACGCCGCTGGCGGGGCGCCACATTGACCGGCTGGGTTACATGCGCTCGCTGCTTTGGGGCTTGGCCATTTCGGCCAGCGGTTTGCTGTTGACGCTGGTGGCCTCCTTGCCCTTGGTGGTAGTCGGGCTGACCGTGTGCTCGAGTGGCGTTTTTCTGTGCCAGTCAGCCACCATCAGCGCCATTTCAAAGAATGTTACCGAGGGCCGCTCACTGGCGACCGGCCTTTATTACATGAGCTACTACGCGGGCGGCGCAGCAGGCTCCTGGGGCGCCGGCGTGGCGTTCGAGGGCGCGGGCTGGACTGGCTCGGTGATCACCATCGCCCTGGTGCAGGCCCTGGCGGCGGCCATGGTCATGACCGTTTGGCGCCAGAAGGTGCCGAATTGAAGCTGTTCGTTCGTCGGTAAGTGCATCACCATTGACAATTATCACAACGCCCAAAGCGCTGCTGTTTATTCTTCATTCATAGTTAAAAAGCATGAAGTCGGCTGTCAAAGTGGCCGCTTGTCATCGCCTCAATTCATTTTTAACAGCAAGGAGCCATCATGACCAAAAGAGAAGAATACATCGCAAAAATTAAGCTTCAACTCGACGAGTTGGATGCCAGTATGGACCAACTGGAAGCCAAGGCGAAAGACGCCAAGGAAGACGTCCGCGCCAAATACCAGGCAGAAATGGCCAAGCTGCGCCAGCAATCCAAAGTTGCCAAAGACAAGCTTCAAGAGGTTAAAACTGTTGGTGAAGATAAATGGGACGCCGTGGTCGCGGAAATGGAAAAAGTCCGCGACGCGGTGGTCCATTCCTATCGGTACTTCAAGTCACAGTTGTGAGCGGGGGCGGTTGCCCATTATCTGGGCAACTTGCCAGCACAACTCAGGCCGTTTTTCCGGCCAGGTTAAGCCCGACGACGCCCAGCACAATCAGTCCGATGGATGCCAGCTTGAGCGGCGGGAGCTGCTCAGCGAACAAAAAATACCCCACCACGGCCATCAGTGCTGTGCCTGCGCCCGACCAGATCGCATAGACGACGCTGACCTCCATGCGTTTGAGCGTCAGCGACAGCAAATAAAACGAGGCGGCATAGCCCATGACGGTCAAGCTCGCTGGCCCCAGGCGCGTGAACCCGTCAGACGCTTTGAGCGACGCGGTGGCAATCAGCTCGAAAAATATGGCTGAGCCAAGAAGCAGGGCATTTTTCATTGGTATTTCTCTGAAAGTTCTTGCATTTTCCACCGGTTCGCTGGTTGCTCTTGGCGGGCCGACAGACAGCACCCAAACGTCAGTGTGGTGTTGGCTGGACAAGACAGTCAAGCACCAAGCCCACTAGGCATATTTCGTGAATCGGTTCAGCTTGCGTTCATGGGCAGGCGGGCAAGATGCGGTTCAAACCAACCCAAGGAGTTTTTATGAAGCATCTTTTTTCCACCAAATCGCTCGCAGCCGTTGCAGTTGCACTTGGCGCCCTTGCAACGGTTTCGTCTGCACAAGCCCGCAGCGATGTTTATTTTTCAATCGGCGTACAGGTCCCGGGCTTCTATGTGCAGCCAGCGCCTGTTTATGTGCAACCGCCGCAGTTCTACCGGCCTGCACCCATTTTTTACGCGCCTGCGCCCAGCTACTACGCGCCTGCGCCCAGCTATTACCAGCGCCATGACAATGGTCGCCGCTATGGCGCGCAGCATTGGCAACGTTCTGCACCTTACGGTCATCAAAATCGCGATGGCGTCAGGAACCAGCGCGATCGTGACGGCGACGGCTTGCGCAACCGCTACGACCGTCACCAAGACAATCCGTACCGCAGGTAAGCGCGGTCTGGTCTGCGTGCGAACTCAACGCCGAAGCAGGTTCGTAGCGCGCAAGGCCGCGTACCCAATCAACAAACCCACGCAATCCGCCACCCAGTCCAGCCAATCGCCATGCCGCCAACCGCTGAGGTGTTGCATCACTTCGATGACGATACCGAAGAGCGCCAAACCCACCAGCACTTGGCGCGTCTGCCGCGCATAGCCGGTTAGCCCCATATAGGCTAGGGCGGCAAACCCCAGAGCATGCTGGGCTTTGTCCCAAAAGTGGAAGGCCGATGGAATGCGTTCGGCCGGCATGAGCGAAAGCCACAGCGTGGCCAATACCAACGCCCAGAACGCCACCCGCCAGGGCCTGTTGTCACTCATCATCACCATCGGGCAGCACCACATCGACCACAGCGCCAACGGTTTTTGCGGCAACTGTGACGCCCGTGGCAACCACTGTGACAGCGGCATCGGCCACAGCCACCACGGCACAGGCCTGAAGCAGTGTGGCCATGCAGGCTGCAGTGACCAATTTGCAAATAAAACTAAACATGGACAGTCAGGCTGGTTTTAAAAAATCTGTTGTCTTCAGCGCACCACTTTGCGCCACACACTTGCCAGCCACGGCTGCTGTTCGCGCGGCAGGCCTGGCGGGCGGTAGTAATGATCCAACGCCACAAACCCGGCCGATGTGACGTATTCGCGCCAGGACGGCCAATCGTGAAAGGCGCCGTATCGGTCACCGTTCCAGCCCTCCTGCCCGTCGCCGCGTGGGTTTGAGCAAAACAACACACCGCCAGGTTTTAACGCCAAATGCAGCGCGCCAAGAACGCCCGGGAGCGCCTGACTGGGGATGTGAAACAGTACTGCGTTGGCGAACACGCCATCAAAACGGTCGCTTGGCAAGTTCAGCTCAAGAAAATTCTGTTCCAGCACCTCACACCCGCTGTGCGTACGTGCCAATGCGGCCAATGGTGCTGAACCTTCAAGGCCCGTCACGCGGTGACCCAGCGTCGTGAAGCTCATGAGATCGCGCCCTGGACCACAGCCAAAGTCGAGCAGTTCAAGCGGGCACGGTGCCTCGATGTACTTCAGCATCGCGTTGATGTTCTGGCTCACATCGTGATCGCGCGTGCCCTCCCAGAAGCCCTGGGCATTTTGGTCGTAGTGCGCCAACGTTTGCGCAGCGATGCGCTTCAGGTCTTCAGGTGTGTGTTGCATGATGGGTTGTGTCATCTAGCTCACGGTACGCGTGTTGATGCGGTGGTCATCGTGCGTTGTCGCCAAGTGATCAATGATGAACGCTGCACTTTTTTCATTGGGCCCAACGTCCTGCTAGCGCGAGCTGCCACTGCGCGGCCCAAGGAAAAACCACAGCAGCAGACCCAGCACAGGCAGCAATACGACGGCGATGATCCAGATCAACTTTTTTTCGTTGGACGCAGAGCTTTGCAAAATGTTGAGAATGGCCCAAATGTCGCCAGCGAGAATGAGCACGCCGATGAGTCCGTTGTATCCGAAATTCATCATTCCAGTTCCTTTTGTTTGCGGTTGAGGTCGTTAGTGCGTGAGCATGCGGCAATATAACGTGAGTATGCCTGCTGCGCCAAGTTAACTTGTTGGTCGTGGATTCGATGGCAAGTTAAAAGGCGTCGAAGTGGCCGATAGGCTCGCACAAGAAACGTGCTCTGGAAACTCGCATTGCTAAACACCATGGGCGGCGTTGCTGATCCGGACACTGATGACCACGGGAAAATTCTCGAAGCAGCTGCCCGACCGCAGCGTGTGCGCAAGCCAGTCTCTGACAACGACTTTTAGATATTCCCATGGCCGACAAAGAAAACTTCTGCTACGTCTACACCCAGCTGCCCGGTACGTTTGGGTGGGTGGCATACAGCTTTTTGCATTGTGTCGTGGACTCAGACGGTTTGACGCACGATGTGATTGAAATTGGCGGCCAATGGACTCACCAGACGCCTAATGGACGTGACTGAGCCACTACCAAAGCTGTTCCGCCATACCCCCGAATCCGCCCAACCGAACCAATGCAGAGCTGACGCAGCGCCAATAGCCCAATCCAGACGTAAAAAAAGCCCCAACGATTTCTCGTAAGGGCTTGATTCACTGGTGTATTTTGGCTCCTCGACCTGGGCTCGAACCAGGGACCTACGGATTAACAGTCCGGCGCTCTACCAACTGAGCTATCGAGGAACAAGCTGCGAATTATAGGGTAGTTTTTTGGCTGTTTTGGCTGGTGC
>Ga0100387_10003662_pt1 | contig 12828 bp, 8 predicted proteins | sample CryGeymeta201511_FD_81547 | JGI IMG/M metagenome (GOLD analysis project Ga0100387, IMG submission 81547) | Groundwater microbial communities from Crystal Geyser aquifers in Utah, USA - Crystal Geyser metaG 2015-11 | ecosystem: Environmental > Aquatic > Deep subsurface > Groundwater | place: USA... | reverse complement strand
GGGTGGACCATGTTTTGGGGTGGGGGACCCATCCCCCTGTACTCCACTACTGACTATTCTTTTACCGCACCTACTACCAGCACGTACACCATCGACGGCGCCCATGTGGTAAGCCATTCCACGGATGCGAATTTTCTGTTCAATGGTGTGGTCTACACCCTGCATCTTGAAGGCAACATCGTCCCGCCCATTCCCGAGCCTGCATCACTTCTGCTTCTGGGTACGGGCCTGGCAGGATTGGCGGGGGCAGTCTGGAGGAGGAAGAGACCGTAGACAGACGACGGATGACAGGGCAGTGGGCGGAAAGGACAAGAACAAAAAACTAGAAAAATCAGAGGAAAGAATTCACTGCAGAGTCTGACTGAAGATATTTTACCGTGCGATTTCCGAGACTTTGTTCAAGTCCCTGGCTGCGGCTTCAAGATCTCCCATTGCATAATATATCTTAGAGCGGGTGATATAATAATCCGCCAGGAAAGGATTCAGGTCAATGGCCTTGTTGATGGACTCCAAGGCCCTCCTGTAATGGCCCTTCTCTTTGTAGAGGAGGGCATAGACATGATGGTAGTTCGGATCCTCCATGTGATCGCTGTTTTTCTTGAGCTGTTCATCGGCTTCCTGAAATCTCCTGAGTTGGATTAAGGCCTGTACATAGTTGTAGAAAAGCTGTCCGTAATAAGGGTCCGCGAGCAGGCCGGCTCGGAACAACATCAAGGCGTCCTCTGCCCTGTTCTCTCTCAGAAGAAGGAGTCCCATGCCGTTGCATGCCCTGGGTGAATAGGGATTTTTTGTCAGTGTGTCACCGTACAGCGCCTCTTCGGATATCCAGACAAGATTTCTGCGCATGGTAAGGGCCATGGTGAAGACAAGGGCCAGGCACACGCAAGATAGTATCACACCCCGAATCCTTGCCGGTGCAACCATGGCCTTCCTAAGATACTCGGCAAGCACAAGGCATGCACCGGCAAGCGGGAAGTACAGGAACCGGTCATTCAGAAGAGAGTCCAGGGGTACCAGGTTCAATACCGGAAGAAGTCCCAGTAAAAACCACAACCCCCCAAACGTTACCCAGGGCTTGATTCTCCTTTGTGTATAGAGCCAGTATCCAAGAAAAATAAGTGCGAAGAACCCGGCCCATAAGCCGGAGTCATAGGGGCTCTGGACCGTCTGGACGCGGTATTCCGCAATAAGCCGTACCGGGAGACCAGCATTTTAAAATACAGATAGAGGATCTTTAGGGATGTCAGATCGTTGATCAGCATGCTGCCGCCCCAGTAGCTGTGCTGGGCCCAGGACCCGATTACGTGATTTCGAAGAACCAAGTAGCCGATGGTCAGCAGGACAAAAGGAAGAAGCCTCAGCCAGACCATCCGGGCCCGCCAGTCTTTCTTTGCAATCATGACTTCATAGAAAAAGAGCAATACGGGAAGAACAACCGAGGTTTCACGCCCCAGAAGGGAAGGAAAAAAAAAGAGATAAGCGAACGCCGCGGTTTTTCGCGAACCGGTACGATCCCAATGGATGTACGCCAGCAGGGAGACAAGAAAAAAAATGGACGAGATTGAAGATGACCGTCCGGAGATATTGGCCACGGCCTCCACGTTTGCCGGATGAAGAAGGAAAAAGAGTGTTGCCAGAAAGGAGGTCAGTGGATTGGGGACCAAATATTCCAGGAGCACAAAAAGCAGGAGGCCGGTCAATATATGCAACAGGATGTTGGTGAGATGATAACCGAATGTATTCATCCCCCAGAAATGATAATCAAAGGCATTCAGCAAATTAAACAGAGGCCGGTAGTTTTTGCGGGAGAGAGACGGCAGGGACGAGCGCGCATCCGGGTTCAGAAGAAGGTCCTGCCAGTTGTATAAGTTCCGAATGTACTGGTTCTGAGCGACATTAGCGATATCGTCATAGACGAATGCTCCCCGGATGGAGTTCAAATAAGCGCAAAAAGCCAGCCCGCACAAAAGTGTACACAATACGAACCTTACCATTAAGAGTTTTTTCTTTTCCACTGCGTCCGTCCTGAAAAGACAAAGGTGAAACCATCCGGTTAACAGCAACTCCGTCCATATTTCTATTTATCAGACCTTTTTGCAATATGCAATATTATTATTGGCTTTAAAGTTTCTTTATACCTGGCTATTATTGATTTTTCCAGTACTGAACACAAGGAAACCATGGCACAAACGTTCCTTTGCTGGTTCTGGATGCTATCCCCGTACTTGTGGCCCCTTGCCATTCATCTTCGGAGCAACCCCAGCCGAGCGTTATGAGATCCATGTTGCCAGTGCGGCAGTTAGACTTCAATAGCCATGACTCAAGTATAGTGTCCATGGAATTGAAAGCGATGTCTATTTTACGGGGATATGGAAATATTGACAAGATTTGATTTACTATGATAATTTATCGGCGTATCGGCATGGAATAAGGGGTTTTTTTGCGCCAGATCTTGCTAAAACCAAAACAATGATGAAAAAAAAGCATTTCACCTCTCTCTCTCTTCTGACGGTCCTTATCTGGACAATTTATATGCAGACTCTTGGTTTTGATCTCGGGAGCTGGGACAACGATCTTTACATATGGAACAACCATTATATTACAGCCATTAACTGGACGAACATCAAGGGTGTTTTCACACACTACTTTTCCGGCAATTATGCTCCAGTCCAGATGCTGTCGTACATGGTTGACTTTGCCATCTGGAAATATAACGCCCTGGGCTTTCATCTTACCAACGTGCTCCTTCACTGCCTGGGCTCATTCCTTCTTTACGCTCTTTTGTTGAAACTGACCAGAAAGTGGACCGTCGCCACAGTGGCTTCCTTAATCTTTGCCACCCATCCTGTACAGGTGGAAACCGTGGCCTGGCTGGCCCAGAGAAAAAGCCTGCTGGCTGCGGTCTTCTTTTTTCTATCCTTCTATATGTATCTCATCAGCGAGGAACGGAAAAACATTTACTGGGGAATCGGATCTCTCTTATTCTTCTCTCTCTCATTACTCTCAAAGGCGAGTTCCATTACCATGCCTTTGCTTTTATTGTTATACATATATATTTTCAAACGAGATTCTCTCAGGACCGCGCTATACAGGCTGATTCCTTTCTTTCTGGTATCACTCGTCTTCAGTTTGATCGCCGTGAAGTCCCAGCAAGATGTCACGGCCATCGAGATGTGGGGAGGGTCCGTTCGCAGCAATCTTCTGACGGTTCTCGTTGCTGTCCGGAAATATATTTTCAAACTCCTTTTCCCCTTTCACCTGTCAGCATACTATGATTTCACATATAATAGTATTTCCGATCCGCAGGTGATCGGATCCATCTTGTTATTGGTCATCATCTCTTTTTTGGTTTTCAGGCTCTTCAAGAAAAACTCCGAAATGGGATACTGGAGTCTCTGGCCCTTTATATTGATGATTCCCAACCTGCACATCGTGCCTTTACCGAAAATCATGGCGGACCGGTATTTGCACCTGCCCCTTATAGGTCCATCCGTATTGGCAGGATATCTCGTTGCTTTTCTCCTCGAAAACAGAAAACGGCGGGCGATCATTACAGTGCTGATCACTCTCGTTTTTTTCGCGACCTACTCCGCATCGTCCTTTGAACGGGCCAAAGTCTGGAAGAACAATGAGACTTTATGGAAAGATACCGCTTTGAGATCTCCGAACTACCACACCTTGTACGCTTACGGGGCCTCCCTGGAACAGGAGGGGCGCCTTCAGGAAGCTGAACTCTGGCTGAGGAAAAGTCTTGCCATGGATCCCGATTTTTTTGCGCCTTATATGGTCCTTGGTTCCATTTATAGCCAGCAGGGAGACTATGACAAATCGCTCTATAACCTTCGAAGGGCCGTGGATCTTTCGGAACCCGGCAAATGGGCTGAAGTCTGGGAACTGCTGGGACAGGTCTATCAGAAAAAAGGAAAACTTGAAGAGGCCACAGATGCTTATGAGAAGGCCGTGCAAATAGATGCATTTTCCGAAAATCTTCGATCCAGTCTAATTGATTTGTATGTGAGGATGGGAGACCTTCAAAAAGCCGGGCGCCATTGTGAAGCCCTGGTCCGCATCAATCCGGACAACTTCGGGGCTCAACATAATCTCGGCATGTATTATCACCAGGTTTTAAAAAACGATGAAAAGGCCCTGGAACATCTGGATCGGGCCACGGAATTGAACCCTGAATTTTCAAAGAGTTTTTATGAAAAGGCCATGATCTATGAATCACGGAACAATGTGGATGCGGCTGTCTCGAACTATGAACGATTCTTGGCACTGAATAAGATGAGGGATGCCAGCGGAGTTCAGGCCGCGAACAACCTGGCCTTTCTTTATGCCGAACATAAGCCCGACCGATTGATCGAGGCCCTGAGGTTGGCCGAGGAAGCCAACAGGATGAGTCCCGACAACAGCTTACTGCAGGACACCCTTGGGTGGGTCTATTTTCGTCTCGGGAACTATGAGATGGCAAAGGAGGTGCTCGAGAAGAGTTTGTCCAGGAACGCGGGCAACCCGGATATCTTACTGCATCTGGCCAAAACCTATATCCGGATGGGAGAAAAGAAAATTGCTGATAAAACCTTAAAAAAATTGTTGAGTCTGTCCGTTATCTCGGCCGAACAGAAAACAGAGGCCCAGTCTCTACTTCGGAAATGACATCTAAGAAAAAAAGATCATGCGCAGCATCTGCATGGCCACCCACATGCCACGAAGCCTTCTCCCTCCGACGCCTTTGGATTCTCCCACCCTCTTTCTGAAGGTGATGGGGATTTCGAGGATCTTGAGGCCTGCTTTGCTGGCTTCGATGATCAGATGGGCCGAAAAATGCATCCCTTCAACCTTAAGATTCTTGCGGAAGTGCTCATAACCCTCTTTTGTAATCATCCTGTATGTACAGCCGACATCGGATAACCGCACTCCCCAGAATCGGAGCTGAATCAGTTTGGCCACGACCTGGTTCCCGAGGTTCATCAGAACGTCCAGCTGAGAATCAGGGCTGGCCAGCTCACGGGTCGTGCGGGTCCCCTGAACCATATCCACGTTTTCAAGATAGGCGATCATCTTATCCAGATCATCGGCGCTGAATGTCTGATCTCCCTCCACCAGGACCAGGATGTCTCCCTTTTTGCTGATCTCTTCCAGCGCTCGCATGCAGGCATAGCCGTACCCTTGCTTTTCTTCCCTGACCACAGTGGCACCCGCCTTTCTGGCTTCCTCGGCGGTTCTATCGGAGCTGTTGTTGTCTACCACGATCACCTCGGAGACGAGCGGATGGCTCAGGAAATCGTGAACAGCGCCGCCTATCGGCAGCTCATCATTGTACGCCGTCATCCCCACGACCACGCGTTTGGAACTGAGATTTTTAACTATCAGTTCCCGTTTCTTCCCCCAGAATATCCTTACGATAAAGATATCTATAAAGATCTCTGCAAAACTCAAGAGGATGAGAAGCCTTGACCACGTGCTAAGCCAGGGAAGCACAGAGGCATTGAGGGCAAGATGCCAAGACCCGGGCAGAAAATCCAAGGCGTCAATCATATAGAGGACAACCCAGAGATTAAGCAGCAGGATCCCCAGGGAAAAAAAAGCAACAGCGTAGAGTACAAGTTTTTTCAGTTTTTTATCCTTTTCATTTTGAAAATATTATGTGTCAATCCTTTTGCCTATTTTGATACCGGGGAATTCCTTGATCACTTTATAATTTTTCTGAAGATATTTCAAGACTTCAGGGTTATCCTGTTCCGGAAAGATCCCGTCGACCCGGGTATTGGGAATCAGACCAAAGATTACAAAGCGCGGTCTGTTTATCATAAGCTGCATCACAGCTTCTTTTCTCATTTTCCTTGTGATCATATGCTGGGAGAGGACAAAGGAAGTAGCATTCGCTCGGCCGGTCAGGAAATAAAATAGCGCCTCGTTGGGGAAGGCGAAAATCGTTTCCTTGGGGCCGGTATTTTCCCTGATAAAGGAAACGGCCAGATCAAAGGATTCATTAAAAGGACGGGGAACTCTGAGGCCCTTGCCTCTCTCGGTATCCAAGGTTCCAAACTCGGCTATGGTATCACCTTGTTGGGTAGGCATTTCAAGTACGTATGGCCGTTTTCCGGTTAGATGGTTCTTAATGGCCGTAATTTTCATCTGGGACCTCATAAGAAGGGGTACAAAACACATGCATAACAGGATTCCGAGAGGAACAGAGAGAACCGTGGGAACATCCATATGTCTTCGAATAAGGCGATCCAGCAGATGCAAAGAAAGAATCACTGAAGGAAAACAAACAAAAAAGACGTGGGGCCCATCGGATCTGGCAAGAGCACTCCTGAACAAGAGGATCCCGAAAATGAGCAGAGAAAGGTTCGGCAGATCCCTGGAATCAAGATCTCTCTGAAACCATTTCAACGCGTAATAGGACAAAAGGCCCAGGTAGAGAAAGATTGGAGAGTAAAAAAATAGGTCTATTTTCATAAACTGGATGACCGCTTTCCAGCTAGGATCGTGCAGCAGGGCCATGAGATCCGAGGAAAGATCCGGAAACCGGAGGGCGCCCCACCCCAGCACAAAGTAACGCGGGCCAGCGAGGAAGCCTGATAGAAATTCGCGAAGGCTGCCATGGAGATAAAAAAAGAGTAGAACGAAAAAGCTAATGACGAGAACACCCGAGCTATAAACAGCGCCTCGAATCAGAAGTCGTTTGAAAGAGAAACCGTCGCGCTCGGAGAGGATCATGATGCTCCCGATGGTAAGAAATGAAGCAAGACCAATCTCCTGGCTATAGAACAGGGCGATGCCGGATACAAACCCGGAATACAACAGGGGAGCATTACGCCTTGTATCCATATGCCGCAGGTACAGGACGATTGAAGAAAGACCCAAGGCCAATCTCATGGAAACCCAGGTGAATCCGGGGAGCACCGGATAGTAGATTACGACAAGAAAAATAATGACAATCCACCGAACCATTGCAGAGAGGCGAAAAGAAAAGAGAGAATAAAATAAAATTACAAGGCCGGCGATTGAGGACCAGAGAATGTAGAACCTCCAGACAGAAATATGGGCACCGAATATTTTCATGATGTAGGCCGCAGGATAAGTGGTAAAAGGGCCGTAGAGATAAAAACAGTCCCGATAAAGAACCTTGCCCAAGAGAATTTCGTTTATCCAGGCCAGGTGGCAGCCCTCGTCAATCATCAAATTTCCTATAGTAAACCAGCGGCTAACGAAATGGGAATCGTATGTGATAAAGACAATCAGAATGGCCGGGAGTACATACTGGAAGACACTGAAAAAGATTTTTTTCTTCAGGTTAAAAGCATTTTTATCGCGTTTCAATTTCGTATCGTCTTTTTTTTCCGACTCGCTTTTCTCCTCCTTGACACCGGGAGAAATACGACGCATCAGGGTGAAAAAGATCAGAGAGAGGAGAGGGGATGCCAGGACGGCAAAACCGTATTTGAGGGATTCCTGGTGGTCATTATAATTATCCAGAATGGTACGACTGACAATCCCTTCCTGCTTGGCCCGTTCCAGGGTGCGATCCGGGAAATCAACGACGAGGATTGTAACGCCCACGATGAGAAGAGACACCAGGATGCTCAGATAGAAGGAGATCCCGTATTCAATTTGGTTTTGTGATCCCATCGCCACTCGGTTATATCTCCGATTGTTTCACGCTTCCCGTTTTCTCGCCGAAATATACATCTGCCTGGCAAGAAATTTATACGGCAGCTTCAGATAGAGCCTCACCAGGAATCTGCTTTTCGGGAACACGGACTTCATGGAAAAGGGAAGGAATCTCGGGATACATTTTTCTAAAACGAAGCCCTGGGACTCGAGGAAATCCTTCATACTCACGTGAGTAAAGACCGCAAGATGGGTGTAATCATCAAAATAATCTCTGGCACAATACTTGTAGTTCGGCTGGATCAGGATCAGACGGCCCGAATTCTTAAGAACCCTCCTGATTTCCCCAAAGGTAGCCAACAAAGCCTTTCGGTCCAGATGTTCGAAAAAGTTCGATGCGAAAACAATGTCCATGGACCCATCCGGAACCATTCCCATGTTCTCGCTGCTTCCCAAGAAAAATCTGACATCTTTCTCCGCATATTTTTCAGATTCAGGATTCAGGTCTACTGCGAACTTCACTTTGCATTGAATGTTGTTGATGAAACAGCAGTATCCGGCTCCCAACTCCAGAACGGCTGCCTCTTCGGTATGCTCCTTCCTCCGGATATAGTCGGCGATCTCCTTCCAGACCGCCTCTCTTTTTTCATCGTATGTAAATCGTGTGGTAAAATAGTTCGGCGACAATATAAACTCCGTTTGTTTACATACCGTGTCTAACAAAAGATATTAAGGGATGTCATAAATCAGCCAGGTATAACCAACATAATCAATCGGTTTGTATCGGTCCAGCCAGCGGAAGGCATCCCCTGTACGTCCTGCGATTCCCTGGAGGGTATTGACGTTGATGGCGACCAAGCCCCTCGCAGGCCCCGGAAATTCATCTGTAAGCATGGTGATCGGCCTTGGTGACTTCTCAATATAGGCATCGATCAAATATTTGTCCTGGCCCCAGTCCAGATTGGAGTCAATGAGATAACGATAGCCGTTTTTGGGGCCGCCGATGAACTCGTTGAAATAAGCCAGATAATGCGGATGGATCATCCAGGATGCGAGCACGTACCACGCCATCATCAGCCCAACGAAACCTCTTCGTATCACAGGCGCTTCTTTATACTCTTTGAAAACCCGCCCAATAAAGACAAATAGAAACGGGTAGACCGGAAGAACGTAACGAAGACCGATATTGATCTTGTTAAAGAAACTGAAATATACAAACAGAAAGAGAGCGGGAAACATCAGGAAAAGGGCTTCTTTGAATCTCTCTTCTGGCCCTTTTATCCAGGTGTAAAGCGCCAGCAAACCGAGAGCCATCGTGGCAATCGGTGTCTTGATGAGAAAGGCCACAATAAAATAGTACCACCATCCCGTGGTGGAATGCTCTCCCATGAGAAAGGCATGAAATCCCTGCTGAGACATCACCATCTGAAGGTTTATGCCGTCCACATAGGGTTTGGGAAGAACAAACAGAGCGGCTTGTCCTATTGGACTGGATAGAACCAGATGCTGGAGGGAGCCGGAAAGAAAGGGATCTTTCTTCACGGCAAAAAACCCCTGAAATCCATAGGCCATATTGACAAGAAGCAACGCAATGCCAAACAGGATCAGTATCGTGATGGTCCCATTGATCAGGTTTGATATTCTCCGGTTCCTGATGGACTTGGGTAAGTATGCAGAAAATGCATAACCCGGTTCCAGCAAGAATATGGATAGAAATATGACCACAAAGATGGGCAGCAGCATCAGCCCTGTATATTTCGAAAGCGAGGCCAGGCCCAGGAAAGTGCCGGCATATACAATATTCTTGTACTCGGGCGACCGGTACAGCTTCCATAATGCATATACCGAGAAAAAGAAAAAAACCGTCAGGATAAAATCCATGGTAATGAGCCGGGCATGCGCAAGCATATTCGGGCAGAAACAAAACAATACCAAAGAGAGAATGCCGGCCGCATTCCCGTACAGTTGTCTTGACCAGGAGAAAATCCCAAGACCAAGCAAAGGTATAAGAACAAGCATGACAACTCGCGACGTGTATATGGGATCGGGACTTCTCAGAAGACTTTGAAGGGGAGAGAGAATGTATTGCAAATAATAAGAGAGCGGGGGCTGAAGCAGTGTTGCGTACTTCTTGTAGAAGTATCTTCGCTCGGAAAAATCCTTGCTGTTGGCCAGCGGAATTTCATCACGGTCGAGACCTTCCCAATGAAACCTTGTAAGAATCTCTGACCTGGCATAGAGATAGATCGGCTCATCAGAGGTTGCGCTTTTTAGCCGCAGGCTGAAAAATGCCGCCGCCACACTGTAACCAAGAAGCAAGGCAATAATAATCTTATAGGATCTCTTTAGATCGCTCATAAAAAGCGCTTCATTCAGAGTTGGCTTGTACGTCTTCCGGCCCAGGGTGTAACTCATCTCTCCATAGAAGGTAGAATGCCAGAAACACCATCAGGGTGGTATAGATACTCATCTCCACATCCATGAGCCCGAAATGTCTGAGAACATCATTGAGCAGACTGTTTGTCCCTCTGACAAACAAGTGCGTGATGTTGTAGCTTACAATGGATGCATTATGCTCCGGGTTCGCCTGGCTGTAATAGATGGAAAAAGGACTTGTGACCACGCCCAGGGTACAGACCAATATCGAAACAACTGAAAGAAACACAAATAATTTATTATATCGGATCCTTTCAAACATAAAAGAGGCGCTCATTGCAAAAAGAGGGAGCCCCGGTGTCATGTATCGAAATCCATAATCCGAGCCGCCATACCACAGGCGGTTGAAAAAGAAAAAGCCAAAGAATGACAAAGCGGAGAAAGCTAACAATAACCCTTTCTTCCAGTCCTCTTTGTAAATTTGAAAAAAACCCGGCAGGGAATATAACAGAAAAGGAGAAAAGAAAAAAAGACCTCTCCATGGACTGATAAGCATCTCTTTTATGTCTGACACTGGAGGGATCCAGAATTGTACACTTCGGGGAAGTCTCCCTGTTGCGGTTGCAAATTTAGCAGTGGAAAAGATAAGAGGATGAGAAAAGCAGACCTTGTTGTATAAAAGAAGAGCCGATGCAACAAGGCCGAAAGGGATGAGAAAAAAAAGCAGATTCTTCCGTTTTTGCTTGTCGAGGAAAAGGAATGGGATCAACCAGATGACCATGACAAGCGTTTGGTATCTCGTAAAAAAACTCAAACCAGCGAAGAGTCCTGAGAAGAACATCCCTTTTCGGTCATCATATGCAAGCGCAAAGAAGAACGAGGCAAGAACCAGCGGGGTTACAAACTGTTCCTGTACACCGATCGTTGAATAGCAGAAACAGAGCGTTCCAAAAACATACAGGAAAGTGTGGGCGACCCGCCTCCTCTTGATGCCAAATAGCAATAACAGATGATAGTAAATCACCACCGATATTGATGAATAAAGGCAGATGGAAGTGATGATAACCAGCCATTGGGTCAGCGGTTCTTTGTAAATGCCCAGAAGTCCCCGGAAGAAGATATACAGAGGAATCATGAGGAGAGAACAGCCTGGCGGTTTATCCGAGTAATAATGGCCGTCATTGAAAGCCTTGTCTTCCATTGTGGGGGTGATAAAGCGGTCAACAATAAAACTATGATCGTCCACGACCGACCGAGTCAATGCATACCGGATATTTTCATTACCAATTCTGGGGTAAATTTCTGTAAAACAAACGAAGAGCAGATAGAACGACAGGAATATTTTGATCTCTATGTGATAACGGCTCAACAGTCCACCAGTACGCATATAAGATTTTCCCCCGTCGCATCCAATGTATGGCAGTTTGGGAACAATATCCGATGAATCAGAACAAGCACTTCTACGGACACGGGATCCAGAAAAGATTTTATTAAATTAATTATTTTATGTCAAATTATTTCGACAATTTATTGGCATAAAATGATTATAAATTTCGTGTCTTTCGTATTTAAGTTGAACATCACGTTAACCGGTGAGGACCCAGTAATTCGGGCAGTTGACCTCAAGAGCGTCTTATTCCCTTAACCGGCGGTTCTTTACCATATTTCGTCATTCTCCGACTTGACCGGACAATCCATTCTTTATTATCTGGATTCCCCGATCAAGTCGGGGAATGAGGGGGTTTATGAATACCCTCGACCGTGATCGGCGGTCGGGGAATGATTGTTGGTATCTACTGGAATCAACCCACTGCATTTTGAGCGGTGTCTTGGAGTCTGGTTTATTGCCTTTCAACTTTTTTACGAATGATCCTAAATTTCTGCACAGCAATAAAGTTATCGATAATATTCCAGCGTTATGTTATAGTTTCCAAGCACATGCAGGAAGGAACTCAAGGTAATCATGGTGCATTAGAATGATTTGTGGGGGAAAGATAAACCAAGAATGCGTCTTTATATTTGCAGTGTTACTTGTCGTCTCTTTTTTACTCCTGTCCAATCTCGGCAACCAATACCTCTGGGATGATGAAGCCCAGACCGCTTTGATCAGCGAAACCATTCTCGATCACGGCGTTCCATTAGGATATGACGGAAAAAATTTCTTTTCCCAGGAACTTGGCAGGGAATATGGTGAAGGCTATGTTTGGAAATGGCACACCTGGCTGTCTTTTTATATCCTCGCCGCCTTTTTTAAATTATTCGGCATCAGCACGTTTACGGCGCGTCTCCCCTTCGCTTTGTTCGGGATCGGAACGGTTCTTCTTACCTATTTTTTTGCACTAACCTTATGGAAAAGCAGACGGATTGCCGCTATCGCAACCGTATTTCTCGTTTTTTCGGTTCCCTACCTTCTTCTTGCCAGGCAATGCAGGTTCTATTCCCTTGCGGCATTTTTTTCGCTTCTGTCCCTATATGCTTATCTGTTGATAATTGAGGAGAAAAGATACGCTTCGACAACCTTTTTCATTTCTACGGCTTTATTGTTCCATACGCATTACTTTTACTTCGGAGCCCTGATTCTGACATGCCTGGCTCATGCCCGGATCTTTCACCGGGACAAGACAAGAACGTTACTCAGATTGACCTTGATTCTCATCCTCTTTAATATGCCCTGGATTTTGTGGTTCTCTAATATGAAATACGGATATGCTCTGACATGGTTCAACCCGGCAAAAATCATGTATATGGCCGGAACCTTTACCGCTCACATTTTTCAATATCTTTTTCCTCCCGCAGTCATTTTGATCGCCTTGCTTGCCGCTGCAATCGTGT